>Ga0187894_10001054_pt1 | contig 36574 bp, 32 predicted proteins | sample GBC1701081metaG_FD_136650 | JGI IMG/M metagenome (GOLD analysis project Ga0187894, IMG submission 136650) | White microbial mat communities from a lava cave in the Kipuka Kanohina Cave System on the Island of Hawaii, USA - GBC170108-1 metaG ...
ATAACTGGTTATATCGTCAGTTCTCACAGCCTTATGATGCCAGCGCCAGGACGACGCCACCGGCAGCCGTCAACGCGACGACGATCCACGGCGGCATGCGCCACACCGTCAGCAGCACGAAGGCGGTGAGCGCGAGCCCAAAGTCGCGCGGATTGTGCACGGCGCTCGTCCACACGGGATCGTACAACGCGGTACCCAGGACGCCGACGACGGCGGCGTTTGCACCGCGCATCGCGGCCTGCGCCAGGGGCCGGGTCCGCAGCGCATCCCAGAACGGCAATGCACCGACAACAAGGAGAAGGCCGGGAAGAAACACACCGACCAAGGCGATTGCGGCGCCGATGATCCCGTTGGGCTCAGGCCGCATGACCGCGCCGAGATAGGCCGTGAAAGTGAACAGCGGACCCGGCACGGCCTGGGCCGCGCCGTAGCCCGCGAGGAAGGCATCCGCCGACACCCAGCCCGGTTGCACGACCTCGGCCTGCAGCAGCGGCAACACGACATGCCCGCCGCCGAACACCAGCGCGCCGGAACGATAGAAGGCGTCAAATAGAGCTATGCCGGCGGCGCCCGCCTCGGCGAGAACCGGCAGCCCCGCGAGCAGCACGACAAAAGCGATCAGGCACACTGCTCCAAAACCGCGCGATATCCGAACATGAAGGTGTCCAACAGCGCTGTTCGGTGCCGCGCGGCACAACCACAGGCCCGCCGCAGCACCGAGCACGATCGCGCCGATCTGGCCCAGCGCGCCGCCCGCGATGGCCATCAAGAGAACCGCCACAACCGCGATCGCAGCCCGCTCGCGGTCGGGGGCGAGCGTCCGCGCCATGCCCCACACGGCCTGTGCCACGACGGCAACCGCCACGATTTTCAATCCGTGCAGCACGCCCGTACCCAGCGTTCCCGCGAACGCCGACGCACCGTAGGCGAATATCAGCAGGACCAACGCCGACGGCAGTGTGAAGGCGGTCCAGGCGGCGAGCGCACCCAGCGGCCCGCCGCGCATCAGACCCAGCGCGAATCCGACCTGACTGGAGGCGGGCCCGGGCAGAAACTGGCAGAGCGCCACGAGATCGGCGTAGCCGGCGTCGTCGATCCAACGTCGGCGCACGACCACTTCGTCACGGAAGTATCCAAGATGGGCGATCGGCCCACCGAAGGAGGTGAGGCCGAGTTTCAGAAACACGCGGAACACTTCACCGGGCGTGCCGGCTTTCGTATCGACGTTGGCATCAACCTCGCCGAGGGCTTCTTTTCGGCTCATGCAGGCGCATTCTCGCTGGTGATGAAGACAGAAAAATTTCCGCCAGGCGCTCGCGAACGCTCAGGCCGAAGGTTCCGGTGCGTCATCAGTGAACGATTTTCGTCGTGGTCGGCTATCGTTATCGAGTTTCGATAGTTGATGTTCCTCACTCTCCGGTCAACGGTTCCGGCACTCTCACGTCTTCGTGCTGCACGCTGTGATCTGCAGGGGTTGATTGGCCAACGTCCATCCGCAAGATCGCACGTCCAGGGGAGGCACCGATGCCGATGCATATCGCTCGTCTTGTTGCGGTCGCGGCGCTTCTGTTGCCGTGGCCGCTGCCGGCGCTCGGTCAATCGATACAAGCACCCGAATGGATCACGGCCTTGCGTGGCGGCGGCCATGTGATCGTGCTTCGTCACGGCGCGACGAATCCCGATCAGGCCGACACGGACCCGCTCAACATCAAGGACACCAGCAAGCAACGCCACCTGAGCGATCAGGGCCGCGTGCTGGCCAAAGCGATCGGCGACTCGATACGCAAACTGAAGATTCCCGTGGGGCAGGTGCAGGCCAGCATGTTCTATCGCGCGATCGAGACCGGCACGCTGCTCGGATTCGGCGATGTGTCATCGTCGCTCGACTTCACCGAAGGCGGCCTCGTCGTGACGCCGAAGGAAAACGAGCGGCGGGCGCAGGCGCTGCGCAAGTTCGCGGCGACCAGACCGCCATCCGACACCAACATCGTCCTCGTCACGCACAAGCCGAACATCATGGATGCTTTTGGCAAGGACTGGTTCGATGTCCGCGAAGGCGAGGCCTCCATCTTCAAACCCGATGGAAGCGGCGGCTACAGACTCGTGGCGCGCGTGCAAGCCAGCGACTGGGCCAGGCTGACGCAGACAGCGAATTGACCGGTCCGACGTCGCGCCCGTCCGCTAGGCACGATGGGCCGGCAAAGCGGCATCGCAACGGCCCGGCAGCAGGAACGCGATCGCCCAGCAGATGGCCAGCATGATCGCGGCGCCGGCGAGGCAGGCTGGGCCTGCAGGCCGGTGCGCCACTGGAGCGGCGCGCTCCCGGCGGTTTGACGCGCACCGCTGTCTTCGAAACACGACACTGGAACGACACGCCGGCATCGTATACTCGGCCGCATGGCCGAAGCCCCACCGTCTCTACCACTGCGCCGTCACCTGATCGCCAACGCCATCGCGCTGGCGCCGTCCGGCATTGCCCTGTTCATCCTGGTGTGGATGGACGCGTTGCCGCTGGTCCATGCGCTGCTGGCGTTCGCCGGCATCGCAGTGGCGACGGCCATCGTCGTGCGCCGCTATGTGCTGTCGGTCGGCCGCTTCGCCCGCTTCGTCGAGGCGCTGTCGCGTGGCGATGACGCCGATGTGCCACGCTTCGTGCTGTCGCCGGCGGCCGAGGAGCTGGCCGGCGGCGTCGCGGCGCTGACCCGACTGTGGCGCCGGCAGCGCGCCTCCATCGACTCGCTGTCGGCGTCGGCCCAGGCCATCGTCGACGGCCTGCCCGACCCGCTGCTGGGCATCGACGGCAACCGCCGCGTCGTGCGCTTCAACCGCGCCGCGCGCACCTTGCTGGGGCCGATCGAGACCGGGCGCGATCTCGCGGCCACCCTGCGCCAACCGCCGCTGCTGGACTGTGTCGATGCGGCGCTGGCCGGCCGGCCGGTCGAGGAGCCGGCCGAGATCACGGTCGCGGGCCCGCCGGCCCGCATCCTCGCCGCCCACATCACGGCGTTGCCGCGGCCCACCGACGACGGCTCGCTGGTGCTGGTCGTGCTGCACGACATGACGGCGCTGCGTCGCGCCGAGCGGATGCGCGCCGACTTCGTCGCCAACGCCAGCCACGAGCTGCGCACGCCGCTGGCCAGCCTGGTTGGCTTCGTCGAGACGCTGCGCGGCGCGGCGCGCGACGATGCCGACGCGCGCGACCGCTTCCTCGCCATCATGGCCGAGCAGACCGGACGCATGCGCCGGCTGGTCGAGGACCTGCTGTCGCTGTCGCGCATCGAGCAGCGCGAGCACGAACCGCCGGTCGGCCGGGTCGAGGTCGGGCCACTGCTGCGCGGCCTGACCGAAATGCTGGAAATGAAGGCGCGACCGCGCGATGTGACGCTACAGTTGAAACTGGCCAGCGATCTGCCGGCGGTGATCGGCGATCGCGATGAGCTCGCGATGGCGTTCCAGAACCTGATCGACAACGCCGTGAAGTACACGCGGCCGGGCACGACCGTGATCATCGAGGCCCGCCGCACGGACGGCAACCTGGCGCTGGTCGTTCGCGACCAGGGCGAAGGCATCGCCGCCGAGCACCTGCCGCGGCTGACCGAGCGCTTCTACCGCGTCGATACGGCCCGCTCGCGCCAGATGGGCGGCACCGGCCTGGGCCTGGCGATTGTCAAGCATGTGCTCAACCGCCACCGCGGCCGGCTGGAGGTCGAGAGCGCCGTCGGCGAGGGTTCGACGTTTACCGTTCTGTTACCCGCCAGCGAGTTTTCCACCGCCCCCGCCGAGCTGGTCCGACCCTAAAAACGTCGATTCCTCAACAACTAAAGCACTTGTCCAACATTAGCGTGCAAGAAGCGGCCAGCGGACGTCATCGAACTGAAATAAATCAGCAATAAAACCGTGTTGTCCGCTTCATAGGACTCGCGCCGACGGCGGGATGCGGTCCACCGCCCAGTATCTTTGGACCGCCAGTGACACGGGAGCTTCCATGCTCGTCAGAACCCTTGCCGCGGGCACGTTCACGGCCCTCGTTGCCGTGACGGTGGCCGGCGCGGCAAACGCGCGCGACCAGATCCAGATCGCCGGGTCGTCGACGGTGCTGCCCTTCGCCAACATCGCCGCCGAGCAGTTCGGCAAGACCTTCGCCGGCAAGTTCAAGACGCCGATCGTCGAGTCGGGCGGCTCGTCGGCCGGCCTGAAGAATTTCTGCGGCGGCATCGGCGAGAAGACCATCGACATCGCAAACTCCTCGCGCAAGATCCGGCCCAACGAAATCGAGGAGTGCAAAAAGAACGGCGTCGCCGAGATCCAGGAGATCAGGATCGGCTACGACGGCATCGTCTTCGCCAGCAGCACCAAGACCGGCCACTTCGTGCTGGAGCCCAAGCACGTCTACCTCGCCGTCGCCGCCCAGGTGCCGGTGAAGGGCGCGCTCGCCGCCAACCCCTACAAGAACTGGAAAGAGATCGATCCGAAGCTGCCGGATCAGCCGATCCAGATCTTCATTCCCGGCGAGAAGCACGGCACCCGCGAAGTGTTCGAGGAGAAGGTGCTGGAAGCCGGCTGCCACGACTTCCCGGAGATCAAGGCGATCACCGACGCCAAGGCGAAGGCCAACGCCTGCAAGGCGGTGCGCAAGGACGGCCTGTCGGTCGACATCGACGGCGACTACACCGAGACCCTGGCGCGCATCCAGCGCACGCCCACGGCGGTCGGCGTGTTCGGCCTGAGCTTCTACGAGCAGAACAAGGACAAGATCCAGGTCGCGACGGTGTCGGGCATCGAGCCCACGATCGACACCATCGCCTCGGGCAAGTACCCGGTGTCGCGTCCGCTCTACTTCTACGTGAAGAAGGCGCACCTCGCGGTGATCCCCGGCCTGAAGGAGTATGTCGAGTTCTTCCTCAGCGACAAGCTGGTGGGTGACGAAGGCATGGCGACCGACAAGGGCCTGATCCCGATGCCGGCGGCCGAGCGCACAAAAATGCGCGCGGACTTCGGCAAGGGCGCCCTGGTCAACTGATGCCCCATGGACCGGCGCGGCGATGACGCCGCGCCGGTCTGTCACCCCAAGCGCAGCCCAGGACCCATCGCTGCGCTCGGGACGACAGACGTCAATGATCGTCACGGCCTGATCACCGTTTCCGGGGAACCCCATGTCCAGCACTCTCGTGCTCGCTGCCATCCTGCTGATGACGCTGGCCGGCTTTGCCGTCGGCCGTCAGCGGGCGCTCGCCACGGCGGACGGGCACGCACGGACATTGCATTCACGGCCGCCCTACTACGGCACCTATGTCGCGATGTGGGCCGCCGTGCCGGCGCTGCTGCTGCTGGCGTTGTGGGTGGTGGCCCAGCCGACGGTCATCGACATGGTGGTGCGCAACAACCTGCCCGAGGACGTGCGCGCGCTGCCGCCGGACAAGCTCAGCCTGGTGCTGACCACCATCGACAATCTCGCCAACGGGCGCGCCGTGGTCGGCGAGGCGCCGGCCTACGCCAAGGAGGCGGCAGCCCGGCTGCTGTCGCTGCGCGCCACGTCGAACTGGGCGCTGACCGTGCTCGCGATCGGCCTGGCCGCGGCCGGATTCTTCTTCGCCTGGCGCAAGGTCGGCCCGGCGCTGCGGGCCCGCAACGACGTCGAGCGCGCCGCCGTCTGGCTGCTGATCGCCTGCTCAGCGATCGCGATCCTGACCACCATCGGCATCGTCTTCTCGATGCTGTTCGAAACCCTGCACTTCTTCTCGATGGTTCCGCCGCAGGACTTCTTCTTCGGCACGGTGTGGGATCCACGCTTCACCGCCGTGGGCCGCGACGGCTCGGCCGGCCAGTTCGGCCTGATCCCGCTATTGTGGGGCACGATCTTCATCTCGCTGATCTCGATGATCGTGGCGGTGCCGATCGGCCTGCTGTCGGCGATCTACCTGTCGGAATACGCTCACAGGAACGTGCGTGCCTGGGTCAAGCCGCTGCTGGAGATCCTGGCCGGCATCCCGACGGTGGTCTACGGCTTCTTCGCGCTGACCACGCTGGGTCCGCTGTTCCGCGACCTCGGCGCCGCGGTCGGACTCGAGGTTTCGGCCACCAGCGCGCTGACGGCCGGCGTCGTGATGGGCGTGATGATCATCCCGTTCGTCTCGTCGCTGTCGGACGACATCATCAACGCCGTGCCCCAGTCGCTGCGCGACGGCTCCTACGCGCTGGGCGCGACGCAGTCCGAGACCATCAAGCGCGTGGTGTTTCCGGCAGCACTGCCCGGCATCGTCGGCAGCGTGCTGCTGGCGGTCTCGCGCGCTATCGGCGAAACCATGATCGTGGTCATGGCCGCCGGCATCGCCGCCAAGATGACGCTCAACCCCTTCGATTCGGTAACCACGGTCACGGTGAAGATCGTGAGCCAGCTGACCGGTGACCTCGAATTCAACAGTCCCCAGACCCTGGTGGCCTTCGCGCTGGGCCTGACGCTGTTCGTCGTCACGCTGGGCCTGAACATCTACGCGCTGCACATCGTGCGCAAGTACCGCGAACAATACGATTGATGCCCCCGGACCCTACACCATGACCGACTCGGCCCTTCCCATGACCGTCGCGGACTCCGCGAGCCGCGCGCCGCGCAAGCTCGTGCTTGACGAAAAGCGGGTGCGCTCGCGCTATGCCGCCGAACGGCGCTTCCGTGCCTATGGCGTCGCGGCGATCGCCTTCGGCCTGTTCTTCCTGGCCTGGTTGTTCGTCACGCTGATCCTGCAGGGTTACGGCGCCCTGCAGCAGAGCAAGATGCGGCTCGACGTCACGCTGGACGCCGCGACCCTGGCGCCCGGCGGCCAGGTCGATGAGAACGCGCTGCGCACCGCCGACTATACGGCGTTGCTGCGCACCTCCCTGCGTGGGGCACTGGGCGTCGGCAGCGACCGCGGCGAGCGGCGCGACGCCTATGCGCTGCTATCCAACGGCGCCGACAACGAGCTGCGCCGGCAGGTGCTTGCCGATCCGTCGCTGGTCGGCAAGACGATCCCGGTCTGGGTTTCAGCCGCCGCCGACGTCGACACTTTCATCAAGGGCCAGATCTCGCGCGATCTGCCCGAGAACCAGCGCCGGCTGAACAACCGGCAGATCGCCTGGGCCGACAAGCTGGTAGCCGACGGCCGCCTGGAAAAGCGCTTCAATGCGGCGCTGTTCGTCAACGGCGCCTCGAGCGATCCCGAGCAGGCCGGCATGGGCGTGGCCATCATCGGCTCGCTCTACATGATGCTGGTGGTGCTGCTGACCGCCCTGCCGGTCGGTGTCGCCGCCGCCGTCTATCTCGAGGAGTTCGCGCCGCGCAATCGCTGGACCGACCTGATCGAGGTCAACATCAACAACCTCGCCGCCGTGCCGTCGATCGTGTTCGGCCTGCTGGGGCTCGCGATCTTCCTGAACTTCTTCGGCATGCCGCGCTCGGCGCCGGTGGTCGGCGGCCTGGTGCTGGCGCTGATGACCCTGCCGGTGGTGATCATCGCCACGCGCGCCTCGATCAAGGCTGTGCCGCCGTCGATCCGCGAAGCGGCGCTGGGTGTCGGTGCGTCCAAGATGCAGGTGATCACGCACCACGTGGTGCCGCTGGCGCTGCCCGGCATCCTGACCGGCACGATCATCGGCATGGCGCGTGCGCTGGGTGAAACGGCGCCGCTGCTGCTGATTGGCATGGTGGCGTTCGTGGTCGCCACGCCGGCGACGCCGTTCGATCCGGCCACCGCGCTGCCGGTGCAGATCTACATGTGGGCCGGTGCGTCGGAGCGGGCGTTCGTCGAACGCACGTCCGCCGCGATCCTGATCCTGCTGGTCTTCCTGATTGTCATGAATGCCGCCGCCGTCGTGCTCCGCCGCCGGTTCGAGCGCCGGTGGTAGGGGGAACTGTGATGAACACGATTGCCATGAAACCCGTCAGCGTGACCAACGACGTCGTCTCGACGAACCGTTCGGCCAAGGTCGTCTCGCGCGGCGTGAAGGTCTTCTACGGCGAGAAGGAGGCGCTGCACGGCGTCGACCTCGACATCCGCGAACGCGAGGTGACGGCGCTGATCGGCCCGTCGGGCTGCGGTAAGTCAACGTTCCTGCGCTGCATGAACCGCATGAATGACGTGGTCGAAGGCTGCCGCATCGAGGGCAAGATCGCGATCGACGGCGACGACATCTACGACAAGCGCATCGACGTGGTGCAGCTACGCGCCCGGGTCGGCATGGTGTTCCAGAAGCCCAATCCGTTCCCCAAGTCGATCTACGAGAACGTCGCCTACGGCCCCAGGATCCACGGCATCGCCCAGGGCAAGGAGGAACTCGACGAGATCGTCGAGACCAGCCTCAACCGCGCCGGCCTGTGGAACGAAGTGAAGGACCGCCTGGACAAACCGGGGACCGGCCTGTCGGGCGGCCAGCAACAGCGCCTGTGCATCGCGCGCGCGATCGCCGTCAGCCCCGAGGTGATCCTGATGGACGAGCCCTGTTCGGCGCTCGACCCGATCGCCACGGCCAAGATCGAGGAGCTGATCGACGAGCTGCGCGAGAACTTCACGATCGTGATCGTGACGCACTCCATGCAACAGGCCGCCCGCGTCTCGCAGCGCACGGCGTTCTTCCATCTCGGCGACCTGGTGGAGGTCGGCGACACGTCGCAGATCTTCACCAACCCGAAGGAAGAACGCACGCAGGCCTACATCACCGGCCGGTTCGGCTGAGTCCTGGGAGACAAACGATGCCCGCCGAGCATTTGGTCAAGCGCTTCGACGACGAGCTGGAAAAGCTCGACGCCTCGATCTCGGAGATGGGTGGCCTCGCCGAGTCGCAACTCGCCATGGCGCTCGCCGCGCTGCGCGAGCGCAATTCGGAGACCGCCGAAAAGGTCATGAAGGCCGACAACCGCGTCGACGAACTCGACCGCACGGTGCAGAACCAGGTCATCCGCATGCTGGCGCTGCGCCAGCCGATGGCCAACGACCTGCGGCTGATCGTGACCTCGATCAAGATCGCGAGCGCACTCGAGCGCATCGCCGACTACGCCAAGAACGTCGCCAAGCGTTCGCTGCAAATCCAGACGCTGACCACGCCGCCGCCGGCACTGAGCGGCGTCGACCGGCTGGGCCGCCTGGTGCAGGCCCTGCTGAAAGACGTACTGGACGCGCTGGCCTCGAAGGACGACGCCCGGGCACGAGCCGTGTGGACGCGCGATGCCGATGTCGACGACGTCTACCATGGTCTCGTGCGTGAACTCTTGACCTACATGATGGAGGATGCCCGCACCATCTCGGCCTGCACACAATTGATGTTCATGGCCAAAAACATCGAACGCATCGGTGACCACGCCACCAACATCGCCGAACTCCTCCTCTTCCGGTGGACCGGAGAGGAGGTCGTCGAGGAGCGACCCCGTGGGACTTCATGAAATCACGCCCCCTGGCGCCGACCGATCCCCTATCGGCATGAGTGCCAACAAGACGCACATCCTGATCGTCGAGGACGAAGCGCCTCTGGTCGAGCTGCTGCGCTACAACCTGGAACGCGCCGGCTACCGCGTATCGGCGGCCGGCGACGGCGAGGCGGCGATGCGCGCCATCGACGAGGACCGCCCCGACCTGGTCCTGCTCGACTGGATGCTGCCGCTGATGTCGGGCATCGAGGTCTGCCGGCAGCTGCGCCGCGCGCCGGGCACGGCCAACATCCCGATCATCGTGCTGACCGCGCGCGGCGAGGAGCATGACCGCGTCCGCGGTCTGGACGCCGGCGCCGACGACTATGTCAGCAAGCCGTTCTCGCCCGCCGAGCTGATCGCGCGCATCCGCGCCGTGCTGCGCCGCATCCGCCCGGCGCTGGCCGACGAGGTGCTGAGCTACGCCGACCTGACCATGGACCTGGTGCAGCATCGCGTCACGCGCCAGGGCAAGGCCGTGCACCTGGGCCCGACCGAGTTCCGCCTCCTGCGGCACTTCATGGAACACCCGGGCCGCGTGTTCACCCGCGAGCAGCTGCTGGACTCGGTGTGGGGCCGCGATGTCTACATCGAGGCCCGGACCGTCGACGTCCACATCCGCCGCCTGCGGGTTGCGCTCAATATCGAGGGCCAGCCCGACTTGATCCGCACGGTGCGCGCTGCCGGCTACGCGCTCGACGCCCAGGGCGGGTGAGTATTTCCTCCCCACGATAGTGGGGAGGTGCCCCGAAGGGGCGGAGGGGAGCCGACGAGATCTCAGTTACAGAGATTACGTCGGGTCCCCATCCGGCCTTCGGCCACCTTCCCCACGCCGGGGGGAAGGGAAAGCGCCAAACTCTTTTCCCCATACCCACAGTCCCATCCACGGTCTCCACAGACTGTCACCCTCTTGACATGGACCGGTCATCGGCGGGCAACCCGGGCCCCTTAGACCGCCTGGGCATAAGAGGGAGCAGGTGGGGCGCATGCCATCAACCGATCCGAGCCGCAGGCCGGCGATGGAATTCGACGATCCCATCGACGCGGTGGGCCGCAACCCGACACCCAACCCGACCCTCGCCGAAATCACCGTACGCCGCCTGCGCCGACGTGATGCCCTGTTCGGAGCGTCGGCGTTCGCCGCTGCGGCGGCCACCGGCACGCTCGCCAGCCTCCTGCCGCGACCGGCGGCGGCCAATGAAAGCACGCTGACCTTCACCGAAACGTCGAGCGCCGTCTCGCCCACGCATCACGTCGCCCCCGGCTACAGCGCGCGCATCCTGCTGCGCTGGGGCGATCCGGTACTGCCGGGTGCCCCCGCCTTCGACCCGGCCAACGTGACCGCCGACGCCCAGGCCCGCCAGTTCGGTTACAACAACGACTTCATCGGTTACCTGCCGCTGCCGGCGGGCTCGGCCAATGCCGAGCATGGCCTGCTGTGGGTGAATCACGAGTACACCAACCCCGACTTCATGTGGTCGGGCATCACCAAGGACACGATCGGCGAGAAGATGACCGCCGAGCGTACCCGGGCCGAAATGGCGGCCCATGGCGGTTCGGTGGTGGAGATCCGCAAGGACGGCGGCACGTGGTCGGTGGTGCCCGACAGCCGCTACGCACGGCGCGTCACGGCGATGACGCCGATGGCCGTCAGCGGCCCGGCGGCGGGACATGACCGGCTGAAGACGTCGGCCGACCCCACCGGCAAGGCAGTGCTGGGCATGATGAACAACTGCTCCGGCGGCAAGACGCCGTGGGGCACCATCCTGACCGGCGAAGAAAACATTCATATGTATTTCAGCGGTGAGACCAGTGGCCCGGAAGCCGCCAACCACCGCCGCTTCGGTGTCGGCGGCAAGGGCACGGTCTATCCGTGGTGGGCCGCCCACGACGCGCGCTTCGACGTCGCCAAGGAGCCGAACGAGGCCAACCGCTTCGGCTGGATCGTCGAGATCGACCCCTATGATCCGACCGCCACGCCGGTGAAGCGCACGGCGCTGGGCCGCTTCAAACACGAGGCGGGCACGGTGGTGGTCAACAACGACGGACGCATCGTCGTCTATTGTGGCGACGACGAGAAGTTCGAGTACGTCTATCGCTTCGTCTCCGACGGCCGCTTCGATCCGGCCAACCGTAGCGCCAATCGCGACCTGCTGGACACCGGCACCTTGTCAGTGGCGCGCTTCGATGCCGACGGCAGCGTGCACTGGCTGAAGCTGCGCCACGGCGAGGGTCCGCTCAACGCCGCCAACGGCTTCCAGTCGCAGGCCGACGTCCAGATCGAGGCCCGGCGCGCCGCCGACCTGCTGGGCGCCACCAAGATGGACCGGCCCGAGGACATCGAGACCAACCCGGTGACCGGCGTCGTGTACGTCGTGCTGACCAACAACAGCGACCGCACGGCAGCGCAGGTCGATGCCGTCAACCCGCGGGCGAAGAACTACTACGGCCAGATCGTGGCGCTGCAGCCGCCCGGCGGCCGCGGCAAGGACGCCGACCACGCCGCCGATACCTTCCGCTGGGAACTGCCGCTGCTGGCCGGCGATCCCGCCAAGCCCGAGCATGGCGCCAAGTACCCGCAAGGCATCTCGAACGGCGGCTGGTTCTCCTGCCCCGACAACATCGCCTTCGACCCCAAGGGCCGCCTGTGGATCGCCACCGACCAGGGCACCGACTGGCCGCGCACCGGCATCGCCGACGGGATCTGGGTGTGCGAGACGGAAGGCGCCTCGGCCTACGTCACCCGGTGCTTCTTCGCGGTGCCGATCGGCGCCGAGATGTGTGGCCCGGAATTCACGCCCGACGGCAAGACCTTCTTTGTCTCGGTGCAACATCCCGCCGTCGACGGTGTGAAGGGCTCGAGCTTCGACACGCCAGCGACGCGCTGGCCCGACTTCAAGGACGGCACGCCGCCGCGGCCCTCGGTCGTGGTGATCACCAAGGACGACGGCGGCGAGATCGGCTCATGATGGCCGGTTGACCCTGCGCTTTCCCCGCGCGTCGCCCGGTCCATCCCCTGACGGGCCCGCGACGCCAAACTCGAGCCCCTCATTCCCACGGTGAGGGGTTCTTTTTTCTTTGCGCCCGGTCCGACTTGCGTCTGTTACGTTCCGATGACGAATTTTGCAGACACCGAATTGTCGCGTAATTACTGACGTCTAGCAACCGCCAATGTCGGCATCGCCGCGCTTCTTATCCACGCGCGATGCACAGTTTCATCCCCAACCCACTGTCATCCCGAGCGCAGCAAGGGATCTCCTGCGAGCGACGCACGGTACGCCATTCACGGGAGATCCCTCGCTACGCTCGGGATGACGCGCGTGGTTAATCCAGCTTGATGCCCTGGCTGCGGATGTAATCGCCGAAGCCGGCGCGTTCGGCGCGGGCATACTGGCGCGCCTTGTCTTCTGACCAGCCGTAGTGCTCGACCTGGCCGAAACGGGCCTCGTCGCGCTGGCGGCGATAGGGCTGCACGGCCGCACGGCGTCGATCGTAGGCGTCGATCTTCGACGCCAGATCGGTCTCGTCGAAGCGATCGCGATGCACGCGTACATCCAACGGCAGGCGCAGGCTCAGCTCGCCCTCGCGCGAGGGCCAGCCGACGGCAAGACCGGCGATGGGAAACACATGCTCGGGCAGCTCCAGAGTGTCCGAGACGATGCGCGCCTCGTTGCGGATCTGGCTGATCGGGCAACAGCCGAGACCCACCGCCTCGGCGGCGGCGATGAACGTCGCCATCACGATGGCGCCGTCGACGGCGGCGTTGAAGAAGGGATCGAGATGATCGTTGGCGAACGGCTTGCCGCGCCAAGCATGGATCTGGCGTTGCCGGCGGTTGTTGCCGAGGAAGACCAGGAACACCGGCGCCGCCGCCAGCCACGGATGGTCGGGCATGGTGGCGAAGATCGTGGCCCGGCGCGCCGGATCGTCGAGGATGAGGATGTCGCCCTGCTGCATGTCGCTCTTGGTCGGCGACGACAGGGCCGCGGCGCACAAAGTGCGCAACAGCGCCGGATCGACCGGCTTGTCGAGGAAGGCGCGCCGCACGCCGCGGGCCAGCATGCGCTCCACGGCCGGGGCGCCGTCGGACGGTACCTCGGCCTCCACGCGCTCCCCGAAACGACGCTCGATCAGATCACCCATCCCGCTCATGCTCCCTCCATTGGCCCTGACGGCCGAAACGCCTAGTCTGTCCCCCGAGGGATAGCATGGGAGAACGCCTGATGGACCGGCCGCTGTGCCACGACGATCCGATCGAGGATATCGGCCGCAACGACAGCGAGAACCCCACCTTCGGCGCCATCGTCGCCGCCCGCCTGTCGCGCCGCGCGGCGCTGGGCCTGCTGGCGTCGACGGCTTTGTCGCCGCTGGCAACGCGCCCGGCGGCGGCGCAGGCAACATCGAGCCTGACGTTCCGCGAGGTGACGGGCAAGCCGTCGCCCAACCACGCCGTCGCACCCGGCTATCGCGCCGACATCCTGATCCGTTGGGGTGATCCCGTCGTCCAAGGCGCGCCGGCGTTCGACGTGAAGAGCCTGTCGGCCGCCGCCCAGAACAAGCAGTTCGGCTACAACAACGACTTCCTGGCCTACCTGCCGCTGCCGCTGGGCTCGGCCAACAGCGAGCACGGCCTGCTGGTGGCCAACCACGAATACACCAGCACCGCCTTCATGTGGTCGGGCATCACGCGCGATACCGTTCTGGAGCAGATGACGCGCGAGCGGGTTGAGGTCGAGATGGCGGCGCACGGTCTGTCAGTCGTGGAAGTGCGCCGCACCGACGGCAGATGGGCGGTCGTGGCCGACAGTACGCTCAGCCGCCGCGTGCCCATGACGACGCCGTTCCGCGTCGCCGGTCCCGCCGCCGGACACAGCCGACTGAAGACCAACGCCGATCCGACCGGCGCGCACGTGCTGGGCACACTCAACAACTGCGCCGGCGGCAAGACGCCATGGGGCACGACGCTGCATGGCGAGGAGAATTTCCACAATTACTTCTCGGGCGCGGCACCGGCCGACAGCGAGGCCAACGCGCGCAAACGCTACGGCGTCGGCACCTCGGGCAGCGGCTATCGCTGGTGGGGCCGGCACATCGATCGCTTCGATCTCGGCAAGGAGCCCAACGAAGCCAACCGCTTCGGCTGGATCGTCGAACTCGATCCTTACGATCCGGCATCGACACCGGTGAAGCGCACGGCGCTGGGCCGCTTCAAGCACGAGGGCGCCACCGCCATCGTCAACAAGGACGGCCGCGTCGTGCTCTATGCCGGCGACGACGAGCGCAACGAATACATCTACCGCTTCGTGACGGCAGGCCGCTTCGATGCCGCCAGCCGCGCCGCCAACATGAACCTGCTCGATGACGGCGTGCTCAGCGTGGCGCGTTTCGAAGCCGACGGCACTTTGCACTGGCACCGCCTGGTACACGGCGAGGGCCCGCTGACGGCGGCCAACGGTTTCCAATCGCACGCCGACGTGGTGATCGAGGCGCGACGGGCCGCCGACCTGCTGGGCGCCACCAAGATGGACCGGCCGGAGGATGTCGAGCCCGACCCGGTGACGGGCGTCGTCTATGCGGCGCTCACCAACAACGTCGAGCGCAAGGACGGCGACACCAACCCGGCGAACCCCCGCGCCGCCAACATCCATGGCCATATCCTGGCGATGGTTCCACCGGGCGGCCGCGGCAAGGACGCCGACCACACCGCCGACGTCTTCACCTGGACCATCCCCATCCTGGCCGGCGATCCGTCGAAGCCGGACCAGGGCGCGAAGTATCACCCCGGCGTGTCGCCGGACGGCTGGTTCAGTTCGCCCGACAACGTCGCTTTCGATGCCAAGGGCCGCCTGTGGATCGCCACCGACACCGGCAACAACTGGTCGAAGTACGGCATTCCCGACGGGCTCTTCGCCTGCGATGTCGACGGACCCGCCGCCTATCTCACCCGCCGCTTCTTCGCCTGCCCGATGGGCGCCGAGATGTGCGGGCCTGAATTCACGCCCGACAACAAGACATTGTTTGTTGCCGTGCAGCATCCCGGCACCGACGGCGTACCCGGCTCCAGCTTCGACACGCCGGCAACGCGCTGGCCCGATTTCAAGGACGACATGCCGCCCCGACCCAGCGTAGTCGTCATCACCAAGGAAGACGGCGGCGAGATCGGGACATAGTTCTGTCGGTATCCAATCATGGTCCTGGGAGCGCGGGCCTCCGGCCCGCTCATATATCGGCGCTACGCACAACAGGCGAAAGCAAAGCTTTCGCCGGGAGTGCGGGCGAGACGCCCGCGCTCCCGGGGTTCAATCCCCATCACGCCGCCGCCTCGCCGTCACGGGTGACGAGTGCGAGAACTTCGGCCCGCGCCGACGGTGCGGCGGTCACTTCCTGGGCGCCGCGCGTCACGTCGGTCGCGGCCCGGTGCCCGGCGATCACGCGATCGCCTGGCGTCTTGTCGAGCAGCAGCCGCGTGACGTCCGGGCGCGCGTAGTGGCCGGCCGGATCGGCGGCCGCCTTGGCGAGCGCGATCATGCCGAGGTCGATATCGGCACAGACCAGCCCTTCCTCGCCTTCCGGCAGCGGCGCATGCATCAACTGGCCATCCGGCGCGTAGATCTGGGCGAAGCCGCCGCCCTCCAGCAGCAACCGCTTCTTGCCCTCATCGACGCACAGCAGCTCGACCATCTCCTTGGAGACAGTGGCACACGGCGCGATCACGAAGCAGCCGCCCTCGACCGCGTAGACACGCGTGGCGGCATTGTTGACCTCAGGCCCCAGGGCATAGGCGCCGCCGCGATAGAGCGAAAAGCTGGGCCATGCCGCGATGTGCACCTGCTCGTTCTGGGCGTACATGGCGTACTTGGAGAGCGGCTGCAGATGCTCCCAGCAGCAGAGCGCACCGACACGGCCCAGCCGGGTGTCGAAGACCGACAGGTCGCTGCCGTCGCCCTCGCCGAACACCGTGCGCTCGACATGGGTGGGCTTGAGCTTGCGGCGCATGGCGACCGTCTTGCCATCGGCGTCGATGATCCACTGCCCCATGTAGAGGCTGCCGCCCGATTTCTCGCTGTGGCCCATCACCACCATGATGCCGTTGTCTTTCGCCGCCTGCGCGAGGCGGTCGGCGGCAGGCGAGCCGTAGACGAGGGAGTTGTCGTGGTAGCGCTGGATGAACTGCATGCCCCAGGCCGGCGAATCCAGCCAGATGAACCAGGGATAGCCGGGGACGAAGGTCTCCGGAAAGGCGATCAGCTGGCAGCCCTTGGCGGCCGCCTTCGCGATCAGGGCGATGCACTTGTCGACCGTCGCGTCGAGGTCGAGGAACACGGGCGCGGCCTGCACGGCGGCCGCCCGGAATTTCGGATGCACCATGGTGACGCCTCCCCGGCCGGTTTTCTTCGTCTTGAGGGTAGTGTGCGCTTCTGCGGCGGTCTTGCCTGTGGCTGCCGCGAGTCTTGACTGGTCGTCGCAACGGCCATTTTTTCCGGTGGACTTGCCGCGGTCCGGGGATAGGCTTGGCGCATGACCACGATGTGGTCCACCAATCAGGTATCTCCCCGCGAACGGCTGTCGTACTGGACCGACGCCGTATGTGATGCCTACGTCCAGCTCGGCTGTGACGTTCCCGACGACAAGAAAGACATCCGCGGTGAAATCCGCCTCGCCCAGCTGGCGACCCTCGGCCTGTCGCGGGTGACCGCCACCTCGCAGTGGGTGCGCCGCACGGCGGACCGCATCGCGCGGTCGACGGAGGATTATTTCATCGTCTCGATCCAGAGCGCCGGCACTGGCCGCATCGTCCAGGATGGCCGGCAGGCGCTGCTCACGCCGGGGGACTTCGCGCTCTACGATTCGACCCGGCCCTACGAGCTGATCTTCAACGATGATTTCCAGCAGTACGTGCTGCGGCTGCCCGGCGCCATCCTGCGCTCGCGGCTGAAGGGCACCGAGATGCTGACGGCGCGCGCGGTGTCGGGCGAGCGCGGCGCCGGCCATCTCATGATGTCGATGATCCGCCTGCTCGCCGCCAACCTCGATACGCTGGAACCCGTCTCGGTGGCGGCGGTGGCAGAAAGCGTCGAGCACATCCTGATCGCCGGACTGAGCACGCTGCCCGGCGCCAGCGAGCCGGCCGTCCCGGTACTGACGGCGCTGCATCGCGAACAGATCAAGGCCCATGTCCGCGCTCGTCTGCGCGATCCCCGGCTCTGCGTTGCCGGCATCGCCGCGCATCTGAGACTGTCGCCCAGCACGGTGCATCGCGTGTTCGCAGGCGAGCCTGAATCGATCTCCGGCTGGATCTGGACGCAACGGCTCGACGGTGCCAAGCGCGATCTCTGCGATCCGGCGCACGACGCCCGCAGCGTCAGCGAGATCGCCTTCAGCTGGGGCTTCAACGACGCGGCACATTTCAGCCGGGCGTTCCGTGACCGGTTCGGCTGCTCGCCACGCGAGCTGCGCGGCGTCCACCGGAACAGCGCGACGACGACCAGGTAGGGCAGCAGGCCATGGCGCAGACGGCAACCATCATCGCCGCCGACGGCGATCGCTTCTGCATCAACGGCGCGATGACCTATGCCGGCCGCCACTGGCGCGGCAGCCGGATCGAGGGACTGCTGTTCAACAGCCGCATGGCCAACGCCATCGTCGATGACGAGAATCCGGCGACCCGCGGCGCGTGGTCATATGCCGACGGCGACTGGAGCGCCGAGCGCAACACACGCGCGCTGATCGCGGCGCTGCCCGACTATCGCCGGCAAGGGCTGCTGGCGCTGGCACTCAACCTGTCCGGCGGCAGCCCGCAGGGCTACTCCTGGCACCAGCCGTGGCACATCTGCGGCTTCACCGCCGACGGTGTGCTGAAGCCGGATTACGCAGCGCGGCTCGAGGCGCTCATAGGCGCCGCCGACGCACAGGGCATGGCGCTGATCCTGGGGCTGTTCTACGGCCGCCAGAGCCAGCGCCTGCGCGATGAGGACGCCGTACGCACCGCCGTCACCAACACGGTCGACTGGCTGGTCGCGCGCGGCGCGCGCAATGTGCTGCTGGAAATCGGCAACGAGGTCGACCTGCCGATATTCGCGCACCCGATCATCGCCGCCGACCGCTGCCACGAGCTGATCGCATTGGCACAGCAGCGCAGCGCCGGCCGGCTGGAAACGCCGGCCGGACGCCTGCTGGTGGGCACGAGCCTGGTCGGACCGGCGGCGCCACCCGCCACCATCCTGGGCGCCGCCGACATCCTGCTGCCGCACGGCAATCGCATCGACACGCCCGACGGCATCCGCCTGCATGTGCTGCGCACCAGGACCAGCGCCGGCTATCGCGGCCAGCCGATCACCTTCAACGAAGACGACCATGGCGGCCTCGAGTTGGCCGACAACAACATGCTCGCCGCCGTCGACAGCGGCGCCGGTTGGGGTTTCTTCGACTACCGCCGTATCCGCGAGCGCTTCGAGGATGGCTTCCAGTCGCTGCCGGTCGACTGGTCGATCGGCTCGGTGCGCAAGCGCGCGTTCTTCGGGCTGCTGAAAGAGGTAACGGGCCTGTAGACAAGATATCGCCGCGCACGCGAGCCTAGCCAAGGGTCAAAACGTGGGCGGGAAGACGATGCTGTTCGAGAGAGCGGAATATCTGGCGCGCGTGGCGCGGGTGAAGGCGGCGATGGGCCGGCGGGGCATCGACCTGCTGCTGATCGCCTCGCCGGCCAACCAGTTCTGGGTCACCGGGTACGACGGCTGGTCGTTCTATACACCGCAGATGGTCGCGGTGAGCCTCCTGCAGGAAGAGCCGATCTGGATCGGCCGCAAGATGGACGCGGTCGGCGCCAAGTTCACCGCTTTCCTCGCCGAGGCCAACGTGGTCCCCTACCCTGATCACTATGTCGGCTCGCCCGACTTGCATCCCATGCAGTTCGTGGCAGAGGAGCTGCAGCGCCGCGGCTGGGACCGCGGGCGGGTCGGCGTCGAAACCGACGATTACTACTACACCGCCAAGTGGGACGCGCTGCTGCGTCGGAACTTGCCGAATTGCGACTTCGTCGATGCGTTCCTGCTGGTCAACGGCTGCCGGATGGTGAAATCGGCGCGCGAGCTGAACTACATGCATCAGGCCGGCCGCATCGCGGCGGCGGCCCAGCAGGCGGCCTTCGAGGCGGCCCGGCCAGGCGTGCGGCAGTGCGACGTCATGGCCGATGTCTATCGCGTGACGACGGCGGGCCTGCCTGAATTCGGCGGCACGTTTCCCTGCAAGCCGCCCAACGCGATGGTCGGCGAGATCTGCTCGGCACCGCATCTGTCGTGGACGGACGCGCCGCTGGTCGACAACGACCTGTTCTACATCGAGCTCGGCGGCGTCCGGCATCGCTACCACTCGCCCTTGTCGCGCTGCATCTACCTGGGCAAGCCCAGCGCGCGCATCGACTTCATCGGCAAGGTCATTGCCGAAGGGCTGAACGCCGTGCTCGACGCGGTGCGGCCCGGCGTGGTCTGCGAAGAACTGGCCGCGGTCTGGAAGGCGGTGATCGCCCGCCACGGCCTGGAGAAGGACAGCCGCATCGGTTACCCCGTCGGCATCGGCTACCCGCCGACCTGGGGCGAGCTGACGGCCAGCATTCGCGCCGGCGATCGCACGGTGCTCGAGCCGAACATGACATTCCACTGCATCCCGGCCATCTGGCTCGAGCAGTATGGCCTGGTGATCTCCGAAACATTCGCGGTCACCGACAAGGGTGCTGCCTGCTTCGCCGACTTTCCGCGCACGATCCTGGCGAAGGGCTGAATTCATCCGGTCGTCCGGATGAATTCACGCAACCGTCACCGATCCGGGTTATGACGGCGATACTCCTAACCGCGAGGACATCGTGACCCAAGCCGCCCCCGCCTATGGAACCTGGCACGCCGATCCCGACCGTGAAGCCGCCATGGAGGCGGCGCACCGTCCGCTGTGGCGTCATTTCATCCAGTCGATCCCGGAGACCGATCTCTCGACGCGCGCCATCCTGGATTTCGGCTGCAACCGCGGCGGCTTCCTGCGCCTGCTGCACGCACTGAGGCCCTTCCATCATGGCCTGGGCATCGACATCGCCCGCGACTCGATTGCCGCCGCTCGGACATTGGCGGGGACCATGCCGCTCGATTTCGAGGTCGCCACCGACCTGAGCCCATGGCGGGAGCAGTTCGATCTCGCCTTCAGCTATGAGGTGATCTACCTGCTGCCCGATCTGGCTGCGCACGCGGCGCAGATCCGGCAGGTGCTGCGCGACGGCGGCGTTTACTACGCCGTCACCGGCTGTCACACGCACTGTCCGCTGTGGCCGGCCTGGCGCACGCTGATCGGCGGCACCACCAACGCGCCGGTGCAGGACCGCGCGCCGGAGGAATACGCCGACGCCTTCGCCCAGGCCGGCTTCGACGTGTCGGTCCGGAAGTTCGGGTTCGATGGCTTCGTACCGGCCCACAAGGACCGGCGCTACTACCCGCGGCTGACGGACGCGCTTGACTACCCCGCCGAGCACAAGCTGCTGTTCCGACTGGAGAAGCAGGGCGGCGCATGACGACGGCTCAGCGGCGCAAGGATGGCAGCGCGCTGTGGCACCTGATCGAGCAGACCCTGGCCGATGAAATCGCCGGCGGTCAACCCACGGTGGGCGGGCGTTTGCCGACCGAGCCGGCGTTGATGGCGCGTTTCGGCGTCAGCCGGGCCACCGTGCGCCAGGCTATCGCCAGCCTGGAAACGCGCGGCCTGGTGCGTGCCGAGCAGGGCCGCGGCACCTTCGTGCATCGCGACGTGGTGCGCTACCCGGTGTCGCGCCACACCCGCTATTCGCGTAACCTGATCGAGCAGGGCTTCGAACCGGGCGGCACCGTGATCGCGCAGGAGATCGTTGCGGCGGATACCACCGTTGCCGCCGCGCTGCGGCTGCCACGGGGTGCGCCCGTCATTCGCCGCAAGGCCATCGGAACGGCCGATGGCGTGCCGATCGAGGTCGCCAGCACCTTCCTGCCGGCGGACCGCTTCCCGGACTTCGACCGCATTCGCACCCAGCACGCCACGCTCACGGCCACGCTGGCGGCCTATGGGATCGTCGACTACACCCGCGTCTCGACCACGGTCGGCGCACGGCCGCCAACCGCCGAGGAGGCCCGCCTACTACGCCAGCCGCGGTCTGCGCCCATTCTGGACGTAACCAAACTCGACGCCGATGCGGGCGGAGCGCCGATCGTCTATGGTCGTGCGGCGTGGTCGGCAGAGCGGGTCGTCTTCGAACTGGCCTGCCCGACCTGAGAATTCATGACCTCTCCCCACCGGGGAGAGGTCATGAAGGGGGGCCATTATGAGCACGATGTACCGCTTCAACGGGCTTGACGAGCGGCCGATCCGCGTGGCCAGCGACGCACCGCTGCTCGACTTCACGGCGCGCTTTTTCGGCCTGTGGCCGTTCGAGGAAGAAGGCACCGCGATCGCCGACCTGGCCGACATCACCATTGAGACCGCCGACGGCGGCTTCCGCCTGCGCCACCCCGTGCTGGAAGGCAGCGCCCAGGAAGTACCCGATGCCGCCGAGGCGGCCAATCAGCTGGTCGGCCTGTTGGCCGCCGAGCAATTGGCGCGGCGCCGCGACCTGATCGGCCTGCATGCCGGTGCCGCCGCCTCGCCCAGCGGGCTGATCCTGTTCGTGGGCGATTCGCTGTGCGGCAAGAGCACGCTGGCGCTGCAACTGGCGCGCCGCGGCGCGCGCTTCTTCGGTGATGACCGCCTGCTGGTCGCGCCGGCCGGCACCGATGGCTACGACGATCCGACGGGCATCGGGCTCGGCCTGACACCACGCATGCGCCTGCCGATCCACGACCTTGCCGGCGGCGCGCTCGCCGCCTTCGTCGAGGCCAACAGCGTTGTCGAGCACATGGACTGGCAGGGCAATCCCATCATTGCCTATCTCGATCTCGGGCTCGATACGTTTGATGCGGCGCCGTTTGGTACCACCCTGCCGGTGGCGGCCGTAATCATGCCCGAGCGCCGGGACGATGATCCCGATGCGCTCGATTTCAGCCTGGGCTCGAAAGGCGATGCCGCGCTCGCCCTGGTGCGCCAGTCGACCGCGCCGGGCATGGATGCCAAGGGCCACGTCGCGGCAGCGGCGTTGATCGCGGGCGGCGTGACATGCCTGCGCCTGGTCTACGGATCGAGCGCCGCCGCGGCCGACCTGGTGGCCGAGCGCTTCGGCATTGCCTGATACCGGTTGACGCCCCGCGCATCGTCGTCGAGAACGGGTGCATGACCCGTTTGCGCCGCCGTTCCGACATCGCCATCACCGCGCTCGACGGCGGCACCTTCCTGGTCGACGCGCGCAGCGATGCCATCTTCCATCTCGATGCGCTCGGCGGCGGCGTGTGGGCGGCGCTGGCCGAGCCGATGACGCGTGAGGACCTGGTGGCGCTGCTGGCCGAGGCGTTTCCCGACACGCCACCCGATACAATCGCGCGCGATGTCGATGCGCTGCTGGCCGAGTTCACCAAACGCGACCTGCTGGACGCGGTGTGATGTTTTCCTCCCCCACGCAGTGGGAGAGGTGGCCGAAGGCCGGAGGAGGACCCGACGGGGTCCCAGTTACCAGGACGGCGTCGGCTCCGCCCGCCCCTTTGGGGCACCTCCCCAGCGAAGCTGGGGACGAAGAAAAACAGTCACCCCACCTTCGCCGGACGTTCGGCGGCGCGTTGAGCGACCAGGTTGCGCGTCAGCGGGATCAGTTCGCGGCCATAGTCGATCGCGTCTTCCAGCGGATCGAAGCCGCGGATCAGGAACGTGGTGATACCCAGGTCGTAGTACTCGAGCAGCGCGTGGGCGACCTGCTCGGCGGTCCCAACCAGGGCCGTGCTGTTGGAGCGCGCCCCGGTCTCGCGCGCGATGGCTGTCCATAGCCGCGAATCGACCCGGTCGCCCTGCGCGGCAGCCGCCAGCAGGCGGCGCGCGCCCTCGCTCTGCTTGGCATCACCAACACCCAGTCCTTGCGCGGCCCGCAGACTGCGCGTCTCCTCCAGGATGCGCTCGGCACGCGCCCAGGCCGCCTCTTCCGTGGCCGCGAGGATGGGACGGAACGACACGCTGAAGCGCACCCGCCGGCCGTGCTTGGCCGCTTCCGCCCGCACGCGCGCCACCGTCTCGCGCACCTGGGCGTGTGTTTCCCCCCAGAGCGCGTAGATGTCGGCGTGCCTGGCCGCCACCTTGATGGCGGCATCGGATGATCCGCCGAAGTAAATCGGCAGGTGCGGTTTCTGCACCGGTTTGACCTCGGAGAAGCCGGCGACGAAGCGATAGTGCGCGCCGTCGTGGTCGATCGGCGCATCGGCCGTCCAGATGCGGCGCAGGATGTCGACATATTCGTCGGTGCGGGCGTAGCGCGCGTCGTGGCCGAGGAAGTCGCCGTCGCGCCGCTGCTCGGCGTCATCGCCGCCGGAAATGATATGCACCGCCAGCCGGCCGCCGGTGAAATGGTCGAGTGTCGCGAGCTTGCGCGCGGCCAGCGTCGGCTCGACGAAGCCGGGCCGGTGCGCCAGCATGAAGCCGACGCGCTCGGTCGCCGACGCGGCGTAGGACGTCACCAGGAATGCGTCGGGCCCGGTCGAGGCGTGGGCGACCAGGATGCGATCGAAGCCTGCGCCTTCATGTGCCTGGGCGAAGGCTCGGATGTAGTCGCGATCGATCACGGGGCCCTGCGGCGCATGGGTCTCGGAGACCTTGCGCGCGGCGATCATGCCGATGAATTCGACGCTCATGGAAAGCTCCTTATCGATCAAGCGGCGCGTACGCCGAGCGCTTCGCGGCCGGCGGCGATGAGACTCGAATCGTCCTGCGGCGTGTGCACACGGCTGCACAGCACGTTGCGATGGTGACGCTCCAACGGATTGCGCCGGCTGAGCCCGTGATTGCCGGTCAGCGACAGCGCCCGCTCGACAACGGCATGGGCGTTCTGGGTCACCACATATTTCACCAGCCCCGCTTCGGCTGCCGATGCCGGCTGCGGGTCCTGGTCGGTGCGGCGCGCGGTGTCGCTGATCAGGCGGCGGTTGACCAGCAGCCGGGCATCGATGTCGCCCACCGCCTCCTGAGAGCGCGGCAATGTCGCCAGCGAGGCGCCGAGATTCGCCGGGACTCGATCGTTGAGCCATCCCACCAGCCAGTCGCGCGCCGCCCGCGCAATGCCGTCATAGACCGCCGCGATCAGCACCGTGTTCCACAGCGCCGACACCGGATCAGGCGTCCATTCGCTGGGCCGCCGCACGTCGACGGCGTGATCGGCGGGTACCACGACATCCGTCAGCACGGCGTCGTGGCTGCACGTCGCGCGCATGCCGACATGATCCCAGGTCTCGATCACCTCGATACCAGCCGAATCCGCCGGCACCAGCCATGAGCCGACATGCGCCTGGCCGTCGATATCGGTACGCGCCCACACCAGCAGCCAGCGCAGCGCCGGGATTCCCGTCGCGTAGATCTTGTGCCCCACGATCCGCCAGGCGCCACCATCCGTGCGCTGCGCCGTCGTGGCCGGCAGGCCGCCGCGCGCCGGGCTGCCCAACGCCGGCTCGACACGCAGGGCGTTGATCAGGCCACCCTGCCGTGCCGCGTCGCTGAAGACCTGCTGGCGCACGCGGGGCGGCCAGCGTGTCGAGCGCGCGATACCAGCGTGCGATATGTACTGCATCGCCAGCACCAGCGCCGTCGACGGGTCGCCCTCGGCCAAGAGGCCGATCACCTTGGCGGCAGCGGACAGGCCGCGGCCGGCGCCGCCATGGTCGCGCGGCGCCACCAGCGACAGGAAGCCCGCGTCGCGCAGCTGTTCGATGTTCTCGAACGCGAAGCTGCCGTCACGGTCATGCGCATCCGCCCGCGCCGCGAACGCGCGCGACAATTCGGCCAGCAGCGACGTATCGAGGGTCGGCGTGACCACGGTCATCACGCCGCCCGAACAGCGCGTGACGAGCCGCCCTCTTCGTTAAAGAGGTGGTCGAGGATGCGGCCTTCGAGCGCCGCCAGACGTGGATCGCCGTGACGACGCGGGCGCGGGACGTCGACATCGAGGTCGAGCGTGATCCCGCCGTCCTCGATCACGATGACACGGTCGGCCAATGCCACCGCCTCGGCCACGTCGTGTGTGACGAGGATCGCGGTGAAGCCCTGATCACGCCACACTGTCTCGATGAGGCGTTGCATCTCGATTCGCGTCAGCGCATCGAGCGCGCCCAGCGGCTCGTCGAGTGCCAGCAGACGCGGCCGGCTCACCAGCGCGCGGGCCAGCGCCACACGCTGCTTCTGGCCGCCCGACAGGACCGCCGGCCATTCACGCGCCCGGTCATCGAGGCCGACCTCGCGCAGCGCCGCGAGCGCCTGCGCCTGGCGCCCGCGGGCGTCGCCGCCTTGGCCGAGGCCAACCTCGACGTTGCCGAGAACGCGCGCCCACGGCAGCAGGCGTGGCTCCTGGAACATGATGCGCGCCTCAATCTGCGGCCTCGCCTCGCCATCAAGCTGCAGGCGGCCGGCGCTGGGCGTGTCCAGCCCGACGATCAGGCGCAGCAACGTGCTCTTGCCGCAACCACTGCGGCCGACAACAGCGACGAACTGGCCGGACGGAATATGCAGATCAAGTTCGCTCAGCACCGTCTTGCTGCCGAAGGATTTGCCCAGCCCACACGCCGTGACGGCCAGCCCACCGGCGGGACGATTAGTCAGTTGCACCGGCTTTTCATCTTCCGTGGTGCGCTCGGCGAACAGGAGGATCGGTTCGCAAATAGTCATGAACATCTGAAACCCTTCCTCAGGCCGCCTGGAACGCGGGATGCCACTGCAGCGACAGCCGCTCGAGTAGCCGCGCCACGCTGTCGGCCAGCTTGCCCAGCAGGGCGTAGATCACGATCGACAGCACGACGACGTCGACCTGCAGGAACTCGCGCGCCTGCATGGCCATGTAGCCGATGCCCGACGAGGCCGAGATCGTCTCGGCCACGATCAGGGTCAGCCACATGATGCCGAGCCCATAGCGCAGGCCGACAAACAAGGACGGCAGCGCCGCCGGCAGGATCACGCGGCCAAACAGCGTCCATCGGCTCATGCCATAGGCGCGTCCCATCTCGACAAGCTGCGGATCGACGCTGCGCACGCCTAAGAGCGTGTTGATGTAGATCGGGAAGAAGACGCCGAGCGCGACCAGGAAGAGCTTGGCCTCTTCCTCGATACCGAACCACAGGATGACCAGCGGGATCAGGGCCAGGTGCGGCACGTTGCGCACCATCTGCAGCGTAGTGTCGGTGATCTTCTCGCTGAGCGACGACAGGCCGTTGGCCAGGCCCAGCGCCAGTCCGATGCCACCGCCGACCACGAAGCCCGTGATGGCGCGCGCGAAGCTGACGCCGACATTGGTGGCGAACTCACCCGACTTGAGCAGGCGCCAGGCGGCAGCCAGCACATTGGACGGCGCCGGCAGGATGGTGGCCGGCAAGCCACCCAGGCGGGATGCCGCCTCCCACACGATAATCAGCACCACCGGCAGGATCCAGCCGGCGGCATTGCGGGGAACCAGGACCCAGAGCCGGTTCATGACGCGGCCTGCAGGCGCGGCACCGCGTGCGACCCGACCGCGAATTCGTTGGTCACGACATCGCTGATCGTGGCGCGGCGTCCCGCGTGGCCCAGGGCCGGGAACAACAGCTCGGCGACGCGATAGGCTTCCTCCAGGTGCGGGTAGCCGGAACCGATCACCGTATCGACGCCGACCGCCTGGTATTCGCGCAACCGCGCCGCCACCGTCTCGGGATCGCCGACCAGGGCCGTGCCGGCGCCGCCGCGCACCAGACCGATGCCGGCCCACAGGTTGGGCGCGATCTCCAGCCGGTCGCGGCGGCCGTCATGCAGCGCCGCCATCCGGCGCTGGCCCACCGAGTCCATCTCCTCGCGGAAGCGACGCTGCGCGTTGTCGATCTGGGCGTCGGTCACCCGGCTGATCAGCCGCTCGGCGGCTGCCCACGCGTCGCTTTCCGTCTCGCGCACGATGAAGTGCAGCCGGATGCCGAACCGCAAGGGCCGGCCACGCGTCGCCGCACGCTGGCGCGCGGCTGCGATCTTTTCGGCCACGGCGGCGACCGGCTCGCCCCAGGTGAGATAGAGGTCGACCTGCTCGACCGCGAGATCCTGTCCGGCGTCGGAGGAGCCGCCGAAGTACAGGGGCGGATAGGGCTTCTGTACGGGTGGAAAGTCTAGCCGCCCGCCCTTCATCTTGTAGTACGTGCCGTCGAAATCGACGGTTTGGCCCGATAGCAGCGCCCGCCAGATCCGAAGAAACTCACTGGCCTGCGCGTAGCGCTCGTCATGCGGCAGGAACACGCCGTCGCCCGCCAGCTCGGTGGGGTTGCCGCCGACCACGACATTGAGCAGCAGCCGGCCGTTGCTGAGGCGGTCGAGTGCCGCGGTCTGGCGTGCCGCGAATGACGGCGACACCACGCCCGGCCGCAGCGCGACCAGGAACTTCAGGCGCTCCGTCACCGTCGCGAGCCCGGTCGCGGTGATCCAGGAATCCTCGCAGCTCTGGCCGGTCGGCAGCAGCACGCCGCCATAGCCGAGCTGGTCGACCGCGGTTGCGATCTGCCGGAAATAGGCAAAGTCGGCCGGCCGCTGGCGGCGCTCCGAGCCGAGATAGGCGCCATCGCCATGCGTGGGAATGAACCAGAAGAAGTCGAGCGGCTGCCTGGCCGCCGACGGGATCGAAATCGACGTCATCGCCCTGCCCTCGCTCAGCTTCCCGACGGCCGCCATACGGCGTCGCGCACCACGATCGGCTTGGGGATCAGGCCGAGCTTTTGGAATGTGTCGGCGATCGCCTGTTGCTGGGCGATCACGGCGTCGGTGACCGGACCGAAATCGATGGTGGCGCGGTTGACGGCGATCTGTTGCGCCTCGAACTCCACGCCGGTGATCTCCGAGATCGCGGCGGCGAGCTTGTCGCGATTCTCGCCGGCCCACCGGGTGGTCTTCGCCAATTCGTCGAGGACGGCCCGCAGGACCACGGGCTGGCGTTTGGCGAAGTCGCGATTGGCCAGATAGAACGAATTGCTGCCGGCCACGTCCTGGGTCGTAGCCAGGGCGCGCGCCCTCTGCCGCTTCTCGGCGATCGCGTAGTACGGATCCCAGATCGTCCAGGCATCGATGCTGCCGCGCGCGAACGCCGCCGCGGCGTCGGCCGGCGTCAGGTAGACCGGCGTGATGTCGCCGTAGGTCAGGCCGGCCTTGGCCAGGATCTGGACCGTCAGGTTGTGCGAGCTGGATCCACGGGCGAACGCGATCTTCTTGCCCTTCAGATCGGCCAGCGTCTTGATGGGCGAGTCCGGCGGCAGGATCAGTGCCGAGTCCGACGCCGGCGTCGCCGCGACGTACACGACATTGGCGCCGGCCGCCTGGGCGAAGATCGGCGGTGTGTCGCCGACGGTGCCGATATCGATCGAGCCGATACCCAGCGCTTCAAGCAGCGGCGGCCCGTACTGGAATTCGATCCATTTCACGGTGTCGACGCCCAGCGTCTTGAGCCGCGCCTCGATCGTCTTCTGCTGCTTGACGACGGAGAAGATGCCGCCCTTCTGGTAGCCAATGCGGAATTCTTTCAGGTCCTGCGCCGCGGCCGTGCCGGCGAACGCGAGCGCACCCAGCGCGGCGCCGAGGAACAGTCGTCTGGTCGTCATGATGGCGGTCCTCTCGAGGGAAGGCGCACGCACTCGCGCTGCGGAGCCGTCGGGCCCGCGCGATCATTCCTGGGTGCGCTTTGGTGGAGATAGAAAGCTTGTCGCGACGGTGCTTCCGTCAGCTCACCTGCTCGAACATCGCATTGGGCGCATCGCTTCCACCACCGCGGTCCGTCGCGCGCCGGCCTTCGCTGCCCGCGCCCGTTCTCTGGGAGACCGGACTATGCGGGGACGGCCGACCGCGAAAAAGCAACTTTTCCTGAATCGGGATGTTAGTTTTTATGAATGCGGCGATGCCAGTCCACGTCCCTTGGCCTCGGGCGGAATGCCATCGGCTGGCCGGACCAGGCCCTTGACCCGCCACCAGTTGAAGCGCGCGAAGGTCGCCGGCGTCTGCGCCAAGGTGAGGTCGCGCCACAGCAGCGCCTTGCCCGACAGTTCGCTGGCGAACACCGCGCGCCAATCATCGACGATGCGCCGCCAGGTAAGTGCCGCGAGGCCGCGCGGCGGATGGACGGCGCGCGGAACGGCAGCCGGCGGGAATCCCAGCGCCACCAGCAGGGCCAGCAGCGCATTCAGCGGCCGCGACAGGCGGGCGTGCACAGCACGCTCTTCGACTTCGCGCCAGTCCAGCGTCGCGCCATGGCGCAGCAGCAGGCGCCCGGCGTCGATCACCTTCGATGCGGTCTGCCAGCCGAAGCGGTCCTTGGCGATGTTCGACACGCAGATCAACAGCACGTGCTCGTCGCGCGGCATGTGCACCAGGCCGTCGGGCAGCGCTAGCGCTTGCGCGCCGGCCCGCACATCGTCTGCCGACAGCCCCCGCGGCAGCGGCCAGGCATCGGCCTCGACATGCAGGTCGATGTTGGTGATGCCATCGGGCGAATGGAACGGCACATAGCTGGCGTCGGAGACAAAGCCCCAGCGCGTGCGCCGTGCGCCGCCGAACCGGAAGCCCAGCGGCAGGAAGAGATCGATCGCGGGACCGATCTCGGCACGCGGCAGCAACACATCGAGATCGCCCAGCACACGCGGTGTCGGTGGATCATGCAGGCGATGGGCGTTGGCAAGCCCCTTCAGCACGATCGGATGCAGGCCGGCTTCGTTCAGGCGCCGCAGGACCGAGACATGCGCCGCCAAGGTGAGTTTCGACAGCAACACCGATGACGTCGCGGCGGCAGGATCAACGGCCGGCGCGCCGAGAAGAGGTACCAAGGGTGCCAACAGGGCGGCCGTCCAACCAGCCGAGCATCGCGCTGCGAGCCGCCCGGCCAGCACCCGCACTGCCGCGGCCGTTGCCGGATCGAGGGATTCGATACCGGGCGTTCCCGTCAGCACCGTACGCCAGAGCAGCACGGCCGCCGCCTGCGATCCACCCTTGGCTGCCACGGCAACGATACCGGCTGACATCACTCCCGCCTGACGCTGCCCTGCAGCTGGTGGCTTTTTCGCCGCCTGCGAACAGTCTATGCTCAATTTGATCGTGTTATCATAGTCTTATGCTAAGGTAGACGATCGGTAACCAAGCGCGGCGGAGCCGCGCGATGCGCTCGTCCACAATGTCCACGATCCTCTACTGGGCCCTGCTGGGTATCGTCTGCCTGGCGCCGCTTCCGCTGGCGTCGAACCGTCCTTTGCCATGGAGCCTGCTGTCGCTGGCCGTCGGCGTGCTGCTGCTGGTCTGGGGCATCGGCCGACTGATCGCCGCCATGCGCTCCGGCCCGACACGCGATATGTCCGGCAACGCCGAGGCGGCTGGCCGCCTGGCGCATGCCCGGCTGGTCGACCGCTATGCTGCCTTGCTGGTCACCGGCTTTGCGATCCTGATCGCCTGGTACTGGGTGCAGGCATCACCCGCGCTCAGCGGCGCCTTTGCGCATGCCGCCTGGGCCGAAGCCGCGGCGGCGCTGGGCACGCCGTTGCCGGCAGCGGCCGGCCTCGACCCTGCCGCCGGCGAAACGCTGATCATGAAGATCGTGGCCTATGGCGGGATCTTCCTGCTGGCGTTCGAGCTGGGACGCGACCGGAACCGGGCGCGGCTCGGCTTCTGGGCTATCTGCCTCGCCGGCTTCGGCTATGCCCTCTATGGCCTGTTCGTGCAGTTCACCGGTGAGCGCACCGTGCTGTGGTTCGCCAAGGACGCCTATCCCGACAGCGTCACGGCCACCTTCATCAACCGCAACGCCTATGCCACCTACGCCGGGATGGCGGTGCTGGCCGGCATGGTACCGCTGGTGTTCGAGGTACGGCGGCTCACGCGCGAGCGCCTGACGCCGCTGCGCTTCCTGCTGGCGCTCTCGGAGCGAACATCGCCGACCCTCTATCTGGTGATCACGGCCATCATCACCGGGATGGTCGCCGTCGCACTGACCGGGTCGCGAGCCGGCGTCGCCTGTTTTGTGCTGGCGCTGGTCGTGTTCGCCGTCGGCCTGCTGATTGCGCGCGAAATCAGGTTGCGCACGTTCCTGGTTGGAGCGGCGCTGGGCGTCGGCGCCATTGTCGCTGTCTTGTCGATGAGCGGCGACTTCCTGGCCAAACGGTTGATCACGACCGAGTCGGCACCCGAGGCCCGCGCCAGCGTCTTCGACGTCGCGCGCCTCGCCGTTGCCGAGGAGCCCTGGGTCGGCCATGGGCTGGGCAGCTTCGGCCCCGCCTTCAACCGCGCCAACGATGGCCGCGCCGTGTTCGAGACGTATGTCGACCTGGCACACAACACCTATCTCGAGCTCGCCGTCGAAGGGGGCATCCCGGCCCTGCTGCTCAGCCTGGCGCTGATCGGCAGCGCCGTCGGCATCTGCTTCGCCGGCCTGCTGGCGCGCGGCCGCAACGCCAGCATGCCGGTTGCCGCCATCGCCATCGCCACGCTGGTCGGGGCGCATGCCACGGTCGATTTCGGCGTCCAGATGCCGGCCGTCGCGGCCACGTTCATGCTGCTGATCGGGATTGCGACTGCCCAGGCAATGGCCATCGAGAAAGCGGACGCCCGCATCGAGAGCCGGCGCGCCCAGGGCCAGCGCCGGTTCGGCCGTGGCCGCAGCCGCCCGCATCGGGCCGATGAAGCGGTGACGCCGCCGCCGGAACTCGAGATCGCCTGGCCGGTACGATCGACCGCACCCGTGCTGCCAGCGCCCGGCCGCATGGCGGCGCCGGGGACGCTACAGCCCCTGTCTCGGATGCACGATGATGAAGCACGGCCGATCACGATATCGGGCGATGCGACAACCTCGGCCGACGCGTATGAAGCGGCGATGGCACGTTGGCGGGCGCTGCGCCAGGTCGGCGGCGACAATGTCGCACCGCCGGATGGGTCGACGCCGCTCGAGCCTGGTACCGTCGCATCCGACGGCGAGCCGCCATCCGGCGACGAGCCGCCCGATGACGGCACGCCGCGCAGCGCGAAGGTCGTGCAGTTGCCCCGCAACTCGCGCACCTGATCGCCTCTCCCGGGAGAGCGCTTCACAGTCGACCGCCGTTGCACGCCGACCCGATGATCGGCCACGATGCCGGCATCGGAGGTTGCCATGAAGATCACGCGCGTCGAGTCCATCCTGTTGGCCGTGCCGTTCGAGGACCATGGCGGCATCTGGCGCGCCAGCGGCGATCGCAAGGTGTTCCAGACCCTGATGGTGCGCATCGACACCGACCAGGGCCTGAGCGGCTGGGGCGAGGTCTTCACCAAGAACGGCGAGCTGGCGCTGAAGGCGCTGTTCGACACGCACGTCGCGCCGGCACTGATCGGCCGCGACGCCACGCGCATTGCCGCGATCAAGCGCGATCTGGAGAAGCTGCATCACAATTTCGGCCGCGTCGGCGTGATGGCGTTCTGCGTCTCGGCGGTCGACCTCGCCTTGTGGGACATCCTGGGCCAGGCTGCCGGTTTGCCGCTGTACCGCCTGCTGGGCGGCGCCACCCGAGACGCAATCCCGCTCTATGCCAGCCTGACGCGCTATGGCGAGCCGCGCGCCGTCGCCAATACGGTCGAGCGTGCCGTCAGGGACGGCTATGGCGCCGTCAAGCTGCACGAGGTGCTGGTCGACACCGTCATTGCCTCGCGCGCCGCCGCCGGCCGCGACACGGCCCTAATGCTCGACACCAACTGCCCATGGTCGCTGGCCGAGGCCAAGCGCAACGCCAAGCGAATGGAGCCCTACGACCTGATGTGGCTGGAGGAGCCGACCTGGCCGCCCGAGAACGTCCATGCGCTGGCCGAGTTGCGGCGCTCGACCTCGATCCCGATCGCTGCCGGCGAGAATGCCGGCAGCCTTGCCGACTATCGCGTGATGTTCGAGGCCGGCGCCGTCGACTTCGTGCAACCCGACATCGCCAAGGCGCATGGGCTCAGCGAGGCGTTGAAGATCGCGGCGCTGGCCGAGGCGCACGATGTGCAGTTCATGCCGCACTGCTTCATGATCGGCCCCGGCTACGTGCACACGTTGCACCTCGCCGCCGCATACGAGGTGCCGCTGCTGGAACGCTACTATGTCGAGCTCGCCGCCGAGCCGCTGGGCGACGGCGTGAAACCCAGTAGTGGCCGCGTAGCGGTGCCACAAGGCCCGGGGCTGGGCTGCGCGCCCGATCCGGACGCCATCAGGCTGTATCGCGTCGAGTAAGGTGTCTCAGCCTAGAGCCCCTCATCAGATGCCTATGGGATCGACGCCGGACTCACCGCCGAAACGCGGTGCGCCATCGTCGATGGTCGACCATGGTGCGCGATCGTCGAAGAAGTAGTGCGCCGCCACCGGTGGCAGCGACGCACCCATGATGATCCCGGCCGGCAGACCGACCTTGCCCGGCATGCGCCCGTCCTCGGTACGCACATGCGTGCCGCATGTCGGGCAGAAGAACCGCGCGCAGTTTTCCGACGCCTGATAACGGCGCAATTCGCCGGCCCGCTCCACAACGAGATGGTCGGCGCCGACCTGCGCCCAGGTGCTGAACGCCGCACCCGAGAGCTGCCGGCAGAAACCACAGTGACAATTATCAAGCGTTCGTGGTGGCGCCGTCAGGCGCGCCTGCCAGGCACCGCAATGGCAGGAGATCCGGATGTCAGCCATGTCGCACCTCGCCCGTATCAGCCGCGCCCGGCGACGACGCGATCCACCATCTGCGGCGCCAGCCCGAGATAGTTGGCGGGATCGCACAGCTTGGCCAGGGCATCGCGGTCCAGATGCGACGTGACCTCGGATGACTGCATCAGCGCGTCGAGCAGCGACGTGCCCGTCTCGGCCGCCTGGCGGCAGGAAGCGTAGACGACATCGTGCGCCACCTGGCGTCCCATGTGCGGCGCCAGCCCCATCATCACGGCCTCGGCCACGATTAGGCCCGAGGTGATATCGAGATTGCGCCGCATGCGCGCAGCGTCGACGATCAGGCCGCCCAGCATGAACTTCGCCTGATGCAGCGCACTGGAGGCGGCCAGGAAAGCCTCGGGAATCGCCGCCCATTCGACATGCCATGGACCGGTGGCGCGCTCGAAGTCGGTGACCAGCGCATCGAGCATCAGGCCCGCCTGCTGGCGCACGATCTTCGACGCCGCCAGGATCAGCTCGGACGAGATCGGGTTGCGCTTCTGCGGCATGGTGCTCGACGCGCCACGGCCATGCTCGAAGGGCTCGAAGACTTCGCCGTACTCCGTCGACATCATGATCATGACGTCGAAGGCGATCTTGCCCAGGGTGCCGGTGATCAGCGCCAGGGCGTTGATGACCTCGGCAAATCCATCGCGCGCCACATGCCAGGTCGAGGCCGGCTCGCCCAGCTCAAGTTCCTTCGCCAGTTCGCGCTGGACATCGAAACCCTTGCCGCCGATCGACGCCAGGGTGCCGGCAGCGCCGGCGAACTGCACGACCAGCACGCGCGGCCGCAGCTGGGCCAGCCGCTCGGCATGACGATCGAGCGCCGCCAGCCAGATCGCCACCTTGTAGCCGAACGTCACCGGCAGCGCCTGCTGCAGGTGCGTGCGGCCGGCCATCGGCGTATCGCGATGCTTCGTCGCCAGCGCCACCAGGACCTGGCGCAATGCCTCGACATCGGCGGCCACCAGGTCGAGCGCGGCGCGCATCTGCAGCACCGTCGTGGTGTCCATGATGTCCTGCGTCGTGGCACCCCAATGGACGTAGCGGCCAGCCTCGCCGCACAGCGTCGAGAGCTGGGCCACGACCGGCAGGATGGGATAGCCGACATTGTCGGTCTCGCGCTTGAGGCGATCGAAATCCAAGGTCGCGGTCGCGGCCGCACGCGCGATCGCCTCGCCGGCGTCCGCCGGGATCACGCCCATGCGCGCCTCGGCGCGCGCCAGCGCGATCTCGACCTCGACGTAGCGCCCCACCAGCGCACGATCGTCGAAGACGGCGCGCATGGCCGCCGTGCCGAACATGTCGCGAAACAGGACCGACTCGAAAACCGTGCTGCCCATGTACCTCTCCTGCGGAGGGGCGCACGATGGCGTTATCGCTGGTGGATGTCCACGCTGGCGCGCGCCGCTTCAGTGGCGCTCATGTCTTCACCGGGACCGCGCGGCTCCTGCCGCGCTATGATCATGAGCCGGCCCTTCGGGCCGGTGCGGGCCAGGAGGCCCGCGGTCCCAGTGAGCTACTCGCGCTCGCCGTTGCTGGTGGGCGGCGGCGCCATGCCCATGATGTGGTAGCCGGAGTCGACGTGGTGCAGCTCGCCGGTGACGCCGGCGGAGAGATCCGACAGCAGATACAACGCGGCGCCGCCGACATCGGCCTGGTCGATGTTGCGCCGCAGCGGCGACGTCTCGCGCGTGACGCGATAGACGTAGCGGCCATCGCCGATCACCGCCGCCGCCAGGGTGCGCATGGGGCCGGCCGAGATGGCGTTGACACGGATGTTCTTGGGCCCGAGGTCGGCGGCGAGATAGCGCACGCTGGCCTCGAGCGCCGCCTTGGCGACACCCATGACGTTGTAGCTGGGCATGACATGGCGCGCGCCGCTGTAGGTCAGGGTCAGCAGGCTGCCGCCGTTCTGCATCAGTGGCTCGGCGCGGTGCGCGAGGTCGGTGAAGGAATAGCAGGAGATCGTCAGGCTGCGCTGGAAGTTGGCGCGCGTGGTGTCGACATAGCGGCCCTTCAGCTCGTCCTTGTCGGAATAGGCGACGGCGTGCACGACGAAATCCAGCGTACCCCACGTGCTCGCCAGGGTCTCGAACAGCGCATCGAGGCTGGCTTCGTCCTCGACGTCGGCCGGCATCACGATCTTGGACCCGAGCGACTCCACCAGCGGCTTCACCCGCTGGCCGAACACGTCGCCCTGATAGGTGAAGGCAAGCTCGGCGCCGGCCGCATGACAGGCCTTGGCGATGCCCCAGGCGATCGAGCGGTCGTTGGCGACGCCCATGATCAGCCCCTTGCGGCCGACCATCAGGCCGGCGGCGCGCGCTGCCGCAACGGCGGCAGCC
>Ga0187894_10001056_pt1 | contig 36542 bp, 33 predicted proteins | sample GBC1701081metaG_FD_136650 | JGI IMG/M metagenome (GOLD analysis project Ga0187894, IMG submission 136650) | White microbial mat communities from a lava cave in the Kipuka Kanohina Cave System on the Island of Hawaii, USA - GBC170108-1 metaG ...
ACTTTGGATAATACGGCAAAAAGGCGTGTTATCACCAACGGTTTGGCTTATACAGTAGTTCGACGGCTACTCGTTTCTGAAACGAGATAAGATGAATGAAATTTTTAACAGGAAACAAAATGAATAATCAACGAAAGGACATTCTTTGGCGATTGATTGCGCTCTGTGCAGCCTGCATACTTTCGGCAGCAAGTTGCGCTCAATCTCCGCAAACTGCCAATACACCCGCAAACGGAATAAGCGAGGAAACAAAAATGACCACAGTCAGCGTTCGTTATATCGTTAATGATGTTGATGCGGCAGTCGCATTTTACACCAAGTTGTTAGGTTTTAGCCTTGACCTTCGCCCCGCGCCCGGTTTCGCCAGCCTCGCGCGCGGCAACCGGCGTCTTCTGCTGAACGCGCCGGGCGCTGGTGGAGCAGGACAGGCAATGCCTGACGGAAGTAAGCCCGCGCCGGGCGGCTGGAATCGTATTCAACTCGAAGTGGCAGACCTTGCCGGCGAAGTTGAAAAGTTGCGTCAAGCAAAGGCACACCTCCGCAATGACATTGTTATCGGCAATGGTGGCAAGCAGATTTTGCTTGATGATCCGGCAGGCAACCCTATCGAACTGTTCGAGCCACCCCGCAAGTGAAGATGGCTCGTTCTTGCTATGCGCCGCCGAACAAATCAATAGACGTGAGCGCGAAACAGCGACCTTCATAAAAAGTGGCGTGGTAAAATCTGGCTTGTGTATATTCGGTTTCGCGCCACGTCATCTCAATTGTTAGCCCGCTTTGCTATAAATCGAACCTGAGAATTAGCAGATGTTAAAGTTTCGTCTTTTCGCTTTTGTTATTTTATTTGCAGGTTGTCAATCTAATGTTGATAATCAAGCCAATCAGCAAGAGGTCAATAATTTAATGATTTCGCCCGACAACTCTTTTGATCATCAACTTGTTCACACGGCAACAATGCTGGTTGTTACAGATATAACCGAATCTGTAGCTTTTTATCGTGACAAACTTGGCTTTGCCGTGCGTGAACATGAACCGCACATTGCATTGCTGGCTGGCGGTTCAATGCTGCTTTATTTGATACCGGAAAGTCCGCCGACACCGGATAAACCTTCGGTGACTCTTGGTAAAACTAACACAGCCGAGCGGACTTCGGTCAACCTCGTGTTTCGCGTGAAAGATTGTCGTGCGGCATACGCTGAGTTGTCCGGGCGCGGAGTGCAGTTTCTGACCGCGCCGCAACAGCCTCAGTGGGGCGGTTGGCGAGTATTTGCGCGAGACCCGGATGGGTATTTGATTGAAATCGAAGAACCTTAAAAAAGAGGGAAATGCATTTACCGGGCGGGCTAACAAAGCAATGGGCGTGAGGGCGAAACAGCGACTTTGTTTTGGCGTTGTCTTTTGAACTCGGAGTTGCGTGGTGGCGGTTTCACCCCACGTCATCTCAACCGTTAAGCGTTTTAGAGCGAGAGAAGGAAAGCAGTAACCTAAGATAAGAGAGAGCGAAGGTTTCGCCTGCTTGCCTTCAATTACGGATGAAACCAATAAATGAGTGAAAGTGATTATCAACAACTCGTCGAGCGGGCGTTGCAAAACACCGCCAATCTGATGATTGCAACCGATACCGGCATAGAAGCCGCGCAGCAAGTCGGGCGACTGGCAGCACAGGAAGAGATTGACTGGGCAGTAGCAGGCGGGTTGGCAATGCACTTTTACGGCAGCCCGCGTATGACAAAAGATGTTGATATTATTGCCTCGCAGAACTTATCCCTGACGCCCAAACACCGGCTCAACTTCGGCGGCAGCAGTTACACTCTGCAAGTTGGCAAATATGCTGTGCAGGTAAATTGGATTGTCCGCAACGATAGCTACCGGGAATTTTATTGTCGGGCGTTGAAAGCAGCGATTCGCTTGCCTAACGGCTTGCGTGTGGTCACGCCTGAATGGTTAGTGATCTTAAAATATAATGCCGGACGGCAAAAAGACCTCGATGACATCGTTTTCCTGCTCAAACAAGTGAAGTTAGTTGATCGCCCTACGGTTAAACAGAAAGTAGCCGAAACTGTAGGCGAAGGCGGCTGGCTTACCATGATGTCCGGGTTTCGCCGCTTATGCGATCTGGCTGATGGCAGAACGACAGAGCCAAGCAAGTATTACGATCAGGAGTAATGCCGGAAAGAATAATAGAAAGCTCTTCACGGAGATTGTTTGTTACGATAGGATTTGTCGGGATGTTTGTTATGAAAATAGCCAGACTTCTACAGCTAGCCGTTTTCCTCGCCTTCATCAGCGCGATGTCGTTGATGACTCATGCCGATTCCGAATCCGTCGTTGCAGACCGGCTTGAGTTTACGCTCCCGCTTGGCATACCGCAGGATGTCTGGGCATACTATATCCCGAAAGAGAACCCGTTGACACGCAGCAAGGTTGAACTGGGGCGCGAACTCTTCTTTGATAAACGACTCTCTGCCGATAGCTCCATAAGTTGCGCCAGTTGTCACGACCCGCAACTTGCTTTTACCGATGGCAAACAATTCTCCGAAGGCGTTGGCGGCAGATTCGGTACTCGCAATGCGCCGTCCATCTTAAACGCTATGTTCAATTCCGGGCAGTTCTGGGATGGTCGCGCCGCTACTCTTGAAGAACAGGCGAAATTACCCTTCATCAACCCCGATGAGATGGGCAACACTTCGCTTGATGAAGTCGTCGCCCGCGTCCGCAATATCGAAACCTACCCGGATAAGTTTCGCCGCGTCTTTGGTGGTGACGTAACTATTGATAAAGTTGCAATGGCAATAGCCGCCTACGAACGCACTCTGGTTTCCGCCGATTCACCGTTTGACCGCTTTCAAGCAGGCGACAGAGCCGCAATGACGGACGCGGCAAAACGCGGCTTGCTTATCTTTCGCACCAAAGGGCGTTGCAATATCTGTCACAATATCAATGCCTCGTTTCCCTTCCTCACCGACCAGAATTATCGCAACACCGCTGTTGCGGCTAATCATAAATCTTTTGATGCCCTGACCGAACGCGCTACCAAATTAGTACAACAAAATAATTCCCGCTCTTCGCTTCTAGCGCTTTCCGGCGAACGTGGCGGCGCGGAACTTGGGCGTTTTGTTGTCACCGGCAATACGCTCGACATTGGCGCATTCAGAACGCCGTCGCTTCGCAATGTCGAACTGACCGCGCCCTATTTTCACGATGGCAGCGCCAAAACGCTTGCCGAAGTCGTCCGTTATTATGTAAAAGGTGGCAATGACCATCCGTTGCGCGATTGGGAATTGGGCGCGTTACTGATGTCTGACGAAGAACAACATGATCTGGTAGAATTTTTGAAATCGCTAACCAGCGATGAAGCAAAAGCGATGGCAGCAAAATCAATGAAGAAGGAGTAATAATCTATATGGAATTCGTCAAAGCAAACAAATGGCTGTTTTCGTGGAGCGTGGTATTAATCCTCGTTGCATCAGTAATGAAATTCGTGCCGATGCCAAAGGTTATGACGCAATTCGTTGGTTTGCTTGAAATGGTGCTGGCGCTGTTGACTGGCATCTTTTTTGGCTGGAAAGCGACGCAGTCTCACTAATCAATTTTCAAAGATGTAATCGGTATCGCCATCGCCTTCAAAATAGGATTGATATAAAGCGCGGGCATATTCCAGTTTCTCTTTGTCAACCAGCACCCGCAGTTCGCCGCCAAACGCCAGTTGCGGCATCACGGAAATCGCATTCGCGCCCTGCACCAGCGTTATCACGCCATTCTGTTCAAGAGTTTGCTTAATCAGCATCGCTACCGGATAGAGACGGGGGCGACATAATTCTACAAACTCCAAATTTCGCGGCTGTCGTTCGCTTTTGACTTGGGTTATGGTATCCGACATCTTTTCCGGTACAAGATTGCAGCCACAATCGGGACACAACGGTTCTGGAACCAGAAATTCACCAGCGCAAATTGGACAAAGCTTCATCATAGATAGAACATTATTTCAAAATCGGCAGACGAATGAAACAGACTTTTTTCAACAGTGAGGGTCAGCAGTTGCCAGTCCCCTTAGCGAGTGCGTGAGGAACCATACTCAATCAAATCCTGCAAGCCACTCTTCAACTTCTGCGACCAACCAAGCATATCGCGCACCGCTTTCAACTGTTGTTCATTGAGTTGTCCACAAGCGCCGCGCTCCAGCATTTGCGCCAAAATCGCCAGCGATTGCGCCTGCATGGAGATTTCGCCTCCCGTATTGACAATAAACTCGCTCTTCAATTGATTGGTCAACAGCAGTTGCTGATTGGTTTGGTGAAAACGCTCCTCTTCTCGTTTGAACTGCTCACGCTCCTGAGTAAGGACAGCTTCCAGTTTCTGCACCGCTTCGCTGCCGGTTGTCGCTTCGGCTTCCAAAGCTTTTATCTTTTCAAGCCGCGAACGGGCTTGCATTTCAGCCGCCCGAAAATCTGCCAACCGGCGTTCCAATTCCGCTTCCTGCACTTTAAGCGGATGAGTGCGCGGCAATTCTGTGATTCTCTCTTCCGTCAGGAGTACGGTGAAGCCTGTTATGCCGCCGCTTTCATTGCGCGTTGGTGCGGCAGAGATTGTCACCCAGCGTTTTCCGCCATTCGTATCGTTAGCGTTTTTCAATTTTCCATCGAGCCACACCGGAGACTTCGAGGCAATGACTTTTGCCCATAAACCTTCTTCTTCGGTCTCAAGCCCGTTCACCCAGTTCGCCATTCTGCCCAAGTCGTCTGCGGTCAACCTAAGCCAATCCTTCGCCGTCGCATTGAAGAAGGTTAAGCGCCCTTCTTTATCCAGCGCCAGCACGGCTTCCGGCAATGAATTCAACATTATCTCGGCGCGAGAAGCCAGTTCCGTAATCTGCCGCGCTGAATGCTGCGCCGTTTCAGCCGTATGTGACGCTTCATTCAGGGCTGCAAGATTGCTTAGGGATAACGCCAGTTGTCGCCCAACACGGTCGGCAAATTCAATCTCATCGGCTTTCCATTCCCGGCTGAAATCACCTTGCTGAATGGCTAGGAGAAACTGTTTGTCATGGTTATAGCGCACCGGAATTAACAATTCCGATTGCACCCCCAACTGGTTGACTAGCTCCTCGTTCATCGGCGAATGTTGCTTCGCGTCCTGAATCGCCACAGGTTCGCCGTTTGCCGAAGCCTTCATCAGGTTCTGGACAATTTGCCCGGTAAAGGCAACTCTGGTGGCGGACATCGCTTCCGGCTTGCGGTATTCGTATTGAATCGGCAGCGGGCGTTTCGGGTTATCCAAATCAAAGGCGATGACTCTGGAAGCGCCAAGCGCATGACCCAACACTTCGACTGCCGCATCCAACAAATCTTCCGGCGCTCGCAATCGTTGTAAGGATTCCGACAGCCCCATATAGGCGCTCTGTATCTTCAGTTGATTTGCCTGCGTATTTCTGCGTTTGAACAGGGCGGCAACAAACGAGCCGGCGCCTTCAAGTAAGGCAATCTCAACTTCGCTCCACCTGCCGGGATTTACTCTGTGGATTTCCAGCACGCCCGACGACGTTACGCCGTCTGTTATCGGCACGCCAAGATAAGCGCCGATGCCACTATCGCGGGTTTCGTTCGGGAACAAACAACGCGAATCGGCAGCGGCGTCTTCCAGCACAAGCGGTTGTTTTGCGGCGTAGACATTGCCGGCAAGCCCTTGTCCGATTGGCAACGGCAACATTTCCTTCGAGCGTAGCCCAGTGGCGGCGCTCATCCTCAGCATTTGCGATTGTTCATCCGCCATCCAGAGCGCCGCACTGTCACTCTTACATAAAGCGGCGGTCTCCGCTAACAATGCCGTGAAGGAAGTAGAATCTTCCAGTGAGGTTGAGATTGCCTTAACCCAATTGGTGAAGCGCGATTCAGGCGCTTCACCGTTGCCGGTTGCCGGTTGGCGGATTGCCAATTCAAGCGCCAATGAGAGCCTTTCCGTAAGCGTGTGAAAGCCATCCTGCAATCTATGAAGCGAATCGAAAGTCTTTGATTTTCCCGCCTGTCCGACAATCACCCCTTGCCAACCATAGATTCCCCGCCAGGGAACGATAGCCAGATTCTTGTCGCCTTCGTTGCCCAAGTCGCTGGCGAAAACATTGCTTTTGACAATCTGCGGTTGGGAATAACTGGTAACTTGCGAAGCATCAATCTCTGTTGGCAGAAAATCGTTACGACTGCTGTTAGCTTTAGATGATTCTACAGCCGTTTCCGGCAACAAGTTCGCATAGACCTCATTATCAGACTTCCCGGCATAGATTCGATAGGCGGAAATGCCCAGATACTTCTCGACAAGCCCCGCTACACGGTTGGCAACCTCTGCCGCCGCTTCCTCAACTGGAATCGTCGCGGCGGCTTGGGTAAATTGGTTTTCGCGCTCCATCGCCGCCAGTTCGGAACGCACACGGTTCTCTTCCGCCTCTTTCAATTTGCGTGAGCGATAGAGTAGCAACACAAGCCCCAGCACAACGACAGCCACAACCGCCATGACAATCACCACCGCCAGATTGTCCGAAAGTTTGCCTAAAAGCTCGCTCATAGTTTGCCTCGCTATTGTTTTAGTTGATCGCGTTTGATAATCAAAACGTCATTGACCACCACCGGGTCAACCGGTCTTTCCGTTCCCGGCACCATCGGAGCGCGAACAATTGTATCCACTACATTCATGCCTTCGATGACTTTGCCGAAAACGGAATACTGTCCATCCCACGCCGGACGGTCTGATGTGCAAATAAAAAACTGACTCGTCGCGCTATTCAAATCATTGCCTTTTCGCGCCATCGAGATAACACCGCGAGTGTGCTTTAAGGCGCTGGAAAACTCTGCCGGAACCGTCGGCTGATTGGGCTGCCCGACGCCCCACGTTGAGGGGTCGCCGCTAATTGAGTTCGGGTCGCCGCCTTGAATCGCTACAAAGGTTGAGCTATCGCGCACCAGCCGATGAAATTTTGTGCCATCAAAAAAATTCTGCTTTGCCAGCGACTTGAAATTCGCCACATGGCGCGGCGCATCTTTCGGATAAAATTCCAGGACGATGCGCCCGTAGTTGGTCTCCAATACCGCTACTTCATTAGGGTCGCCGGGGTCAGTGGCAGCGCCGCCGCACGACCATGAACCAAGCGTAACAAGGAGAATGAAAATCAATGCCAAAAAGTGTCTATTCCTATTCAATGGTTAGCCTCTGCTTCGTTTGAAAAATACGTCGTGATTAAAATGTAAGGTCGCAGGAGAGAGGGATTTCACCACAGAGGACACAGAAGAACACAAAGGAGAATTGCCATTCCCCTCTGTGCAACCTCTGTGCGCCTCTGTGTCCTCTGTGGTAAAGATTCTTTCCTCAATCAAGTCTTACATTTTAATCACTACCGAAAAATAATCTGAAAAGCCCGACGCGCTGAACCGTTATCAGCCGCCCAGTAACTCCGTGATGATTTTATTGACGATTTGCGGATTGGCTTTGCCGCCGCTCGCCTTTAATGTCTGCCCAATGAAGAAGCCGAATAATGCTGTCTTGCCGCCTCGATAGCGTTCCAGTTGTTCGGGGTTAGCGGCAATCACTGCCTCAGCTAAAGCACGAATCGCCGCTTCATCAGAGACCTGTCCGCCGCCCAATTCTTCGACAACTTCCTGCGCCGATTTGCCGGAGCGACACATCTCATTCAGCACATCCTTTGCCATCTTGCCACTAATCGTGCCATCGTCAATCAGCCGAATCAGTGCTGCCAGAGAAGCAGCCGCAACCGGGCTTTCTTCAATCTCTTTCGCAGCGTTCTTCAACTCCCGCAACAACTCATTCAAAATCCAGTTTGCCGCAGCCTTAGCATTGCCGCTATCTCGCGTCACCTCTTCAAAGTAATCCGCCATCGGGCGCGACTCTATCAACTGCGCCGCATCCTCGAATGTCAAGGCGTATTCATTCAAAAAACGCCGCCGCCGCATCTCTGGCAATTCAATCAACGACTCTCGTTGCTCGGCAATGAACGCCGCGCTGACCAGTAGCGGCGGTAAATCAGGTTCAGGGAAATAGCGGTAATCATGCGCCTCTTCTTTTGAACGCATCGAAGCGGTCTTTGAGTCTTTCTCATTCCATAGGCGCGTCTCCTGAATAATCGTGCCGCCCGCTTCAATCACTGCAATTTGTCGGTCTATTTCATACTCTATCGCTTTCTGTAAAAAGCGAAAGGAATTGAGGTTCTTGAGTTCAACCTTGGTGCCGAACTTTTCAGCCCCCTTCAAGCGTACCGAAACATTGGCATCACAGCGTAAATTGCCTTCTTCGAGATTGCCGTCGCAAACGCCAATCTGTTGCAAGGTGCGGCGGACGTGCTGCACATAATCATAGGCCTCCCACGAAGAACGAAAATCCGGCTCTGAGACAATCTCGGCAAGCGGCGTCCCACTGCGATTCAAGTCAACATAAGACTTGGCATCGGAATCCGCCATGCCTTCGTGCAGCGATTTTCCGGCATCCTCTTCAAGGTGCATTCGGGTAATGCCAAATTTCTTTAAACGCCATTCAATCGCTCTGCCGCCGTTGTCACGCTCGGTGGTTGGAATTTCAACGGCTCCATGCTTGGAAAACGGGCGGTCATATTGCGAAATCTGATAGCCTTTGGGCAAATCAGGGTAAAAATAGTTTTTCCGGGAAAAGATGGACTCCTGGTTAATCTGTAGATTCAATGCCAACGCCGCTTTCGTCGCCATCTTCAACACCTGCCGATTCATCACCGGCAACGCCCCCGGCAAGCCCAAACAGACCGGACAGGTGTTGCCGTTCGGCTCATCGCCAAAGCGGGTCGAGCAGCCACAGAAGATTTTTGACTCCGTTTTCAGTTGGGCGTGGATTTCCAGACCAATAACCGGCTCGTATTTCTCTCTCATAAGGTTTCGGGTTTTCAGTAAGGCAAAAGTATAAACCAAGGCAAGTGGTTGCGACAAATTTGAGAGGCAATCAAATCGCGTGTTATGCTTACAGAAAGGCAATTGCAAGAGGTTTATGGTGAGCGGCACAAACAGAGCGCGAACCGCGCTGGAGAGATATTTTGGCTTTACGGACTTCCGCGAAGGACAAGCGGAGGTTATTGACGCAGTGCTTGCCGGGGAGAACGCTGTTGTCATTATGCCGACCGGCGGCGGCAAATCGCTCTGCTATCAATTGCCCGCCTTGATGAATGACGGCATTACGCTGGTCGTTTCGCCCTTGATTGCCTTGATGAAGGATCAGGTTGACGCGCTCATTGAAAAGAAGATTGCCACAACCTTTATCAATAGCTCGCTAAGTTACGCCGAAACCAAACGCCGCTTGAGTGAAATTCGTCGCGGCGTTCATAAACTGGTCTATGTCGCGCCGGAACGCTTTCGCAGCGAAGCCTTTACCGAAGCAATGGCGGAAGTTGAAGTGACACTTCTGGCGATTGATGAAGCGCATTGCATCTCTCAATGGGGGCATGATTTCCGACCCGATTTTTTACGCCTCAAACAAGCTGCCGAACTGTTAGGCAAGCCGCAGATTATCGCTCTGACGGCGACGGCGACGCAGAAAGTCCGTGACGACATTATCAGTCAACTCGGACTGGTAAATCCGCGTGTCTTTGTTGCCGGGTTTGATAGACCAAATCTGGCATTGCGCGTGCTGCCTATCAAAACCGAAAAAGAGAAAATCGCCGAAATCAAACGCCTTCTTCTGGAATCGCAAGGCTCCGGCATCATCTATACGGCAACCCGCAAATCGGTTGAACAGATTGCTGCGAAGTTGAAAATGGCAGATTTAAGCGTCGAGGCGTATCACGCCGGGATGACCGATTTGGAACGCATTCGCGCACAAGAGAAGTTCATGAGCGGCGAATGTCAGGCAATCATCGCTACCAACGCCTTCGGCATGGGCATAGACAAAGCCGATATTCGCGTCGTCATTCATTTTCACGTTCCCGGTTCCATTGAGGCGTACTATCAGGAGATTGGTCGCGCCGGTCGTGACGGTCTGCCCTCTGAATGCGTCTTGCTCTTCAATTATGCCGACACCCGCACCCAACAATTCTTTATCGAAGGCAGCCACCCGCCGCCCGATTTGATAGCCGATGTCTATGACGAAATCGCTTCCTGCAATGCCGAATATATCGAGTTGTCAGCGCGTGAAATTGCTTCGCGTTTACGCATTAAAAATGATATGTCGGTCTATTCCGCCCTCGTCATTTTGGAAAAAGCCGGACACCTTGAACGCGGTCGCCCATCAAACACCGGGCTGATTGCCTCGTTATTGATGCCGATTAATGAAGCGTTAAATGCGGTAGCGGATGGCAGCAATGAAGGCGCTCTGTTGCGCGATTTAATCTTCACACGCGGCGTGGATGAACGCCAGCAGACCGAATTTGATTTGAGTTTAGTAACGGCGACGCTTGGCTTGAGTGAAAATGATGCTCGACGGGCAATCTCAAACCTCGCGGCGCTCAACATCATAGATTATCGTCAGGCATATCAGGGTCGCGGCATCCGCTTGCTCGACGCCACGCCGCCGCCGGTTCTACGAATTGACACCAAAGAATTACAGGCACGGCTCGCCGCCGAAAATTTCAAATTGCGAAAGATGCTTGACTATAGCTACTGCCAAAAGTGTCTGCGGAGTTTTATTCTTAATTATTTTGGCGAGCGCAAACAGGTTGCCAATTGTGGCTCCTGTTCCAACTGTGCGCCTCGAGAAAACCTTTTTACGGCCGCGAAAAAAGCCGGGACGTTGACTTTGACCAACATTCCTCAGCAGCAGCATAAAACCGAGGCAATGCCAAACAAAGCAACCACCAACGGACAAAAAATCACTACTCCAGCAAAACCAATCACTGCCGCGCCTGACGAACACGACCGACGGATAATTGAAAATGCGCCAACCGGATCAGTCTTGCGAAATATGCTCCGCACTCAGGCAGAGTTGAACCGTCCCAAGCAGGAATCCACCGCTACGCCAGCGCATTACGGCAGACTGCTCACGGCTGCCGAGGTTATTGTCGTTAAAAAAATTCTCAGTTGTGTAGCGCGGATGCGCGGCAAGTTTGGCAAGGGCGCGGTGGCGGCGGTCTTGAAAGGTTCAAAATCGAAACAGGTTATGGACAATCAACTCGATAGACTTTCCACCTACGGCATATTGCAAGAGCTATCGCAGGACGAAATCGCCGACTACATCAAATCTTTAATCGAAGCCGAATGTATTATGATTGCCAACAGCGCCTATCCCACCATCAGTTTAACCGAGTTCGGGCGCGAGGTAATGCTTGGGCAGAGTGAGGTCTTTCTGAATCTTCCCGAATAGAAAACTGGCTACTCTTCAGGGCTGAGTCGGACAACTTTATAAGCGTTATTTTCGTATACGATTTCGAGTTGCGCCGGCGATTTTTTCGGCAACAGGGCGAATGCGGCGCGGTATTTTTTGCCCAGTTCGATGAGTTGCTCATTTGACAAACCGGCATACGCCTGATTCAACAAAGTAAAATTGTCAAAGCCCTTTCCCGGTGGCAGCGTTCCGCCCGCTAAATCGCGCAATCTCTCATACCACTCGGCGAGATATTGCGGTCCGTCGGGATTGGTTTTGAAATCGCCAATGTTGGAACGGCTGGCAAGATAGGTAAACCCTTCTTCTCCCGGCGGCATGATAAAGACCGCGTTCATCGGCGTATGCTCTTTTATCCAAAGACAAACGCTGACCCAAGCGGTTTTCTGTTCGGCATAGTACGCAACATTGAACGAGTATGCCGCTCCTTGTCTGGTTGCCGGATAGAGATACAACACTGTCGCCAAGGCAATCATCGTCAGGTTGATGGTTATTGCGGCTCGCTTCGATTTAGGCATTTGATTCAGTAATAAAACAACGGCTATCACTCCAAAGACGGTAATGAAACAGCTCATCCGAAGCATCTGAAATTTCGCTATACGATTACTTTGGATGATGTAATAATCGGCATAATGAAGCAGCGATAACGCCGTTATCAGCAGACTCATAACCAACAAAACGAAGGCTCCGCGCTTTTGGTCACTGCCAACGCGCTTGAACCATAGCCAGATAGCCGCTTGTAAAATGATATAGCCAGCAATCCATAGCGCCGCTTCCCATGAGCCGACTTCAAAATGATGCGGTTGGCGAAAATCAATATCGGCACGGGTGAAGGGCAAGCGGAGTAAACCTCGATTTATCATTTGCGAAATATCGAAGAGCGTAAAGGCAACCGGCAATAAAAAAAGCGAGCCGCAAATAAACGCCTCCTTCATGCCGGATGATTTCAGTCGCCAAACCAAAAAAGGCAAGAGCATCAACGCTAGAGCAAAGCCAATCTGTAAATGAAAAAACAGGCTTAACCCGGCGAAAAAAGCCGCAAACCGCAAGCGTTCTTCGAGTAGCGCAGCAACGCCGAAGAGTACGAAGGCATGGGCGAAAGTCGGCGGTTGAATTTCCCGATTGCCGATAAAGGTGTTCAACTCTAACCCGTGTCCGGCAAACCCGACATTCATCGCTACGATAACCCCAATCGCCAGAAATGCGAGCTTCGATAACTTCAATACCTGACTGAGAGAATAGAGAGATGCACTGAGCAACAAATTGCCCAAAATGCTGAGAGCAAGCAGCGCATGATTCTCGCCAAGCAGTTTGGAAAAACCGGCGATCAGAAAAGCAAAGGTACGATGGTGGTACAATCGTAATTGGATATTGAAATCGCCTGGAAGATAGGTCGCATCAAGCAGCCGACGCACCACCGGCAGCAATCCCGAATGATTAGAAAAGCCGATGCGGATGCCGCCATTACATACAATAATCAAAGCCGCAACGAAAAGAATGCAGAGCAACGGCAGAAGGATGTTCTGAAAAAAAGGTTGCTGTGAAACGTTCTTTTTATCGGTCTTCGATGTCGCGGCTTCTGCAATCTTCATACTCCAAACATTTAGCCACGAATCGAACGCCTCAAACAAATCGTTTATGCGCCGGGCAGCTCGTCGTTGCGAATGGCATTGATAATTCGCAACGACGCGCTGCTAACGCTCGCATTCACCTTCAACGGAAACAACCTGCGGATGAGCGATTCCTTCTTCTTTTGCAAATGCACGGCGGCAAGCAGAATCAAACTGCTTTCACTGAGGTGCGCTTTCACAAATCCTCGCTGCGCGACGATGTTGATAACCTCGTCTTCCATCGCTTCCAAGTCATGCCAATCACCAATGCGATCCTGCAAAGCGCGTAACCAGTTTAATGCCGTAAGGCTCTGCCCGTAGCCCATATCGGCGGCAATTTCCAAAAGGTACCGCAGACGTTTGGCGGCAATGCGTACCTGATGAATCTCTTCCGGGTGGTTTGACGGGTCAATTTGAATAGCAAGCTGTTGAAATTCTGCGAGCCGTTTTTCTAGCCGACCGGCAGCGTGCAGAGCAATCTGTTGCTCATCGGCTATATGACGGAGAGACGCTTTTTCCGGTTTGTAACTTTTGAATTCCAGCGCCTTGGCAATTTTTTTTATGCTATGTTTTTTAAGGTACTTGCACATCTCCTTGGCTTTTTTAGCCCGCCGTTTTTGTAATTCAATTGTAAGCGACTCAAAAGATTCCTTAGCCGCTTTGCGGGTTGCCGCTTCCTGCTCAAGCAGAGTAAGAAAGACATCATAATTTCGCACTTCGGAAAGCATTTGTCTGAGCGTCCGCAGTTGCTTTCTGACCTCGCCAACGCCCGCCGTATCGTCGTCGAATTTGATTAAATCCAGCGATGCCTGTAATCGTCTGGTGGTGACGCGCATTTTGTGGATGGCTTCAACACTTGTCTCCACCAGAACCGTTGCATAATGAGTTTGCAACTCAGCAAGCTGTAAAACAATGATTTGTGCAAGCGTGAGCGGATGCTTTATCTCAATCGGGGTCAAAATAGATACACTCTCAATCTTCTGCGGCTGGGCGGCGGTATTTGTGGTCATAGATGGTTCCAAAATAATTCATTCCGAAAGCCGAAAGATTACTATTATGTCCATTGAGCCAACAAGGTTCATTTCAACGTCACAGGAATAATCCGGCTCTATTCGGCAATCTACTTTCATGCAGGTTATACTTTGATGGACGGCGATGGAAATTCTCAAGCTCAATTTGCAGCAGACTGAACCGGCAGCGCCGGATGCTGAAGAAATCCGTTTTCAAATTGCCCTACTGGCAGCGTTGTCCGGCACAGCGATCAGTTTTCTGGCTCGCTTCATTTTTGATGCGCCCCTGTTGGCGGAATTGCTGACGCAGGCAATTTTCGCCATTCTGCCAATCAATTTGATTGCTTTTGTTGTCGGCTTTCTCGGTCTTTTTGCGAAACATCTGGCATTTCTAGGCTGTGTCATTCTCTATGCAGGAGCCTTAACCGGCGCGGCATATTATCTGCTTCGCTGGATTGCTTCTCGACCAATGCAATCACAAACGACGGCAAAACACCTTGCCATATTCTCGATCTTTCTGCTCGCTATATGGTTAGTGACGATGCTCGTTGTTTTGCCGGTTCTCGGCAGCGGCTTATTCGGTACATACTTGCGACAAGGCGCGTTCTACTCTGCTTTATCCTTGCTGCTGGTTTTTGCGTTCTATGCGCTTTCCATGCTGATTTTTATGCGCCTGTTTACGCAAAAACCTGAAGTTGTTCAGGCAAACCAGCATCGCTTTAGCCGCCGTCGTCTGATGCGCGGCATCAGCTACGCGGTTCTCGCAGTTGGCGTTTATGACATCGGCAAATCGCTGCTTAAAACCTGGTTTCAATTCACTTCCGGGCGCGTTACCAATGGCGATGGCAACTTTCCAAATTTGAACGGGCTGGCGCTGGAGACTACCCCAGTCCGGGATTTCTATGAAGTCTCCAAGAACCCTTTTGACCCGGAAGTTAATGCCCAACGGTGGAGACTCGAAATCGGCGGGCTGGTCGAAAATCCTTATCTGTTGACTTATGCTGAAATTCAGTCGTTGCCCGCCATTGAGCAGCACGCGACTTTGGAATGTATAGACAATCCGGTTGGCGGCAATCTGATTGGTAATGCTCTTTGGCGCGGCGTGCGATTGCGCGATGTGCTAGAACGCGCCGTGCTTCGGGAAGGCGTCGTTGACATTGTGCTGCGGGCTGCCGATGGCTATACCGATTCCATCGCTCTTGATCGTGCTTTACGTGATGGTACGGTTTTGGTATATCAGATGAATAGCGAACCATTGACTCCGACACACGGCTTCCCTTTGCGCTTGATTGTTCCTGGTATCTACGGCATGAAGAATGTGAAATGGATAACCGGCATCGAAGCGGTGGATTACGATTTCAAAGGCTACTGGCAAAAACGCGGCTGGAATGATAAAGCCGAATATAAAACTATGTCGCGCATTGATGTGCCGGACTCAACCGTTAAAGGAAGCGCCGATATCGCCGGCATCGCCTTTGCCGGAGACCGAGGCATTGCCAAAGTTGAAGTCTCAACTGACGGCGGCAGAACGTGGGAAGCGGCGGAGATGAAAGAGCCGTTTTCACCTTTTTCGTGGGTCTTGTGGCGCAAAGTCTGGACGCCATCACAAAGCGGCGATTATCGCCTCAAGGTTCGCGCCACCGATGGCACAGGAACAGTACAAACCGCGCAATACGCGCCGCCTGACCCGGATGGCGCTGCCGGTTATCATGAGGTCAAAGCAACAAGTGAATAAGCGTCTGGTTTGCTTTCCGCCAATCATTTGGTGACAATCACCTCTCACAATGCAAAAGACAAACGCCAAAGTTTGTGCGGTTATTACCGAAGAGACCGTCAAAGCGGCAGGCGCGGCAATGGCTCGCGCCGCAAGCCAAGCCGACATGATAGAAGTGCGCCTCGATTACCTGCGTGATTTTGATTTTCGCTCCCTGGCGCAATTAGAAGCATTGCTGTCGCATCGGACGTTGCCGACAATCATCACCTGTCGAAGTGTCGAAGAAGGCGGTAGGCAAAAGATTAGCAATTCCATCCGCCTTCCCCTACTGCTTGAAGGCGCGAAACGCTTTGCCGATTACAGTGACATCGAAGCCGCGCATTATGAAGCTGCCGCGAAATGGCAACCGGATATATCCCGTTTGATTGTCTCCTATCACGACTTTCAGCAAACCCCTGAAAATCTTCATGAAATCTATAACTGGATAACCCGCTTGCCTGCCGCAATCCACAAAATCGCTGTTCGCGCCAAGCAAATCACCGATTCATTGGCAATCTTCAGCTTGCTGGAACGCGCCCGGCGAGATGACCGCAAGTTCATTGCTATTGCGATGAATGAAGCGGGCGTGATCACTCGTTTGCTCGGTTGTCTGCAAGGTAGTTTTCTGACTTACGGCACACTCGAAGATTCTGAGCAGAGCGCCCCCGGGCAACTCTCTTGCCGCGACTTGACAGAACTTTACCGCATAAACAACGTCACGGCGGCGACACAAATCATGGGCATTATCGGCAATCCGGTGAGCCATTCGCTATCGCCGTTACTGCACAATACGATGTTCGCCGCGCATAATCTCAATGCCATCTATCTGCCTTTGGAAGTCGCCGATGTCGAGGACTTTTTCAAACGACTGGTAAAGCCGCAAAGCCGCGAAATCGCTCTGAATTTTCGCGGCTTCAGCGTCACGATTCCTCACAAAACGGCGGTTATCCCTTTGCTCGACACTGTTCATCCGACTGCCGCACAGATTGGCGCGGTCAATACCATCGTCATCGAAGATGGCAAACTTCTCGGTTATAACACCGACGTAGACGGGGCGATGCAACCGCTCGAAAAACTTGTCAATCCGGCGGGCGAATCCTGCGCCGTAATCGGCAGTGGCGGCGCGGCGCGTGCCATCATCTACGGGCTATTGCAACGCCAGGCTGCGGTGACAATCTATGCCCGCAATCTGATTGCCGCCGCGCAACTGGAAGAAGAGTTTGCCGTCCCGGTTCTGCCGCTAGAGAAACTTCAAGCTAATAAAGATAAAATACTTATCAATACAACGCCGGTGGGAATGCGCGGTTTTCAGGAAGGCGAATCCATCATTCCGGCTGGCTGGTTAGAGAAACATCACATCGTTTATGACCTTGTTTATAATCCCTTGCAAACCCGCTTGCTGAAAGACTCGCAAGCCGCCGGCTGCCTTACCATAAGCGGACTCGATATGCTCATCGCGCAAGCCTGTTTACAGTTCCAATTATGGACTGGCAAATCCGCCGATTACTCCCTGATGTATCAAGCCGCCTTCGCTAAACTCTCCTGCGAAAGCGAATCCGCGCTCGCATAAATGACTTGGCGATGCTATCTTTTTTGTTTGCAGTTTTATCTATTTTATCTGGAGGAAATCAATGGCTTTAGAAATTGGCGACAGCGCCCCCGACTTCGAGTTGAAGAGTCACCACGAGGGCAAAGCAATTAAACTTTCCGATTTTCGCGGCAAAAAGAATGTTCTTATTGCCTTCTACCCGCTCGCCTTTACGGCTGTCTGTTCCGCGCAAATCCCGTCTTACGAAGCCGATCTCAGTCGCTTTGAAGATCACGATACGCAAGTGCTGGCAATCTCGGTTGACTCCGTTCCCAGCCACTCCGCCTGGGCAAAGAGTCTTGGCGGCATCACCTATGACCTACTTTCAGACTTTGAGCCGAAAGGCGCAGTAGCGAAAGAGTATGGCGTTTACCGCGAAGGCGCAGGCATCAGCGAACGGGCGCTCTTTGTCATAGATAAAGAAGGTAAGGTTGTTTATAAAGAGGTTCACGAAATCAGCAAACAACCCGATAATGAAGTTATCTTCGACGTTTTGCGGAAATTGTAATTGGTAATGTTTTGTATGAGAATTGTTGAATAGTTTATTCAACAATTCTCATACATATGCACATCAGCCCTCATAACTCTCTATGTTCAGACTGGCGAGAAAGTGCGTCCCCTTTACCCCACTTGACCGTGAACTGGCGAAATCAACCGTCGCCATTGTAACCGCCGCCGGAGTTCATCAGAAAAATCAACCGGGTTTCAATATCGCTGACGAATTGGGCGATTTGACGTTTCGCGCCATCAATAATGAGGTCAATTCCGCCAACCTCATGGTTACGCATCATCACTACGACCACACAGACGCTGATCAGGACATTAACGTAGTCTTTCCGATTGACCCGTTGCGGCAACTGCTTGCCGACGGCTTCATCGGCGAAATTGCCGCCGAGCATATCGGCTATATGGGCTATACCATGCAGCTAAAAAAGATGTATGAAGAGACCGCGCCGCAAATCGCCGAGTACATAGATAAAAAGACTCGCGCCGATATTGTCGTCCTGACGGGCGGCTGCCCGGAGGTCTGCCATCGCACCATTGTCGCCGTCCAACGCGAAATTGAGATGCGCGGCATCGCCACCGTCTTGATTACCGTCAGCCCGGAAGCCTCGCGTCAGATGCGCCCGCCTCGCGCTCTTTATCCAAATGGCTTCAAAATCGGCAATGCGCTTGGTCGCCCATTGCAGCCCAATTTACAAAAACAGGTTCTACGTGATGCTATCTCGCTATTGAAAGAAGCGCCGCGTCCCGGCGAAATCATCACGCGGGAATATCCAGCCTATTTACAGATTTCACAACTTCAGGAGTAATAATCTATGACGATGCACACAGCCATTCGCCCGCAAGCGGACGAACATATGCCCTATCACATCAATTACATCGCGCTGGTGCCGGAAGGCGCCATTCTCGACATCCTGCGCCAGCAACTTGAATTGACGCAACGCTGGCTGCGTAGTTTGACCGAAGAGCAAGGCGATTTTCGCTATGCGCCTGACAAATGGAGCGTCAAAGAGGTAATCGGACATCTCAGCGACAACGAGCGTGTCTTTGCCTATCGCGCTTTACGATTCGCCCGCGCTGATAAGACGTCGTTGCCGGGTTTCGAGCAGGATGATTACATCGCTAATGGCAATTTCTCTTCTCGAACCCTTGCAGACATCGCTGAAGAATTTGAGCTTGTGCGCCGCTCAACCCTGGCTCTCTTTCAACATCTGAGCGCCGATGCGTGGACAAGACGCGGCACGGCAAACAACGCCGAAATCAGCGTTCGCGCTCTGGCTTATATCATCGCCGGTCACGAACTCCATCATCTGCGCGTTCTTGAATCGAGATACTTTCCCAATTGTTAATTGATAATAGTCTGAGAAGCGGTTTGAAAGTCCCCGTAAAGTACAGGCTAAAAGAGGTTTAGCTAAATTTCGTGCAGATGCGCTGGGAGTTGTTTGCATAGAAGGAAACGAAGAAGGTTTATATACCTTTACGCTACCTTCGCGGACGCTTTGGCAACAAACTTATGTAATGCTCTTTCAATCTTGCATCTACAGGGTATCGTCGGTTATAGTTTTGGTTTGTAGTTTGACAAGTTCGGACGACGGTTATACCGCTTGTCCCTGTCATCTATTTTGCGCCAGCCCATAAAGTTCTGAGGCTGTTTGAAGCAAACGCTTGTTAGCCCCAAAGCTGCCGTTTGCTTTGCCTGAGACGCTGACGTGAGATCAAACCTGTAGGGCAAAGGCTCCACAGCCTTAAACGTATGAGGTAATCTGTCTGGACGAGAGACCGGACAAAATGCTGGCTGTTATTGAATCATGGCATGATTCAATAACAGTAAAGTATAGGCGGTCGCGGACAGCAGGCGAAACCCATTGTCATTTATCAGGAACCCGTTAACGGTTCAGGAGGAGAGATATTAGCAGCTTTCAATCACGCAGAGGATTCAAAGATAAACGCGACCGCGGACCATCGGTTCGCATCAATGAAAGAATTCGCGTTCGTGAAATTCGCGTTCTCGATGAAGACGGCGCTCAACTCGGTATTATGTCCCCACAGCAAGCGTTGGAAATCGCTCGCGGCAAGGGACTTGATTTAGTCGAAATTGCGCCGCAAGCTCAACCGCCGGTGTGCCGTATTATTAACTTTGGCAAATGGCAGTATGAGCAGAAGAAGAAACAGAAAGAGGCAAAAGCCAATCAGACCTATATTGTCGTCAAAGAGATCAAGTTTCGTCCGGTCACGGATGAGCATGACTATCAATTTAAGAAGAATCATGCGGTAAAGATTCTTCAGGACGGCGACAAAGTAAAAGCGACCGTGCGATTTCGCGGGCGTGAAATTGCCCACAAAGATTTGGGCAACGCCCTGCTGATGCGTCTTGAAAAAGACCTTGTCGAAGTCAGCACGGTCGAAGTCAGACCGAAACTTGAGGGCATGAATATGTTTATATTGTTCTCACCAAAGAAGAAATAATTGCTTAATTGGGAAGTTCAGAGTTATGCGTTTATGCCTACGTCTCACGCCTAAAGGCGTAACTCTGAACGCCCTTTTTTAGGAGGAAAGAATGCCAAAATTGAAGACCCATAAAGGTGCGGCAAAGCGCTTCCGTTTGACGGCTACAGGAAAAGTCAAACGCGGTCACTCGCACGCCCGCCACATCCTGACCAAAAAGACGGCGAAACGAAAACGCTTTCTTGATCTCGATGTGATGGTTGCCGAAGCCGATGTGAAGTTGGTGAAAAATATGCTTCCCTATGGCCGCAGCTAATTTTTACGTTGTTCTATTTTTGAAAATGTCGGTAGTCAAGCGTCAGTGTTGGTCAGTTTAATCGGCTACGCACCATCGGCGTAACGCTATGCACATTGAAAGGAGGAAATTATGCCTCGCGCTAAACGTGGTAATAAGAGATTACAAAAGAGAAAAGGTATATTGAGTCTGGCTCGCGGCTATCGTGGCACCAAGAGCAAATTGTATCGTCATGCCAAAGAGCAGGTGGAGCGTTCCTTAAACTTCGCTTTTACGGGTCGCAAACTGAAAAAGCGTGACTTTCGTTCCCTGTGGATTGTTCGCATCGGCGCGGCTGCCAGAGAAAACGGTTTGAATTACAGCCAACTGATGCACGGCTTGAAACTGGCGGAAATCAGTTTGGATCGCAAAGTGCTTGCCGATTTAGCGGTCAACGAACCGGCGGCATTTACCGAAGTGGTCGGCAAAGCCAGACAAGCCATTGAATCACATCGCGCTTCGGTTTAACGAAGATTTGCGAGAATTCGACTAAAGGCAAAAGGGTAAACTGTAGAGATGCACGCGAACCACTCACGTTTACGCTTTTGCCTTTTTCATTTTCGGCAGGGATGAACATGGACGACAGACTCAAGCATCTCAAAGAGCAATTCATTGCCGACTTCAGCGCCGTCAAAGCCGCGGAAGAATTGACTGCCCTGCGTGATAAATACTTAGGGCGCAAATCCGGTTTGCTGACGGCAGAACGCAAACGCATTGGCACGATAGCGGCGGAAGCCCGCGCTGACTTCGGCAATCAAGTGAATCAACTCAACAATGAGGTTGAAGAGCAGCTAGCCGAACTTGGTAAACAGTTTGCCGCACAGTCGGAAGCGGCGGCATTGGCACGCGAAACGCTTGACGTTACCTTACCGGGTACGCAGCCGCCACGCGGGCATCTGCACCCGATTACGTTGCTCAGGCAAAAGATTGAAGACATCTTTGTAGCCATGGGCTATACGGTTTGTGACGGACCGGAAATCGAAACCAGCTTTTATAATTTTGATGCGTTGAATATCCCGCCGGCGCATCCGGCGCGTGATTCGGCGGATACCTTCTATTTGTCAAATGATCTGGCGCTCAGGAGTCAAACGTCAACCATTCAGATTCACGCCATGCAGCGCATGAAGCCGCCGCTTCGCGTCATCGCTCCCGGCAGAGTCTTCCGGCGTGATACGCCTGACCCGACGCATAACCCGATGTTCTTTCAGGTCGAGGGCTTGAATGTTGACCGCCATATCACAATGGCGGACTTAAAAGGCACGTTACAACAGTTTGTCCAGTTGATGTTCGGGCAAGGTATCATCACGCGCTTTCGCCCATCGTACTTCCCGTTTACCGAGCCGTCGGCAGAGGTTGATTTTCAATGTTATATCTGCGCCGGTGAAGGCTGTCGGGTGTGCAAAGGCTCAGGTTGGATTGAACTGGGCGGCAGCGGCATGGTGCATCCAAACGTCTTGCAAGCCGTCGGTATAGATGCGGAAGAGTATTCCGGCTTTGCCTTTGGCTTGGGCATTGACCGCATGGCGGCGCGAATGTATGACATAGATGATATACGCCTGCTTTACGAAAACGATGTGCGCTTCCTTGAACAATTCTCGTAGACAGGGCGAAAAACGCAAGGCTGTAGGTATGGATGAAAAGTACAACAGGCTGCCAGCCTGTTGAGGAAGTATGGTAGGCTGCCAGCCCGTCGAGGCGATTCACGATTGCAGGACGTGGACAGGCTAGTAGCCTGTCCTACCTCAATGATACCTCTGTGGTGAAAAAACGTAATTCCCGATGAAGATAAGTTATAATTGGCTCAAAGAACTGGTAGAAATCCCGCTTACGCCAAAAGCCCTGGCGGAGCAACTGACGATGGTTGGGCTGGCGGTTGAAATCATCGAACCGCACGGCGATGATTTTGTCCTTGAACTTGATTTGACCTCAAACCGTCCCGATGCGCTCTGTCATCTGGGCATAGCGCGGGAAGTGGCGGCGCTCTGTGGCACAAATTTGAAACCGCGTCAGCTTGCCGTCAACGAAGGCGGCGAAGCGATTGACTCCATCACCTCAGTCGAGATTCTTGACGCCGATTTGTGTCCGCGTTATGCGGCGCGAATCATTCGCGGCGTTACAGTCGGAGCATCCCCGCAATGGCTGGTGAAAAAACTCGAAGCTGTCGGACAGCGTTCCGTCAATAATATCGCTGATATTACCAACTATGTGATGTTCGAGATGGGGCAACCGACCCACGCCTTCGACCTCAACCTCTTACGTGACAAGCGTATCATTGTGCGTCGCGCCCGCGCCGGTGAAACCCTCAAAACACTTGATGGCGTTGAGCGCAAACTGTCCGCCGATATATGCGTCATTGCCGATGCGGAACGCCCGGTTGCTCTCGGCGGCATTATGGGCGGCGAAGAGACCGAAATCAGCAACGCGACAACCGATGTCTTGTTGGAGAGCGCCTATTTTACGCCCTCTTCGATTCGCGCTGCATCCCGACTTCTCGGACTCAGCACCGAAGCCTCGTATCGCTTTGAGCGCGGCATTGATTTGGATTCACAGGTACGCGCCGCCGACCGCGTGGCGGCGTTAATTGCCGAGATTGCCGGCGGCACGATTCTGCAAGGCGCGATTGACGCACACCCGCATAAGACGGAGCGCGAAGCCGTGCGCTTGCGCGAAGAGCGCATTGAAAGACTCACGGGCTTGCCGGTCTCCATCGAACGCGCCGAAGAGATTTTGACCTCTTTGGGCTTTACCGTTGCGCCGCTTGCCGAACGCCGCGAACTGCTGGCAATGGCTCCATCGTTCCGCGTTGACATTGCCCGCGAAGAGGATTTAATCGAAGAGGTCGCTCGCCATTACGGGTACGACAAGATACAAACCACGCTACCGGCATGGGGCGGCGCAGGAAGATATTTAGAGGATGATGAGCAGCGCCGTAAAGCTCGTAATATCCTGACCGACGGCGGGTTTCACGAAGCCATCTCTTTCAGCTTTGTTAATGGCGAACGCGACCAGTTGTTTCGTCAAAATCATAACGCCACGGCAAAACTCACGAACCCGATTGATGTGAACGAAGATGAGATGCGCTCGTCATTGCTGACCGGCTTGCTTGAGGCATTGCAGCGCAATTTTAATCACGGTCGCCGCGATGTCAAACTCTTTGAAATCGGGCGCGTTTTCACCGCCACAACCGGCAATGCCCGTCCGACGGAGCGAGAAGTTATCGGGTTGGTGATGAGCGGGGCGCTAACGCCGGAGGCTTGGCGCGGCGAGCGTCAGGTTGATTTCTATGACCTGAAAGGCGTGATTGAAAACCTAATCGGCAGCTTGAACATATCCGGCTTTACAATTGACCGCACAAGTGTAGAATACCTGCATCCCGGACAAGCGGCAGTAGTGAACAGGGACGGCGAGGTACTGGCGCAATTTGGTCGTTTGCACCCAAAAATCGCTTCTTTGTATAAATTCAGGCAACACGTTTTTGTTGGTGAAATCGAGTTTGAAAAGTTGTCGGCATTTGCCAGCGATGAAATCAGGTACAAGCCATTGCCGAGATTTCCCAGCATTTCTCGTGACATTTCGGCGGTGCTTCCTGAGGTGGTCTCATGGGGCGAAATCGAAGCGGCAATCCATGATTTGCTCATCAAAGAAATCGTCGCCGTGACGCTCTTTGACGTATATCAAGGCAAGGGAGTGACGGAAGGCAGCCGGTCGCTTGCCTGTCGCATAACCTACAGAAGCGATGAGCGCACGCTTACGGATAGCGAGGTTTCCGTTATGCATGAGCAAATCCGGGAGTTATTGGCGCACCGCTTCAAAGCGCAACTCAGGTGATTCAGGTAAGGGGGCTTAGGTGAGCAGCGGAATTTACGGACTGGAAAAATTCGCTAATCTCGAAGATAAAATCTATCGCACCATTGAGCAATTCAAGCGTGAGCGGCAGGCACGCGAACTGCTTGAACGCGAGGTGTTAAGTTTGCGCCGCGAGGTTAGCCAACTAAATGATGAAAAGGAGCGAGTGGCGGGACAGGTGGAACGTCTGCTCAATGAGCGGGATACCATTAAGCTGAAGGTCGAAGCCATGTTGGACGCAATTGCCATGCTGGATTTAGATACGGCAGAGACCTTGAAAAAAGAACTCTCCGGCTGATTGCCGCGACGTGAGCGGCTTTACCATTAATCCTGATTGAGAGAGTACGCAGAATCTATGGATAACACTCCACGATCATATAGGGTCGTAATATACAATCAGACTTATAACCTGCGTAGTGAGCAAGGCGAGGATTACATTAACGAGCTTGCGGCTCTGGTTGACCGGCGCATGAATGAGATTGCCCGATCCGCAATGACCGTAGATTCGTTGCGCGTGGCAATTTTAGCAGCGTTACAAATAGCCGACGAACTCTATCAATTGCGTCAGGAACTGAAAGACACGGAAGACGAAATCGCCGACCGCAGCGCCAAATACGCCGAACTCTTAGATCAATTTCTGCGCTCGGATTTGATTATGCCGAGTAATAAGTAATGTTAGTGATTACGCGGCTATTGCTGCCAAAGCCCGTTAGGCGCTTTGCGGTTGCATCGCTTTCTCTCCAGCCTTTGCCTTAATAAATTCACCGATTCTGGCGATGGCTTCCCGCGCATCGGTCAACACCGGAAAGAAGTAATGCCAGACGTGAATCATCTCGTCCCAAACTTGCAGGGTGACATCAAGATTTGCTTCTCTGGCGCGGGCTTCGAGATTCTTTGCATCATCGAAGAGAACCTCTTCCGTGCCAACCTGAATGAGCAAGGGCGGCAAACCCGTCAAATCGGCAAAGACTGGCGACGCAAGCGGTATCGAAGGCATCTGCCCTTGTAGGTACGCTTGCGCCATCAGGTCGAGCCGTTCTTTTGTGAGCATCGGGTCGCTGGCGACTTTCGTTGTATAGCTTTCGGCTGAATTGGTCAAATCAACCCAAGGCGAGATACAAACGGCGGCAGCAGGCAAAGCGATTCCTTCTTCCTGAAGAGAAACCAGCGTGGCGATTGTCAACCCGCCGCCTGCCGAGTCTCCGGCAATGACAATACGCTCAGGCGCAGTTCCCTGCTCCAGTAGCCATTTATAAGCCGTAACCGCATCATTGACGGCGGCAGGAAAAGGATTTTCAGGAGCCAGCCGGTAGTCCACAATCAATGCCGAAGCCGAAGCCGCCTGACAGATTGCCGCCACCATGTGGCGATGCGAATCTGGCGAGCCGAGAATATAGCCGCCGCCGTGAAGATAAAAAATGACTGTATCGCCGGACACCTCATCCAGTTTCAGCCATTCGGCTTTCACGCCATCGGCATCTTTGGCTTCGGTAAAGGTATGCTCAGGCAACGGCACATTGGCAGCCAACTGGTCATAAAGAGCGCGGGTCTCTTCGATGGTCAGTGTCGCCATATCGGGCAATTCTGCAAGTAAGGCACGGACAGCTTGAATCTCCTGAGTTCTCATTCACGAATCTCCTTATTGGTATATGGTCTACCGATTCTACACGAAAGAAGGGAGAGCCAGAAAATCATTTTCAGCATCCGGCTGCACAAAGTGTAGAGACTTGCTATACTACTTCGGTACATTCTTGTTGGAGTAATTTCAAACCGTATGCAACAACCCATCTGGAACTTTGAACAGTATCCGAGCAATGAACCGTTAGATGATACAAGCGTCAACCTTCGCGCTTACTTTGACCGCATGGACGACGCGAAACTACAGACCTATTCGCCGGACTGGACGGATGAACAGGTGATTGACTGGGACGGCAATTTCACTACCGAAGGGCATCTGTTATTACTTTGCGTGATGCGCGATGTCGAGATTGACGAATACCGCAAGGTCATTGAGCAATGTATCGAGTATCGCACTCAGGTCAGACCAACCCTAAAAAATGCCGTATAATAGTACCGATTAAACACCTTTTCAGTATTCACACAAGGCGCTCTTCACGGTGTAGAATTTAGCTGGTTTGTAGATATTCTTTTCGGTATCGTGGCAATCTGAGCAGATTTGACTTTTAGCGACAAGGCGATGCTTTCTGCTCGAATCGCCATGAACCGAGTGACAATTCAGGCACGTCACGCTCTTACCGTACAGCACAACGTCACGCACATTCCGGTAGACATGGCGATCTCCCGGATTCAGGCTTGCATCATCCGCTTTGGCGAAATCCACCTGAAAGTCCTGAAAAAGATTGTCACCGGCAATAAAGTTATTCGGATAAGGCAAGCCGGACGACTTCGATTTGCCGTCGCGCAAATGGCATTGAGCGCAGATGGACGTGACCGCTTTGGCATCATCTTTTTTCTTCTTCGCCAGCCAGATTAGCGAGGTGTCGTTGGTATGCTCAAGGTTGACATCGCCGTGACAGGTGTAACAATCAAGCCCGATGCCGGCAAAGGTTTTAGCAGTGGAATCAACGCCCGTCGTATGACACCCGGCGCAACGATTGGCGAACTTCTCTTTATCCCACGAAGGCTTCTCGACATTCAGCCAGCTTGCCACTTGCGGAGAAGTTGCCAGTACAGCCTGCGTATCGGCAATGCTGAACTTGCCATAGCCGCCTTTCTTCAGGAAGCGAATACGGTGGCGACTGCCCATGAAGTATTCGACATCTTTCGAGAAGGCGGCAAGTTTCGCTTGCCCTTGAAAGATGTCTTTGAACTCCGGCGCATCTTCGCGCTGGCGAACCGTAATGCCATGCGCGTTCTGCTGCCAGGTTACGCCAATCGTATTGCGATGACAGAAGAGACATTCGCCGCCACTGACAAAATCAGGCACGGGTTTCCCGGCGTGATTGCTGCCCCACACAGCAGGGTCATGTTGTTGGGTAGCCGAACCAGATTGCTGTGCCGGAGCGTGCTTTCCCAGCGCCAGAAGCGCAATAAAAAGGGCTGCCGCGCATAGCACGACAGCCCGTATTGAATAGGTCGAAGAAGCAGGAGAAACAGCAGCATCGGCGGATGTAGCGTTGTGAAGTTCAATGAAATCGGTCTGCTTCTTGTTCACCCGCCCTGCTCCTGTTCTCCGGTAATCCTCAATCTGAATTAGTCATTGGCGCGAACCCAGCCATACGCCTGATTGCTGCGTTGTCCGCCTCTGTCAATGTACTCTGCTTTCAATTGTTCCAGCGTATCGGCTGGCAGAGCTTTGCGTTTTGCCTTTACGTCAACCTTATAGAGCCGTGCGGCATTCAAGCCGAAGATGTTGGCTTTATCCTGTGTAGTCAGCTTCTTATAGCCGAACTTGTCACACATCTCGTCACTAATCTGGAATTTCTTGAAGGCTTCGATTGCCCATTGCGGCGAACCCCACCATAAACAATCGGTTCCCCAGATAACATGATCGGAGCCGTAATGCTTAACATTTTTGCCGATGCCGTGCATACACATAATCGGGTCAGCAATAATCAGGACATTGAAGAAGCTGCCGATTTCGCAGTACACATTATTCATCTTGGGATTGCGGATTTTCATATCCATCAAAATCCGATGCCACTCAAAATCACCGGTCGTCGGGTCGTACTTATTGCTCTCTTTCCAGTTCGGTTCATTCGAGCCGTGTTTCAACGCCGAATGATAGACGATGAAATTGAAGTCTTGATTTTGCAGAGCCGCTTTCTCTACATCCTTCGGATTGGCAAGATGTCCGAGAGTGCGTGATTGATAAGAAAAGCCCTTGTGCGTGCTGATCAGTTTCAAGCCAAGTTTTCGGGACTGTTCGTAGAACCACATGGCATTATCGTCATCAAGTTGAAAACCGCCGCCCGATTGTCCCGGATCGAAATGGCAATACCATTTCCACGAATCAATGCCGTAGAGTTTGACCTCGCGCTCCATCTGTTCGAGGGTTGCTGCTCTGTCCATCTTGTTGTTGACTTTATCCCAATAGTGATTCGGGGCGAGATTGCCCTGACAGAGAGCGCGTTGTGAGCCGGCAAGCTCGTTAATCTTCTTCTTGCTTTGCGACATCAACCAGCTTGGCAATACGCCTTTGTCACGCGCTGCGCCTTCGAGGATTTTGCCGTTTTCGTCTTTATTCTTTTCTCGACTTGGCACACCGGAAATCACGCACATGGCAGTTTCGCTGTCGAAATACATCTCTTTGACAAAGTTCTGAAAGCTATAAGATTCCTTATCATCCTTCATATTTTGAAAGCCCATATTCTTAGCGAATTCCATTTTGCGAAAACCGAGAGCATAGCCGTTGGTAAAGTGCGACTGCACATCAATAATGAAATAGTCGCTCTTGGGGAATTTCGCTTCAAAGGAATCCGCTTCCCAAGACTCTACTTCTTCGACCTCGAAGGTTTTGCCGTAGACCTTGTTCATCGCCAGAAAACAGGTTGCCATACCCATTGACGTAGACATAAAAGCGCGGCGGGAAAGCCCCAGTTTTTTAGCTCGCACGTCAGACATTTCGGTAATCAGATGCTCAACCTGCTTCTGTCTTTCGTTTTGCGGGCGCGGCAGAAATTCCTCATTTGAGACGACCTGCGTTGGCACAGGCGAGATTACGCCTTTCTTTGCGTCTCGCTCACCTTTTGTTATCCACATAGAGTTAGCTCCTTTGATGTTCTATTAAAATTGCGGAAAGTTACCTCGGCAGATACGCCGTTGAGTGGTTATGGGTTACAGAGAAGAGGGGACAGCCTATGCCTATCACCACTTCTCATCACTTAGTACAAACTAATTACACGCTTCAAACAGACCGGCTGCGCCTTGTCCGCCGCCGATGCACATAGTCACCACGCCATACTTCACTTTGCGGCGTAGCATTTCATTGGCAATCGTGCCGACCATGCGCGAGCCGGTCATGCCGAACGGATGCCCGATGGCAATGGAGCCGCCGTTGACATTGAGTTTCGCCGGGTCTATACCGAGAACGTCGCGGCAGTAGACGACCTGAACGGCAAAGGCTTCGTTCAATTCCCAAACGTCAATATCATCAACCGTCAGCCCATGCCGTTTGAGCAGTTTCGGCACAGCATAGATCGGACCGATGCCCATTTCATCCGGTTCGCAACCGGCAACGGCAAAGCCCCGGAAGATTAGTTTGGGTTGAATGCCTAATTCACGGGCGCGGTCATGCGACATCAAAAGCGTTGCCGATGCGCCGTCCGAAAGTTGTGAAGAATTGCCCGCCGTCACCGTGCCTTTGCCACTGTTCGGGTCGAAATGCGGTTTCAACGAGAGCAAGCCTTCGAGCGTGGTGTCGGGACGGTTGCATTCGTCACGGTCAGCAAGGAACTCCTGCCGCTCGGCAATTTCGCCGGTCTTTTTATCAAAGATAGCGCGAGTCACTTGCATCGGCACAATTTCATCGTTGAAAAAGCCTTCCGCCTGAGCGCGAGCCGTGCGTTGCTGACTGAGCAACGAGTATTCGTCCTGTGCTTCACGACTGATATTGTACCGCTTTGCTACAACTTCTGCCGTGTCACCCATCACCATATAAACACCGGGATACTTTTCCGCGACTACCGGATGCGGGTCAAAATCCCGGCTCATCATGGTAATGCTTTCCAAGCCGCCGCCAATCGCTGCATCTGCGCCTTCGACCATAATCTGATGCGCGGCATAGGCTACCGCTTGCAGCCCGGATGAGCAGAAACGGTTGACCGTGATGGCAGCCGTCGAAGCGGGAAACCCGGCAAGCAAGGTGGAAATGCGGGCTACATTATTGCCCTGTGCGCCATGCGGTTGTCCGCAACCGATAATAATATCGTTGACTTCTTCTTTCGATAACTGCGGCGCTTTCTCCATCACCGCACTCAGCGCGTGCGCCGCTAAATCTTCCGGGCGCGTCAGGTTGAACGAACCGCGAAACGATTTGCACAACGGCGTTCGCACGCTGGCAACTACAACTGCTTCTTTCATTGCTTTCCTTCCTTTCGTAATAAAACATTCGTTCGATAAAAAGTTGAATCTTTTTCAACTTTACGATTTTTTGTCATTTTCTTCAAATACAAAGAGTGAATCTACCGCTTTGAAGTCAAGTTTTTTTGCCAGCTTCAGCGATGCCTGATTGGTTTCCAAAGCTCCCCAAACCGGCTGTTTTCCCTGCTGATAGAAATGGCGTGCCAGAAAAGCTACGCACAAAGCGGCATAGCCGCGATGGCGATAGCCTTCCAACGTATCAATCGAAACATCCCAAAGCGACTCGGTAATCGCACCTGCATAGCAAAATGCCACAGGCTTACAGTCAACCATAGTTGCGGCAATCTGCGTGAACTCAGCTTCAATAATCAGTTCCTCATGCAAGTCAGATGGCAAGCCTTGAAGCGCAACAACTTCATTGCGTGTCAAAAATCTGACCGCCTCTTTCGGCGCATCGGGAAGGTTGAGCATCCCATCGGGCAGATGCAAAATCGCCTTCTCCGAATGCCAGTCACTCAACGCTTCGCCTGCAAATGAGAAGTTGTCATCAAAAGCTAAGACGGCTCCCGGTTTTGCCCGATGAGCAACTGCCTCAGGTATTGCCGCAACGGACGGCTTGCCTATAACTACGATCAATCCGGTCTGCCGATTGCAGACGGCATAATTCTCCGCCTCTGCTTCATTAAAGCCGAAGAGGGTCCCACGTCTATTCAACAACATACTGCGGGTTTCAATATATCGCGGTATATCCGGCAGCAAATGAGCCGTATGCAAATTCAGCTTATGAGAATCGCTCACACTATCACCCCAATTCCAAAAGCGAATAGTCCGCTTCGCCTTATGCTACTCTGTGCGCCTCTGTGCAACCTCTGTGTCCTCTGTGTTAAAAAAGTTCCTTTCCTCAGATTGACCTTGGCTCAGGTTTTCAGAAACCCACTCAGGTAACAGGCTAATGTGCTTTAGTTCAACGTACTCTTTGCCTTCCAGTTCATCCGCCTGGACTCGTTCATGAATCCACTCCGTTTTGTACGGTATATGTACGGCGATGCCGCCGAGCGTCACAACCGGAAGAATATCAGACTTCAGGGAATTGCCAATCATGACGAACTGCCGTGGGTTGAGTTGATGACGGCTCAGAATTCGCTCATAAACACCGGGCGTTTTTTCGCTGACAATTTCAATACGGCTAAAGAAATTGCCAAGCCCGGAACGCGCCAGTTTTGCCTCCTGATGAAAGAGGTCGCCTTTGGTAATCAACATCAACTCAAAGGACTCCGACAGCGTTTCGATAGTTTCCCGCACCCCGTCCAATAACTCAACCGGCGCATTCATCATCTCTTTGCCGATTTCGATAAGCGACTGAATTTCAGTGGCAGAAATTCGTCCTTCCGACAGTTGAATCGCAGTTTCAACCATCGAAAGGGTAAAGCCCTTCACGCCATAGCCAAAATGCAGAATGTTCCGCGCTTCGGTTTCATAGAGTCGCTGACTAATCCATTCTTCATCGTGGTATTTCGAGAGCAATTCTTTGAATCTGTCGTGCGTTGCGTAAAAGATGCCTTCGTTATGCCAGAGCGTATCATCGGCATCAAAGGCAATAAGGTCTATTTGAGGCAGTTGCATCCTAAAACTCATTCCTACATCGCTCACTTATTTTTGCCAGAAGCAAAGTCCGTAATTCACCGCAGAGTCGCAAAGAACGTAGAAGAAACGCAGAGAATTGCCATACCCTCTGCGCTGTCTCTGCGGCTCTGCGGTGAAACTTCGCTTGCCGCGTCACAAAACAACTCAAGCGGAAGCCGTGAGATTTCCTTTATCAAAATCGGCAAAGGTCTTGCCCTGTTCGGCTAACGATTTTAACAACGGCGCAGGTTCCCAATGTTCGCCATGCTGCTGGTGGAATTCGCTGATGCGGTCATAGACCTTCTGCAAGCCAACCGTATCGGCATAGAACATCGGACCGCCGCGCCACACCGGGAAGCCATAGCCATTGAGATAAATAATATCAATATCAACTGCCCGCAGAGCAATTCCCTCTTCCAGTATCTTCGCGCCTTCGTTAATCAGCGCGTACATGGTGCGCTCAATAATCTCTTCCTTGCTAATATCGCGCTGTTCGATGCCGGCTGCGGTTGCTGTCTCTTTAATCATCGCTTCAACTTCCGGGTCTGGTATGCGGTTGCGGTTTTCATCATACTTATAAAATCCCGCGCCGGTCTTCTGCCCGTAGCGTCCCATGTCAAAGAGTTTATCGGCGACAATCGGATAACGCAGTCCCGGTTTTTCGAGATGTCTGGCTTCCTGCCGCACACGCCAGCCGACATCAATACCCGCCAGATCGCTCATCGAAAGATAGCCCATTGCCAGACCAAATTGGTACAATGCGCCGTCTACGTCCTGTGGTCGCGCCCCTTCTTCGACAAGGAAGATAGCTTCGCGTCCGTAAGGCGCGAGCATCCGATTCCCAACGAAGCCGCGACAATTGCCAACCAGAACGCCGACTTTCTTCAACTTCTTTGCCAGAGCCATTGAAGTAGCAATGACCTCTTTGCTGGTCGCTTTGCCGCGCACGATTTCCAGCAATCGCATGACATTCGCCGGACTAAAGAAGTGATGCCCAATGACCATTTCCGGGCGCGAGGTTGCCGAAGCGATTTCGTCAATATCGAGCGTCGAGGTATTGCTTGCCAGAATACAGGACGATTTGCAAATCTTGTCGAGTTCGCCAAATATCTGTTTCTTCAACTCCATATTTTCAAACGCGGCTTCAACGACAATATCTACATCCTCAAAGCCATCATAGGTAAGCGTCGGCTGAATCAATGCCATGCGCTTATCCATTACGGCTTGCGGGAAGCGACCTTTATTGACGGAGTTCTGATAATTCTTGCGAATCACCGCCAAGCCTTTATCGAGTAACTCTTGCGTGGTCTCTTTTAGCAAGACCGGAATCCCGGCGTTGACATAGTTCATCGCAATACCGCCGCCCATCGTGCCAGCGCCAATCACCGCCGCCTTGCGAATGTCGTAGGTCTTGGTGTCTTTCGGAATATCGGGTATCTTGGTTACCGCTCGTTCGCCAAAGAAAGCGTGAATCATAGCTTTCGATTCGGTGGAGAAGAGGCATTGAACAAACAACTCGGCTTCCCGCTTTACGCCTTCGTCGAAAGGCAATTTCGTCGCCGCTTCAACCGCATCAATACAAGCGATAGCGGCAGGTTGCCCGCGCCTCACTTTCGCTGCCTGCGCTCTGGCTTTCGCAAAGATTTCGGCGTTGGTCGCCTCATCGCCTAATTTATCGGTCAAGTCGCGGGTGCGGCGCGGCGCATCTCCCTTGGCAATTACTTCACGGAGAAATGCCTTTGCCCCTTCGAGTAAATCGCCCTCGATGATCTTATCAATGACACTGTATTGCAGGGCTTCGCTGGCTTTGATTGGCGCTCCGAAAGCGCACATCTCAACCGCTTTTGCCACTCCGGCAAGTCGCGGTAATCGTTGTGTTCCGGCAGCGCCCGGTATAATTCCAAGATTGACTTCGGGTTGCCCGACAAGCGCCGAAGGCACGGCTACGCGGTAATGAAATGCCATTGCGGTTTCCAGCCCGCCGCCAAATGCTGTGCCATGAATAGCGGCAACCAGAGGCTTGCTTGATACCTCGATTCTATCCAGAAGCGGTACAAAACCGACCCCGCGACGGCTTTCACCGGAAGTCATTTTGCCGAACTCTTTAATGTCCGCGCCGGCGATGAAGGTCTGTCCGCCGCCAATAATGATGCCGCCTTTGATGGCATCGTCCTTTTCGATTTCGTCAATCGCCGCCGCGATGCCTTCCGGCACACCCGGGCTAAGGGCATTTACCGGCGGATTGTTTACGGTAATAACGGCAATGTCATTGTCTTTGGTTAGTTGTACCAAATCGCTCATTTTTGATTGTCCTTTCTCACGTTAATTATTGCTGAAACTCATAAAATGTACCCGATGCTTAGGCTCCGCGCCTCTGCTTTTTGAGCCACACGGTCACGTCAGTCTTGGAATTGAAATCCAGTAAATCATCCAGCAGGGCATTGAGTTGCTCAACCGAGAGCCGCGAAATCTGCGCCATCATGCGTTCGCTCAATGCGCCAAAGCGACGTTGCAAGACACGAACAACGGATTCCCTCTTTCCTTGTAGAAACCCTTGCTCCAAGCCTCTCTTAATATTGATGCGTTCAAAGCTGGTTACATATGGCATTCGTTTTCTCTCCTCATAGTCATAAACTTCTTGTTGTAACTGTTCATCTAAGCCTTCAGGCAGAATCATAATCCAGTCCAGAAAGCGGAATAGTTCAGTGATGGTTTGGCGCGAATAGCCGCGCTTATACATACTGAAAATCAACCGGCGTTTCCAGTCTAGCCGTCGTTGATTATCCCCCTTTGTCTCCATCGCTTTCAACTGCGCCAGCACGACCAGCGCAAAAACTTCGCGGCTTGCCTCTAACTCCCCGACGCGATGCTTATAGTCGGCGATGCGGACAACGGGAAACTTGAAACTCAGTTCACAGCCCCAGCGCGAGCTTTCATAATGCCCTGCCGACTTGCCGCCACTGCCCGTGATGACGGCGATGCTGACGATCTCAACCTGAAACTTATCGGACAGGCGATAGTTGTAGGTATAGATGCGTTTGGAGAATTGCCGATTGACGCGATCTTGTACCTCGACGTGAACCAGCAGCCACGTTTCGCGCCCGTCCAGCAGATATACTTTGAAGAGTTTATCAGCGAGCAGTTTGCCGGAACGGTGCGACGGGCGAATCTGCGCCAATTCTTTATCAAGCGATTCATAGCCGCGTGACCAGTCAATATCGGCGTGGACAGAGGGAAAGAAGTAATGCAGAAAGGCGGGAAAGAAGACTTCCAGCATCTCTTTCCAGGCGCTGTCCTTGTCCGCCTCTCCGTCGTTTGGTAGTAGCGATTCGCTCTCCGGCATCCCCTTCATGACGGGTCAGATTGTAGCAAGGAAGCCAGAGAGTTGCAGGTCAATTCCTGCCGCGCCTGAAAAATTATCTATAAGTGCAAGAAAGTGTTTTCGGACAAGATTAACAGGATTGACATAAAGGCAAGGTCAAATATAAAGGCAGGGTCAAATTATCTATGTTTTTGGTTCTACTCTCTTGTTAATCCTGTTAATCCTGTCTAAAGGATGCCGCCGACGGCTGTTCAACCATCGGGTTACTAAGCCGTCGGCGGCGCTTGATTTTCGGAAGCCATCACTGGCTTCGCCGGACTGCGCTCTGAACTCTCCTCACGCACCCGCCGCATTCCCATATGACAGTTCCGGCTATGAAGAGTTGACGCAAGGGCAACAACGCGAAACCCGTTGTTGTTGTTGCGGTTGCCCGCCTCGTTCCTGTTACGGTTAGCCGAACGGCAGTTTTGAGCGTTGTTGTTCCACGAACCGCCACGCCGCAGACGGAGTGGCGCACCCCGATTTTACCCCCTCGCCAACGCGAGCGACGTAAACCCTCAAATAATCTCTCACCTTACCCCCAAGTAAGAGACCGGCTTGACGACGGGTGTTAGAGTTCAAACTTCAGTTTGGTAGTAGCGTGAGAAAACGAATCCTGGCGCTTGTGACGAACCTCAATCAGGGAAGAACGAGGAAAGCGAGCCGCGCCATACGCGCAATAGCTTTGCCTTGCCAATCTACTACCAAACTGAAGTTTGAACTCTAACACCCGCTTCTGAAGATTGCACCCTGCCTCGATGCCCGCTTGTATGAGTAATTTTGCGCTGCTTATCACACTCTGTAAAAATTCGCTCCGTTCGCTTACGCTCACTCCGAAAAGGGTAAAGGGTAAAGCGTACATAATCACGTTCGCACAACGGCAACAACACGGAACCCGACATTGTAGCTGCGGCCGCCCGCCGCAGCCCAGTAGCGGAGGGCAGAACGGCAGTACCTACCGAAGCTGCCCCACGAGCCGCCACGAAGCAGACGGTAATCTTTACCATCGCTTCGAGACGTTAGCCACACATTACCATCTACCGGCGCTCCGGTATAGTTCTCGTGGTAGACATCCTCGCACCACTCCAACAC
>Ga0187894_10001057_pt1 | contig 36537 bp, 33 predicted proteins | sample GBC1701081metaG_FD_136650 | JGI IMG/M metagenome (GOLD analysis project Ga0187894, IMG submission 136650) | White microbial mat communities from a lava cave in the Kipuka Kanohina Cave System on the Island of Hawaii, USA - GBC170108-1 metaG ...
CTGTTCGACGAGATCAAGGCGCACCTTTCGCAGCAGGGGTTGGTGCTGCGCGAGGGAACGATCCTGGATGCGACGATCCTCTCGGCGCCGAGCTCGACGAAGAACGAGAAGGGAGAGCGCGACCCGGAGATGCACCAGACGCGCAAGGGCAACCAGTGGCACTTCGGAATGAAGTTCCACGTGGGCGTGGACGACGTGCACGGGCTGATCCAGAGCGTGCACACGACGGCGGCGAACGAGGCGGACATCAACGTGGCGGGCGAGCTGCTGCACGGCGAGGAGCGCCGAGCGTGGGGCGACGCGGGTTATCAGGGGATCGAGCAGCGCGAGGAGCACAGCGAGCGGCGCGTGGCGTGGTGGATCGCGATGCGCCCCGGCCAGCGCAAGGCGCTCGGCCGCTGCAGCGCGAAGGCGCGGCTCGAGCGCTTCAAGGCGCAGATGCGTGCGAAGGTCGAGCACCCGTTCCACTACGTGAAGCAGGTGTTCGGGTACACCAAGGTCCGGTATCGGGGGCTCGCGAAGAACACGAACCGGTTGCTGGTGCTGTCCGCGTCACCAACCTGCTGATCGCCCGTCGCTACATGACCGCGTGAGGGAGAGGTCTGTCCGCAGATCGGGAACGGACCGATCGCGGGCTCGGCAGACCACTCAGAGCGGCGCTGAAGGGCGCGATGACGGATTCTGATGGCGTCGGATCAGGCTCTCGAGCTCACTGCGGTTTGTTAATCAGACGTTCCCTAGAGCAGCAGGCGGGGCAGGCTCTGCGAGTCCGTTCCGGGTAGCCACCGCGTGGGCGAGATCGCGGTTCGCCGGCTGATTGAAGAGCGCCGCCGCGACCTGCGCCCGCGCCGGTCCGGGCGCGCTGACGAAGATCACGCGCTCCGGGGCATAGGCATCGCCTGCGCATCGAGCCGGCGAACGCGCGACCACGCGCTCGAAGCGGTGCGACGCGGCCGCACTCATTGCAGCTTCTCCTCGATCGCTTCCAACCGCTTCCGAAGAGCGTGACGAGCAGTGCGGCGCAGAGGGCGCGCCTCCCGGCCGTGAACCCTGCGCTGGGCTGAGCCCCCTGGTTTTCCCGGAGGCTTGCGGACGTCGCCGGCCGAGCCGAGCGGGTGCCGTTGTTGAATCAGTCGACCCATGTGCGGGTCGCGCACTCGCCTGCTCGACGGTTGGGATCAGCTCGGTCTTGAACAGCCCGATGATCGTCTCGGCGAGCGCGTCGTCGTACGAGTCGCCGATGCTGCCGACCGAGGTCTCGATGCCGGCCTCCGCGAGCCGCGCGGTGGCGTTGAAGCGGGCGACGATCGCCGGCGGACGACTTGTCTTGGTCTGGCCTCGCACATGAACGGCTCGCTCTCGCCTGCGCTATGGGTCTGAAGCCGCGAAGCCGCGGGATCGTTTCTTCTGCGCGGGTGACTATGGGTGCTGGTGTAGACGGCGAGCCGATCGCGGCCGCCGCGCTCTCGAGTCTGCCAGGGGCTCTCATCGTCATCTTCGACGCCGAGGGACGCTGCCTCGAGATCTTAGGTGAGCGGAGCCACCTCGAGGCGCGCTTCGTCGATCGGAATATGATCGTCGGCCGGCCTGCGGAGGAGTTCGCGGGCCCGCATGCGGGCGCATTGCGTCGCACCGTCGCCTCGGTGCTCGCGTCCGGGAAGTCCTCGTCGATTCGAGCGCTTCTGCCCTTTCCGAGCGGCCACTTCCTCTTCGACGTAACGCTCTGGCCGCTCCCCGGGAGGCCGCTCGTTGCGTGCCTGGTGCGCAACATGCGCCAGCTCGACCGGCTCGAACAGCAGGGCGCCTCGATGCGTTCGCGCTTTCAGCCCGCCTTCGAGCAGACCGCGCACTTCCTCTGCGAAATCGATGCCGAAGGGACGATCGTCTACGTCAGCGAGCGGAGTCGCGAGCTCGAACTCGAACCAGAGGATCTCATCGGGAGCAACATTTGCGGGATCGCACGTCGCACGGCCGGCGTGCACCCAGATGATGTTCAGACCGCGGAGGCGGCGATCGCGGGGTTCATCGAGACGGGATCGGACCTAACACCTTATCGGCTGCGCATCCGCGATCGCACGGGCCGCTGGCTCGAGCTCGAGTGCACGGGCGCTTGGTACACGGCGCAAGGGGGAGCCCGGCACGGGCTGATCGTGTGTCGCGATGCGGAAGTGCCGCTGATCTCGGCGTCGGAAGAGCACCGCCAGCTCGCACTCGAGCACCTCGCCAGTGGGTCGGTCGACGTCGTGATGGAGTTGGCCCTCGACGGAACGATCATGTGCTCGACGCCTCTCCCGTCGACTTGGGCGGGCTGCGGGAAGTCGCTGGTCGGCAGCGATGTGCTCTCGTTCGTTCATCCGGCCGACCGAGACCGGGCGCAGCGCGAGCTCCTGCGCTCCGCACGGCAACAGGACCACGAGCCCACTCTGCTTCGCTGGCGCGGTTCCACCGGCGGCTGGCGTTGGCTCGAGGTGCGCGGGCTCTGCCTCGAGGTCGAGAGCGGCGAACAACGCCTGATCGCGACGGGACGGGACGCTCCCGGCGAGCACCCATCTGACGAGGAGTCGGCGTCAGACGCGGGAGTCGAATCATTGCAGCGCGACAACCTTGCGCTGATTGCCGGCGGCGTTGCCCATGACTTCAACAACCTGCTCACGATCTCGCTCGGCGTAGCGGACCTCGCCGCCGAGCAACTCTCCGCGGATTCGCCAGCGCGCCGCTACCTCGTCGAGATCGTTTCCGCGAGTCGCCAGGCGGCCGACCTCGCCCGACAGCTTCTCGCGGCGACGGGGCGCGTGTCGGGAACTTTCGCGCCGGTCGCCGTGAATGGCGTCCTCGCGAGCATGGAGTCACTCCTGCGCACGGCCCTGCCGAAGGGCGTACGCCTCGAATACGCCCTTTGTGAGGAGTCTCTTTGGGTCGAGGGAGACGCCACGCAGCTTCGGCAGGTAATGCTCAACCTGATCACCAACGCCGGCGAGGCGGTTCGCGGCGGGGATGGAGCGGTCAAGGTCATGACACGACGCGCGCAACGCCCGTACTCGCCGGAAACGCCGGGTGTTACCGATTGGGCGATCATCGAGGTTCGCGACAATGGTCCCGGCGTCGACGCGGAGACGCTGCGTCGCATCTTCGAGCCGCGCTTCACGACGAAGGCGACCGGGCACGGGCTCGGTCTCGCGGTGGTGCAGAACGTGGTACGCCGGCACAGCGGACGACTCCACGTCGCGAGTGCCGACGGAGGAGGAACCGCCTTCCGCGTCGAGATTCCCGTGCTGGACGAGGGGGCGCTGGTGGCGGAACGGCTTCTTTCATCGAGGAGCCCCTCGGCGAGCGTCTCGGGAGCGACGGTGCTTCTGGTCGAGGACGATCAGCCGGTCCTGCGGATGAGCGCGGCGATGCTCGGCGCTGCGCGGTTCCGCGTGCTCGAAGCCAGCGACGCACGAACCGCGCTCGAGCTGCTCGCCCGCGAAGCAGACGTCGCGTGCGCCGTGGTCGACCTTGTTCTTCCGGACGCTGACGGCCTCGTACTAATCGACGAACTTCGCCGCAACAAGCCAGAGCTGCGCGTGGTCGTGTGCTCCGGCGCCGTGAACCGCATCCCCACCGATCGCTTGGATCTCGTCGTGCTTGAGAAACCATTTCGCTATGGGCAGCTGATCGAAGCCGTTTGGCGGAGCCTCACTGAGCCGGCGTCCTCGTGATCTTCCCTCTGCTCCAGTGGGGCCACGGGTGCGCGGGGCCGGCCCGGCGGGGCCTTTTGCTTGCACGTTGCGTGCGTGCCGATCGATGCGGTATCGGAAACCTCAGTCGGGACGCGCTGGGGTGCGGTAATCCGCGGGGTCTCTAATCGGTCGGAGGCGATCTCGTGACGCACGCCGAAGAGCCAGTGAAGTACCGCGGCGCCTTGCGTTCGGTGCAGCCGCCAAGGGCTGGAGCTTCATGCGGGGATGGACACAAAGAAGCTCATCCGGTGCAGCGAGTGCGGCTAACGCGACGAGCCTCGAGAAGATGACGGCCTACGTCGCCGAGCGGCTTGGGCTCGAGAAGCCTGGAAGTTGAGCGGCGTTCCCTAGCGCCAGGGTCGGCGATACGCGCGAACGCTCAGCGGCTTGGGAGCACGTGCGTCGCCGCGTTGGCCGAGCGCTTTTCTGTGAAGGGCCAGGGTGTCGCTGAGAAGTTCTTCGCCCACCGCACGTACTTGTCGAACGGAAGAGGGCGCGTCAGCAGATAGCCTTGAATTTCGTCACACCGGAGCTCATGGAGAAGACGGGCTTGATGCTCAGTTTCCACGCCCTCGGCGACGACCGTCAGCTCCAGGGAATGGGCGAGCTTGATGATCGTCGACACGATCGTCGTATCGTCGGGCTGGGTTGCGAGAGCCGAGATGAACGCACGATCGATCTTCAGGACATCGACCGGCAGCTTCGCGAGGTAGCTCAGCGACGAGTAGCCGGTGCCGAAGTCATCGATGGCGATACCGATCCCCAATTCCTGAATCTCTCTCAGCTTGCGGGCGGTTGCTTCGATGTCCCGCATGAGCAGCGATTCCGTGATCTCGAGGTCGATCCCTGGGTCCGCGTCGCTGCTTTGGTCGATGACGTTCGCCACGGTCGCCACGAAGTCGTCGCGTTGGAGCTGGAGCGGGGTCAGGTTGACCGCGATGCGTGGCGGAAGCTGCCCCGCCTCCTTCAGGAACGAGTATTCCCGCGCGGCCCTCTGCATGCCCCACCGCCCGACCTCGACGATCAAGCCGGTCTCTTCGAGCACTAGCAGGAACTCGCTCGGCGGGAGCAGGCCGCGCTCGGGGTGGTTCCAGCGGATGAGGGCTTCGATTCCCGTGATGCGGCCGCTCGAGAGCTCGACCTTAGGCTGGTAGTGGAGGACGAACTCGTCCCGCTCGAGCGCGTGCCGCAGGCGCACCTCCAGCGACAGACGCTCCGTTGTCCGCTCTGTCATCTCGGCCGAGTAGAACTGGAAATTGTTCCGGCCGAGCTCCTTCGCGCGGTACATCGCCGCCTCTGCGTTCCCGAGCAGCGTCTCGACGTCGGCGCCGTCGTGCGGGAACACGCTCAGCCCGAAGCTGCACGTGAGTGCGACATCCTCTCGCGGTGTGCTCACCGGCGTCGCGAGCGCTTGTTGCACGCGCCGAAGGACGCCGATGATCTCCGGGTGCGAGGAGAGCCTGTCCGGCAGACGGGTGGCCACCCGCGCGGCATCGCCACCATCGGTCAGGCCGGGCAGGACGATCGCGAACGCGTCGCCCTCTAGGCGCGCAACCGTGTCTGTTTCCCGTACACCCTCCGCGAGCCGTTCCGCCGCGACCGCCAGCACGTGGTCGCCGATTGGAGGACCGAGCGCGTTGATGTTCTTAAAGTGATCGAGATCGAGCACCGCGATCCCGACGAGAGACCCCTCGCGCCGCCCAACGGCGAGTGCGCGCTCGATCCGGTCCATCAACAGATTTTTATTGGGGAGACCCGTCAGCGTGTCATAGTTTGACTGGCGCTCGAGCTGCTCCTGATAACGGCGAGCGTCCGAGACGTCGCTGAGCACGGTGACGTAACGAGTGACCTCCCCAATCTCGCTCGCGACCGGGGCAATGCGAAGGTCGATCCAGAGCACGCTTCCGTCTTTGCGCGCGGAGCGTAGGACCGCTTGCGCCTCACCCTTCGCACGAAGAGCCGCACCGAGCGTTTCCAGCTCCCGCTGATCGCCATGTTTTCCAAGTATCAGCTGAACGTCGCGCCCGATCAGCTCGTCCTCCGCGTAACCCGTGATGCGTTCGACGGCGGGGTTGATGTACTCGATCCGATCCTCTGTGGTGATGACGACGCCGATCATGCTCGCCTCGAGAGCGCGCTCGCGCAGTCGCAGCGTGCGATTGGTCTCGTAGAGCTCGCGGCTCTTCGATTCGAGGATCGCCTCGGCTTCCTTGCGAGCGCGCGTCTCTCGCAGGATGCGCTGCTGCCAGGTCGCGGAGTCGATCACCGGATCCAACCGTCTGCGCGCGTCAGCACAAAGAGCGTGTGCGCGTTCGCTTCCCCGTCGAGGTCCCGCCGCTCGATCGTGATGGCTTCGCCGAAGTAAGCGACGCATCCGAAGAGGAGCCCGTGCGCTAAGTCCGCCAGCGCACGTGTTGACGAGTACTCGACGATGAGCTTCCGCGGGCCGTGCATGCGAGCGCCGATGCTCGGCAGCTCGGCGTCGGGGTAGAGCTTGCGTACCTCTGCGTGGACGTGCCGTTCGATCCCTAGGAGGAAGTCGAGCGCCGAGGTTGTCTTGCTGCGAACGATTTCCTGATGACTCGCGACCAGGCGCGGAAACAAGTGCGCTCCGAAGTCGCGCAGGAGCTGCGCAATCGGCAGCTGTGCGGCTCCGCTCAGGGCGGTCACCAGCCGGTAGATCTCGCGATGGTCGTACGTGCCGACCGATGTGTAGGCGCCGCCATTGGGGAGCTGCGCCTCCTCGATGATCTCCTCCAGCATCTCCGGAGAGAACTTCGCCTCGACCATCTCGAGAAACTCGACGAAGACGACACCCTTCACGTCCCCTCCAGGCAAGTCGCTCGCCTCATCGGCTCTCGCAAAGGGAGCCTTCCACCTGCTGCTCGACGTCGTTCGACGCAGGAGCTCCTCCAGCGAAACACCAGGCTCCAGTAGGTCGGCGGAGTCGCGGTGTGCGGCATGTCGCACGCCCGGTCTTGGATCCCGCTAGCCCGCGCGCTCTCCCGACCGCAGCAGCGCTGCGACCTGCGGGCCCGCGGGAAGATCGACCTGAGCGAGGCGTTCATCGACGGTTCCTTCGTAGGGGCCAAAAAGGGGGGGCGCAGCGACGGAAAATCCAAGCGCGGCAAGGGGACCGAGATCATGGCCGTTGCAGACCGCGCGGGTCTTCCTGTCGCCATCGGGATTGCAAGCGCTTTGCCGCACGAGGTCAGGCTCGTCGAGAAAACGCTCGACAATGCGTTCTTGAGCCAGCCGCCAGAGTACGTGCTCGGCGACAAGGCCTACGACAGCGCTGAACTCGACCAGCGGATGCGACGCGAGCGCGGAATCGAGCTGGTCGCACCCCACCGATCCAATCGTTGAGATGGACCTCTAGTCCTGACCTTCTTTGCGCCCACCTCGACCGGCGGCGATCCCGGAGAGCCGCGCGACGACGAACCGGGTGATCGTCGCCGTCTGAGCCTTGAAGCGATCCGTGCTCTCAGAGTTGAACTCGAAGCTGAGTTGCACACCGCCGTTCCGCGGCTCCCGGCGTCGAAGCTCAGCCCAGAGTGACAGCAGGCGTCGATCGCCCGGAAGACGGAACGTGATCTTGCACGGCGCGCCAAGACCAGGCTCGGCGTCGCCATCAATCCAGAGGCAGATCCCCCCTGCGGAGACGTCCACAATGCGGCCTTGCCATTGGATGCCCGAGGCGGCGCGCAACCGAACCGCGACGGCTTCCCCTTCTGCGAGTGTTTCGCGTGGCGCCCGGCGCCGATTCATCCACAAGAACCATCGCGACGTGAGGCCGGTGCTGAGCGCCTCCGGAGCCTCGAACTCGAATCCGTAGCGCTCATAGCCGCTGACCCAGAACACCGAGCGCACCGTCGCTGCGACGGTGAGGGAGCCCGCGAGCTCGCTCGACTCGAGGTGGAGCGTGACAACGTCGCCGGGGTTCATCTTCAGCGCGGGATCGCCGTCGAACCGGGCGCCCGCGCCGAGCAGACTCAGGTCGAACAGCCGGCCCCGAAAGGACCGCCCCGCCGCCGTCTCCAGCGTGAGGCCGAGCCTCTCCTCTCCACTCACATCGGCGCGATAGACGCGACGCATTCTCGACGGCTTCTCCCTATTGCCTCGCACGAGTGCCAACTCTCCTGGGTGGAGAGGACACGCCCGGCGAGGCCGTTGGCGGGACCCACGCTTCCTGCGTCGCGAGGCGCTGCCACTCTCCGACCGCAAGATCGGCGCGATCGTTTTTGAGGCGCCTCATGGGTGTTGCGGGGAGTGCCACTCGGTTCTACGCGGACTCGATGCGACTCGCTAGCCGCCGAGATCAGCAAGAAGCTCGAGCAGCTCAACGGGTGTCCCGAGGAAGCGCGCGGCAAAGCCGTGCGGCGTGAGGCGCACGACGCTCGCGTCAACCTCGATCTGGCGCTCGGCAGGCCCCGAGATGAAAAGGCGGATGCGCGCATCGATCTCGGGGACGTAGTGCTCGACGCGGACGTAAGCTCCCGTCCGCGAGATGTTCACGACTGTTCCGGCGTATTCGGACGTCCCGACGAAGCACAGCACGGGAAGGTGAGCCGCGATGCGCGGCTCGGGCAGCGGCACCATGTCGTCGCTCTTCGGCACGTCGGCCGAGTATTTCCAGATACTCGCGGCTCCGGACCTTGCCGTGGCGAGCCGAAGCTTGCGGCCAAGAGCCAGGCGGCAACTCGTGCGTGCATTGCGCGACTCCGTTTCAGTGGTTTTCGCGTGCGCATCACACGGCACGCGGCCGATCCGTCCTCGCAAAGCGAGGAGGCCCGCGGGTTGCACAACGAGAGGCACTTCGCGCTCAACTCTGGCAGCGCTCAGGCCGACGAATGCTCGACACCGGGGCCTCAGGGGGCGCGGCGGCGTGGAAGTCTCGCTCCTCGTGCCCGAGGTGCCGCGCAGTGACGATCGACCTCGTCGCGAGGGCGCAACAGCTGTTGGCGTTCTCGCTCTCTGCGGGCGTCGGCGCGTATTTCGCCACGCGCTATTGGAAGGCCCGCCTCAAGAAGGTCGCGGCGTCACCTCCGCCGCGTAGGCCGGACGATCGCGGACAGATGGAGGAGCTCCTGGCTCGCTGCCGGGCTGCCGAGGAGACCGCGCGCTTTCAACGCCGCGCGCTCATCCAAATTCCCGAGATCGCGCAGCGTCTCTTTGCAGCGCGAGCACTGCGCGAAATTCCTGAGGTCGTGCTCGATCTCGTCGAGGAACTCTTTCTTCCGCCCTTCGCCGTCTTCTATCGCGCGCAGCGAGGGAACCTCGTCGCCGCTGCTCGGCGCGGCGACTGCGAGTTCGATCTCGGGCATCGCCTGAAGGAAGGCGAGGGTGTCGTCGGCTGGACGGCACTCCGCCAGCTGCCGTTCACACCGGAAGACGCCGCCCACGAGAGCCGCACGGTTCGCGATCGCGACCTGACGGTCGCGATGCCGAAGGACGGCTTCACGGTCTGCCTGCCCGTCGTCTCCGGCGAGAAGACCGTCGCCGTGATTCTCGTGGGGCGCTCCGTGAGGCCGGTCGAGGACCCAGCCGAGCTCGGGCGCATTGTCGCGCTCTTGACCTCGGTCGCGATCTCTAGCATTGAGCTGCTCCAGCGCGAGCAGCACCTGGCGAAGACGGATGGGCTCACGGGTCTCCTCAACAAGCGAACGATCGTCGAACACCTGAGCACGCGGCTCGGCCGCGACTTGCAACGGCCAGTCTCTCTGTTTCTTTTCGACATCGACTTCTTCAAGAAGTACAACGACACGAACGGCCATCTCGCCGGTGACGACCTCTTGCGGAGGCTGGCCGCGCTGCTTCGCGATCACTGCCGCGACAGCGAGCGGCTCGGTCGCTACGGAGGCGAGGAGTTCGTGCTCGTGATGGACGGCGTGCCAAAAGGGGAAGCGCTCGCGGCAGCCGAACGCCTGCGGAGGCTGGTTGCGAACACCGAGTTCCCGCACCGCGCGAATCAGCCGGGTGGGCGCGTGACGATCAGTGGGGGCGTATCGAGCTGGCCAGCGGATGGCACGGACGTCTTGGCGCTATTGCGAACCGCCGATGAAGCCCTCTATCAGGCGAAGGCGGCGGGCCGAAACCGCGTGCTCGCCTATCACATACCGGATCTGGGCGCCGAAGGGCCCGAAGCGCGCGGATTCGAGCTCGAACCTAACAAGCCACGCTAGGCCGTGCACATCCGTGCGTTCGCTAGCCGCCCAGATCGGCGAGGAGCTCCAGCAGCTCGACCAGTGCCCCAAGGAATTCTGCTGCGAAGCCGCGCGGCACGTGGCGCACGACGCGGGCTTCGATCTCGATCTGCCGCTCGAGGGAGCGCGAGATGAAGAGGCGGATGCGCGCGCCGACCTCGGGCACGTGGCGCTCGGCGCGAACCAGCGCGCCGGCGCGCAAGATGCTCACGACGGTGCCGGCAAAGTCCGACGTCCCGACGGCGAAAAGCACTGGAAGGCTCGCAGCAACGCGCAGCACGGGCAGCGGCAGGGACACCACGCGTCTCGTCTCTGTGCTGCGAAAAATGCACAGACGGCCCGGCGCGATCAACGTAACTCGCCTTGGTACAAGCTCGCCGCACGAACCCGCAGCGCTCCCAGTAGAGCTTGTCGCGCCGCCGGTTCGTGAACACGTAGAGCGCCGCGGCATACGGATCGCGGCCCAGCGTCGTCGTGACCAGCGCCGAGAGGCCGTCGATCGAGGCGTGGGCGGCAGCGCGCATCAACATGGAGGAGGTACGCCAGCTCCGACCCGGTGCCGCGTACGGTGTCGCGAAGTCAACGCAGCAGCGGCACGCAGTCCGCGCTGCACCCATCCGGCGCGTCGGCCGGCGTCGCGGCGGGTCGATGCAGTACGCCGCGCGTCGGGCGCACGATGACGCGAGCGTCTTCTCCGGCGCCGCGCACCGCGGCCTCGCCGTCGATGATCAGGCTGTAGCCGCCTGCTTCGCGCGGCGCCCATAACAAGCTGATGAGCCTCCGCGCGGCCGCGTTGGCGGCGGTGCGCTTGCCGGCCTTCGCGACGAGCGCGCCGTCTTCCCAGGTCGCCGAGACCGAGACGGAGTGTGGGCGGCCGTCGTCGCCGACCGTCAGCAGGTAGGGAGTCGCACCGAAGCGCTCGGCCTCGGCGCGCAGCTTCTCGAGTGAAACCGGAATGCTCATGGCGTCATGCCTCCACCGAGACTTTGAAGCCGCCGTAGATCATGCGCTTGGCGTCGAACGGCTGGGGCGCGTTCGGGCCCATCATCTTCGCGAGGTGCGGATCCTTCATCACGGCCGCATTCACGCGGTCGCGTTGCGCGCGCGACTTGAAGACGGTCCACGAGAACCACACGGCCTCGCCTTTCTTCAGGTTCACGGCCTGTGGGAACGAGGTGGTCTTGCCGGGCTTCACGTCGTCGGCGACGCACTCGAAGTACGCGAGCGCGCCGTGATCGCGCCAGACCTTGCCGGCGAGCGACGCGATGCGCCGGAATTGCGCAGCGTTCTTCTTCGGGATCGGGAGCACGAAGCCATCGACATAGCCAGCCATCTCGGTCCTCCACGACGAGCGCAGCTTACTCACGAGCGGATCAGCAGCACGCCCCCGAAGACCACCGCGACCGCGAGCCAGCGCCACGCGCCGACGCGCTCGCGCAACAGCAGCGCACCGATCGCGACCGCGAACAGCATGCTCGTCTCGCGCAGCGAGACCACGAGTGCGACCGGCGCGCGCGTCACCGACCAGATCAGCAGCTGATACGACGCAGTCGAGAGCAGCGGGCCGAACAGCGTCAGCTGCCAGTTCTCGCGCAGCGCGCGCGGCAGGTCGGTGCGCCGCACCTGATAAGCCGCGATCGCGAGCGCGTTGCCGATCGCGATTAGGGGCCCGTAGGACATCGGGTCGTTCGCCGCGCGCGCGCCCAGCGTGTCGGTGAGCGCGCCGCTCGCCGTCGCGAGCGCCGAGAGCGCGGCGAACCCGAGGCCGCGCGGCGTGACCGTGCGCGAGCGGCGGAGCGCCTCCCAGCCGAGCAGCGCGATGCCCGCCGAGACCGCGACCACGCCGAGTGCCTTCGGCGCCGCGAGCACTTCGCCATAGATGAAGACCGAGGCTACCGCGATCGCCAGCGGATTGAGTCCGCGCACGACCGGATACGCCACCGCGAAATCGCCCTCGCGATAGGCCGAGCCGAGCAGCGCGAACGCCGGCACGCTGAGGAAGATCGTCAGCGCGATCCACCCCCACGGCGTGTGCTCCGGCAGGCCGGCTGCCCCTAATAGAATCAGGTTCGGCCACGCCGCGCCGACGCCGAGCGCGATCAGCGCGCCATAGGGATCGGGCCGCGTCTTGACCCACGCGTTCCACGACGCGTGGAGCAGCGCGCTCGCGAGCATCGCGAGGAAGACCGTCGTGGTCACGGAATCGCGTTCGCGAGCTCCGCCCCGCGGCGCTCGTAATCCGCGACGAGCGCGAGCTGCGCGCGCGCGCGCTCGAGGTTGTGGTGCTCGCGGTGGATGCGGAAGTAGCTGTCGCCGCGAAGATGGTCCGCGAGGAAGCGGATACCGATCACGTAGGCCATCAGCTGCGCGCTGAACACGAGCTCGCGGCGCTCGCTCTCGGCGAGGCTCGCCCCGGCGCCGCGTACGAAGCCCTGCGCGAGCGCGGCGAACAGCTCCGCGTCGACGCGCACACGCGTCAGGTCGCGCTCGTCCTCGGCGGCGCGCGTCGCCGCGGTGCGCGCGAGGTCGCCGAAATCGGTGAGCGCGCTACCGGGCATCACGGTGTCGAGGTCGATCACGCACAGCCCCTCACCGCTCGCGTCGTCGATCAGCACGTTGTTGAGCTTCGTGTCGTTGTGGGCGGGGCGCTCGGCGACCGCGCCGCTGCGCCTCAGCGCCTCGAAGCGCGCGACGAGGGGTGCCTGCGCGAGCGCGAAGTCGACCTCGTCGCGGCAGGCCGCGAGACGGCCCGCCGCGTCCTCGCGCAGCGCCGCCTCGAGCTGCTCGTAGCGCAGCCGCGCGTCGTGAAAACGCGGGATCGTCTCGTGCAACCGCGGCGGAGGCAGATCGGCGAGCTGCGCGAGGAAGCGGCCGAACGCGAACGCGGCGGCGCGCGCGTCGGCCGGGCTGCGCGGCGTGTCGATGCTGCGCGCGCCCTCGATGATCGGCACCGTGCGCCAGACGTCGCCGCGCGAGTCCTCGTAACAATTCGCGCCGCTGCGCGCCGGCACGAGCGTGAGCACCCGCCGCTCGAGATCGCGCGCGCCCTCGCGCTCCAGCGCTCGGCGCTGGTGCGCGATCACGCGCGCGAAGTTCTCCATCACGCGCAGCGGCTCGCGGAACACGGCGCGATTGATGCGCTGCTGGACGAAGCGCGCGACACCGTTCGGTGTCTTCAGCTCGGCGACGACGGTCGTGTTGATGTGCCCGCCGCCGAACGGCGTCGAGCGCAGCCAGCGCCCGGGCAGCTCGAACGCGCTCGCGACCTCGCGCAGCAGCTCGTCGTCGTCGGCGCTACTCATGCTGGCGAATTGGCCAATCGGGGTCAGACCCCGATTGGCCAATTCTCCGAGGTGCCATGTCGAAGCTCCCGTTGCTCCGCGTGCCGCGCATCGCGCACACCTTCCCGATCGACGCAAACCGGAACAAGGCCCCGTGGACGCACTTGGCGCCGATCGCGCTCGCCGCCTCGCACGGCCGCGATCCCGAGAACCGCGCGCGCAGCGTGCAGCCGACCGCGCTGCGCGTCTGCCACGACGGCGAGCGCCTGTACGTCGCGTTCGACTGCGAGGACCACGCTGCGTGGGGAACGCTCAGCGGCCGCAATCAACCCATCTACGAAGAAGAGGTCGTCGAAGCGTTTCTCGCACCGAGCGGCGACCCGCGCCGCTACTTCGAGCTCGAGGCGAGCCCGCGCGGCGCGTACTTCGAGGCGATCATCGACAACCCGGACGGCGTGCGGCGGACGATGCGCACGGATCTCGACTGGGTGTGTGAAGGATGGGAGCGCGCGGTGAGCGTGCACGGTGTTGGAGCCGGGCGCAGCGGCGAAGGCTGGTCGGTCGAATGGGCGATCCCGTTCGCGGCGCTGGGCGCCGCGGCGCCGAATGCCGGCGAGCGCTGGCGCGCGAACTTCTTCCGCATCGATCGGCCGCGCCGCGAGCGCGGGACGGGCGGGGAGTTCAGCGCGTGGGCGGCGACGCTCGCCGAGCCCGCGGACTTTCATCTGCCGGATCGGTTCGGCGTGCTGGTGCTCGAATAGCGGCCGAGGGCCTCTCGCTCACCCCCGCTGCAGCTTCGGCATCACCTCGTTCGCGAACAGCCGCAGGTTCCGCTCCGACTCCGCATACGGCATGCCCGCGTAGCTGAACACGCAGGTGAAGTGCTCGCTGTTCATGCGGTCGGCGGTCTTGCGGATGCGGTCCTGGCACATCGAGGGCGTGCCCCAGACTTGGAGATCGAGGTAGGCCTCGGTCGCGTTCGCGGCGGACTTGCGCTGCGCCTCGGACATCGCGGCGTAGAACTCGTAGCCCTTGGTCTTCGCGAAGTGCTCGCCGCCGAACTCGTAGTGGCGGCGCGCGGTCTCCCAATAACCGCCGATCCAGCGCACGGCGTTCTCCCGTGCGCGCTTCTCGTCGGGATCGCAGAACACCCAGCCGGCGATGATCGGCTTCGGCGCGTCGGTGCCGTTCGTCTCGCGATAGATGCGGCGGTACATCGCGAGCTCGGCGTCGATCATGTCCCACGGCTTCTGCGGAATCACGAGGATGCCGATGCCGAGCTTGGCCATGATCTCGGCGGACTCGGGCGAGACGGCGGCCGCGTAGGTGCGTCCCTTGAAGCTGCGCTCGGGCCGCGGGCGAATCGCCTTCTTCGGCTGCTGGTAGAACTTGCCGGCGAGCTCGCAGAAGCCGGACTCGAGGCCGCCTAACACCATCTGCGCGGCCTCGACGAAGCGCTCGCGCGATTCGCCCATGTCGAGCCGGAAGCCCTCGAACTCGACGCGGCCGGCGCCGCGGCCGATGCCGAGGAGGAAACGGCCCCCCGACATGTGATCGATCATCGAGATCTGCTCGGCCGCGCGGATCGGATCGTGCCAGGGCAGCACCACGACCATCGAGCCGAGCTGGACGCGTTGCGTGCGGCCCGCGAAGTAAGTCAGGAACTGGAGCACGTCGGGCACCATCGTGTAATCGGTGAAGTGGTGCTCGACGCTCCACAGCGAGTCGAAGCCGAGCGGCTCGGCGAGCGACGCGAGGCGCAGCTCGTTCGCGTAGACGTCGGCGTCGCTGCGCGCGTCGTCGGGGTTCTGGCAGATCGCGGCCATTCCGATGCGCATGGGGCCTCCGCTGCGATTCGAATCGGCGCGAGGCTAAGTCAGCGCTCGATCGGGTCGCAAAATGCGCGCTCGCGCTCTATTCGGGATAGGGCGGGGCGCGCGCGGCCAGCCGCGGCGCGCTAGTAGACCCAAGTGCCGCCCTGATAGCGGAACATCTCTTTCACGACCGTGCTCGACGCCGGCTGGCACATCTGCGCGCTCGTGCACTTCATCGCGATCTCGCAGTAGGTGAGCACGCCCACGAAGGGCGCCTGCGCGCTGCCGGTCGCGCGCAGCTCCATCTCGTAGGTGTTACGGAGCGTCGTGCGCGCCGTCGCGGTCGCGCGCGCGGCGGCGACCTCCTTCATCTTCGCGACCCACTTGTGCGAAAACGTCTCGAACGACGCGATCGTCGCGGAGTTGGCGCCCGTGGTCGGCTTCGCGTCGCGCTGGCAGATCGTCACCGCCGCCGGCGGCGGCGTGACGATCGCCGGCGCCTCGGCCGGCGCGACGACGCGCGCGGGCGCCGGTGGTGCTGGGCTGCCGCACGCTGCGAGAAACGCGAGCGGGGGGAGCAAGAGCGCGCAGGCACGAGCGGTCGGGCGCATGCGCCCACCCTATCACGCGGCAGCTCAGCTCTTGTCACGCTCGCGGTAGTCGCCGAACGCCTTGTCCCGCTCGCTGAGCGCCTGCGTGAGGCCGCCGCGCGCGCGGCCGACGAACTCCTGCAGCGTCTTCGTGTGCGTGCCGAGCGCGCACAGCTCGGTGCCGACGCGCATCGCGGTGCGGAAGCCCATCATCTCCATCTGCCGGTGCACGACGCGCTTGTTGAGCTGGAGCACGTCGGTCGGGATCTGCGTGATGCGCTGCGCGACGTCGAGCACGCGCGCCTCGAGCTGATCGGCGGGGAATGCGCGCGTCGCCCAGCCGAGCTGCGCGGCCTCGATGCCGGTGATCGAGTCGCCGGTGACCATCATCTCCATCGCCATGCGCATGCCGACCATCCACGCGTGGAAGTGCATGTCGGGCACGCCGAAGCGCACGGCCGGGTAGCCGATCTTCGCGTCCTCGGCGCAGTAGACGAGATCGCAGCCGGTCGCGAGCTCGCTGCCGCCGGCGAGGCAGTAGCCGTGCACCTGCGCGATCACGGGCTTGCCGAGATCCCAGATGCCCATCCAGCCGGTTGTTACGTGACGCGGCCACTGGCCGTCGCTGTCGCTGGTATAGAACGGCAGCTGCTGGCCCTCGTTGCCGCCGCCGAGGTCGTAGCCGGCGGAGAAGCACGGGCCGGCGCCGCGCACGATCTGCACCTTCACGTCGGGGTCGGCGTCGCCCTGGTAGAGCGCGTCGAGCAGCTGCCCGCGCAGCGCGTGATTCAGCGCGTTGCGCTTCTCGGGGCGATTCAGCGTGATGCGCCGGACGTGCGGCGCGGGGTTGTCGACCAGAACGACCGTGTACTCCATCTGCGCTCCTTCGGGAAAGGGCGCGCACGATAAGCCGGCACGCGATCCTCGGGCAGTAGGCGGCGCGCGAAGTTCGCAAGTTTGCAGGGTCTGACCCCGGCGCGGCGCCGCTCGCGGGCGCACTTCGGAGGCGCGACGATCCGCGGCAATGAGTCCTTCGCGCCGCTGGTACTCGCTGCGAGTGCGCGCGCGGGCGCTGCGCGAGCGCCACGGGCGCACGTTCTGGATCGCGCACTCGTTGTGGGCGCTCGCGCAGGGGTGCGCAGTCGCGGTGCTCGCGGAGGAGCGCCCGGACTTCGCGGCGTGGGTGCTCGGGCTGCTCGCGTTCGTGTGGCTCTCGACGCTGTTCTTCTGCCGCAGCGAGTTCCCGGCCGCGCGGCCGCAGTCGCTGCGCGTCGGCGTCGCGTCCTACGCGACGCGCGTCTTCTATCAAGAGACGCTGTTCTTCTTGCTGCCGTTCTACGCGCGCTCGACGACGCTGACGTCGCCGAACCTCGCGTTCACGCTCGCGCTCGCCGGCCTCGCGGCGCTCGCGTGTCTCGATCTCACGTTCGATCGCTGGCTGCGCCGCAGCCCGGCGTTCGCGGCGAGCTACTTCTTCGCGGTCGCGTACGCCGCGCTGCAGCTGCTGCTGCCGCTCGCGCTGCGCACGCCGTTCACGCTCGCGCAGCCGCTCGCGCTCGGACTCGCGCTGTTCGCCGCGGCGCTCGGCGTCGTCATCGGCGCGCCCCGCGCGCGGGGGCGCAGCCGTGCCGCGCGGCTGCTCGGCGCGCTTCCGGTCGCGGCGCTCGCGGGCGCGCTCTTCCTGCTTCCTCGCCTCGTGCCGCCCGCGCCGCTGCGCGCCGTGGAATTCACGTTCGAGGACACCGGCGAGACGATCCGCGCGACCGTGCGCGTCGCCGCGCCGGTACCCGTCCCCGTACACGTGAGCGTGCAATGGCAGCGCGGCGCCGAGCTGTTACGGGAATCGCGCGACGTCGCGATCACGGCGCACGGCGCGGGCTTCCGCGTCTGGGACGAGCTCTCGCGCGCGAAGCTCGCGGGCGAAGGCGAGCGGGCGCGCCGGCGCGTGCGGGTCGAGCTGCTGACCGCGACCGGTCAGCTGATCGGTTGGCGCAGGGTCCCCGTGCGCGGCGCCCAGTCCTCGCCCGGCGCGAGCACGCGCCCGCGCCGAACCAGCGCGGCGGCTTCCTCCGCAGGAACCGCGGGCGAGTAGAGGAAGCCCTGCCCGAAGTCGATCTCGAGCGATTCGGCGAGCGCGAGCTGGCTGCGCGTCTCGATGCCCTCGGCGACGGTCGCGAGGCCGAACGCCTTCGCGATCGAGACCATCGCGCGCAGCGTCACCGCGTGGCGCGTTTCGTCGTGCGCCTGCGTCAGCAGCAGGCGATCGATCTTCATCGCGCTCAGCGGCATGCGATGGAGATGCGCGATCGCGGAGTAGCCGCTGCCGAAGTCGTCGAGCAGCACCAGCGCGCCGAGCCCGCGCAGCCGCCGCAGCACAGCGATCGCGCCCTCGAGATCGTGCAGCACGCTCGTCTCGGTGATCTCGAGGCCGAGCCGCGTCGCGTCGACGCCGCTCGCGCGGATCGCTTCCGCGACGCGCGTCGAAAACTCCGAGTCGAGCAGCTGGCGGCGCGAGAGGTTCACGCTGAGCCGCAGGTCTCGCGCATCCGGGAGCTCCGCGTGCCAGCGCGCGAGCTGGTCGCAGCCGCGCCGTAACAGCTGGAGCCCGAGCTGCTGGATCAGCCCGGTCTCCTCGGCGACCGCGATCAGGTCCCCGGCGGAGACGCGCTCGCCGCTCGCCGGCTTCCAGCGCACGAGCGCCTCGAAGCCCTCGATGCGGCCACCCGCGAGCCGCACGATCGGCTGGTAGTGCAAATCGAGGGCGTCCTCGGCGACCGCCTTACGCACCGCGGCTTCCAGCGAGAGCCGTGCCGACACCTCGCGGTGCATCGCCTCGTCGAACAGCACGTAGCGCGAGCCGCCGGCGCTCTTCGCGCGGTACATCGCGATGTCCGCGTCGCGCAGCATGTCGCTCGGCGTCGCATAGCCGCGATCGCTGGTCGCGATGCCGACGCTCGCGCTCACCGAGACCTGATGCGCTCCGATGCGATGCGGCTCGGCCAGCGCCGCGAGCAGCCGCTGCGCGACGCGCGCGACGTCGGACGCGTGCGTCAGCCCCTCGATCAGCACGAGGAACTCGTCGCCGCCGAGGCGCGCGGGCAGGCTCGCCGGCGAGACGACGTCGCTCGCGCGCAGGCAGTGCCGAATGCGCTCGGCGACGCGCACGAGCAGGTGATCGCCCTCGGCGTGTCCGAGCGAATCGTTCACGCCCTTGAAGCCGTCGATGTCGAGGAACAGGAGCGCGAAGCGCCGGCGCGGATCGCGGCGCGTGAGGTCGATCGCGCTCGCGAGCCGGTCGAGCAGCAGCGCGCGGTTCGGCAGATTCGTCAGCCGGTCGTGGAGCGCCGCGTGCTCGATCGCCGCGGTGCGCTCCTGGACGAGCCGCTCGAGCTCGCCGAGCTGCAGCTCGGCGTGCCGTTCCGCCTGCCACTTCTCGCTGAGCGCGGTCGCGAGCTGCAGCACTTCGATCGGCTCGAACGGCTTCTTCAGCACGAGCAGCTTGTCCGCGTTGCCGAGCGCCCCGGTCACGCGGTCGAGCGATTCATCGGAGTACGCGGTGCAGAGCACGACCTGCACGTTCGCGTCCGCCTCCCAGAGCGCGCGGATCGTCGCGAGGCCGTCCCAGCCGGGCGGCATGCGCATGTCGACGAACGCCACCTGCACCGGCTCGCACGCCGCGCGCGCGCGCGCGATCTCTCGCACGCCCTCTTGGCCTTGATGCGCGGAGCGCACGTCGAAGCGCGGCGGCTCCGCTGGCGAGCCGGGCGTCCCCTGGCCGAACAGCCGCTCCTTCGCGCGCCGCAGCGAGCTCGGCGGCTCGGCGGGGCACAGGATCTTGCGAAAGTCCGCGTGAATCTCGGGCTGGTCGTCGACGACCAGCACGCGACGCGGCGCCGGCGCCAGCGTGCTCATCCGATCGTCCTCTGCAGCGCAGGCATGCGCAGCGTGAAACACGCGCCGCGGCCCGGGCCGGCGCTCGTCGCGCGCAGCTCGCCGCCCATCTCGCGCGCGAGGTTCGCGGCGTTGTGCAGGCCGATGCCTTGGCCGCCTTCGCGCGTCGAGTAGCCGCGCGTGAAGATGCGCGCGAGCTCACTCTCCGCGATGCCGATGCCGTCGTCGCGGATCGCGAGCTCGATCCAGCCGCCCGCCGGCTCGCGGGTGCGGTGGAGCGCGATCTGCAGCGCGCCGCTCCCGCGCCGCGTCTCACGGATCGCATGGTCGGCGTTGCGCAGCAGGTTCCCCAACACCTGGAGCGCGCGGTGGCGGTCGAGCCAGACGGGCGGCCCGCTCTCGATCTGCCACTCGACCGAGATCGCGTGCCGCTCGAACGATTGCGCGCAGAGCTGGAGCGCCTGCTCGATCAACACGCCGGGATCGAGCTGCTCGAGCGCGGCTTGCGGCGCGCTGTCCTGATTCTGCGCGCGCACGAGCGCCGCGCTGTGCTCGACCGCTGCGGAGAGCGTCTTCAGCTCGCGGCTCAGCGTCTGCTGCTCGCTCTCGAGCTGCGTCGCGAGCTCGGCGAGGAACGGAACGAGGTGACGGCCCTGCGCATCCCGCGAGAGATAGGCGGCGATGTCGCTCGCATGCTGCTCGAGCAGGTCGGTCGCGCGCCGCAGCGAGCCGACCTCGGAGCGCGCCAGCGTCTCGTTCGCGACGCTCGCTGCGACCGCGACGCTGTTCAGCACGTTGCCGACGTCGTGCAGCACCGCGCTCGCGACCTCGGCGCGGCCCGCCTGATGCGCGACCTCGATCAGCTCTGCGCGCGAGCGCTCGAGCCGCTCGACCATCGCGTCGAACTCGCGCGCGAGGATGCCGATCTCGTCGCGCGTCGTGAGGCCGAGGCGTTCGCTCGCGCTCGCGCCGCCCTCGGCGCCAACGCGCAGCGCGTGCGCGGTCACGCGCTCGAGCGGCTGCACCAGCCAGTGCGCGAGCGCCCACCACATCACGAGCATCATCACGAGGCCGCCGGCGATGCCGCTCAGCATCGAGAGGCGCGCCGCGGCGGCCGCGCGCTGCGTCGGCTCGCGGCGCATCTCGGTCTGCACGAGCAGCGCCGGCTTTCCGTTGACGTCGTTCACCGGCGCGAAGCTGCGCAGCACCGCGGCGCTCGACGGATCGTGCCAGTGTCGTTCGTCGCCGACGCCGGCGTGCTCGGCGCTGTCGACGGGCTCCGGCCGCTCCGCCTGCGCGAGCCGCGCGTCGAACGGCGCGATCGAGAGTGCGACGCGCGTGCGCTCGCCGATCTGCGCGACCTCGTCTGCATCGAGCGGGCGCGCGAGCACGACGCTGCCCCGCACCGGCGCATCCTGCGCGCTGTTCGTGATCGCCGCGGATCCGACCAGCAGCAGGCCCGCCGGCGTCGCGAGCACGCCGTGCAGCTTCGACGTCGCCGACGCATGCCCGACGAGCCCGTTCGCGCGCGCGACGAGCGCTTCGATCAGCTCGGCGTCCGCGACGAGCTCTCCCGAATCATCGAGCCGCTGGCCCCAGACGACTTCTCCGCTGCTGCGCGCGATCACCATCACGTCGACGCCGAGGTTCGCGAGCGTCTCGGGCACGAGGTTCGATTCGACGTACTCCGGATTCTCGTCGGCGACGAAGCGGTAGGTGTCGTCCCACGAGCCGTAGTCCTGCGCGGTGTTCGCGAGCACCTGCGACTCGCGCAGGATCGCCTCGACCGCGCGCGCGAGGTCGGCGTCCGCCTGGCGGGTCTCGAGCGCCGCGAACTCGGGCTGCACGATCGCGCGCTGCAGCAGATGGCTGCCGGCGACGAACGCCGCGGAGGCCGCCAGCAAGAAGCCGATCGCCCTCCAGCGCAGCGAGTGGACCGGAAGGCGCGCCGCCATCGCTCAGCGCTCCGGCCAGAGCGAGGCGGAGCGGACCGACAGCGCGCCCAAGAGCTTGACGTCGCGCGTGCGTGTCGCGCTCGAGTACTTCGTCCACGGGTCGTGTCCGACCACGAGCCAGAGCGACGGCGCGATCACGAGCTCGCGCCACGAGAAGCTGAGCGTCGCGCCGCTCTCCCAGTGCGTGAAGCCGTCGCGCGCGAAGTTGCCCGGGCTGCGCACGCTGCCGTCGCCGCGAAGGTTCTCGCCCTGCGAGAGGCTGAAGCCGGCGGCGCACGCGAGATCGAGCGAGAGCGCGTCGCGCAGCGCGAGCGAGTGCGAGAGCGACGCCTCGAAGTACGAGCCGTCGATCGCGCTGACGTCGCGCCACCAGCCGACACTCGGCGCGCCCGGCAGCGAGAGATCGAGACGCAGATGGATCTCGGCCGCGTTGTCGTCGCTCGTGGTGCCGGCCCGGTTCGGGTAGATGAAGCCGTCGATGCCGAGCGCGAGCGCGTGCTCGCCGATCGGCAGCCCGAGCTCGAGCGAGGGGTCGAGCTCGGCGACGTTGAACGCGGAAGTGCCGCCGGTCTCGCTCACGTCGGATGCGCCGTCGTACCTCCCGAGCTCGATGTTCGACCAGAGTGCGCCCGTCACAGAGAGCGGGCCGAGCGGCGCCGAGAGATAGACGGAAGGTTGAAGAACGGGGCGATTCACGACCGTGACGCCCCGCCACACATAGGAGCTCGCGAGGGTGAGGTCGGCGCCGGCTTCCTGCGCGCCGCAGATGGCGGCGAACAAGAGTGGGGCGATCAGCACGAGGCACCGTTCGTGCGCGAGTCTCATGGGCCCTCCACGGCGCTCGCGCGCCGCGGCAAGAGGCTTCCGCTCGGGCCGTTTTCGGCTAGTCCCCGCTGTTCTTGACTCCCGAAGCGCGTTTTTCCGCTGTCCCCGGCACGCGGATTGCTCAGTTCAGGCCGGATGACGAGCCGGCTTCATCCGCAGGTGCGTTCGCGCGCCCCGTTCGCGCTCGCGTTCGCGAGCGCGCTGGCGTTCGCGTGCTTCACGCCCCGCCCGCCGCTCGCGGTCCCGCGCGAGCGCTCGCTCCAGCGGCTGACGGTGACCGCGACCGCGTACAACTCGACCGTCGCGCAAACCGACGCGACGCCGACGCTCGCCGCGTGGGGCGCCGAGCTGCGCCCGGGCATGCAGATCATCGCCGTCTCGCGTGATCTCGAGGCGCGCGGGCTCGGGCCGGGCATGCGCGTGCGGATCGAAGGGTTGCCGGGCGTGTGGGAGGTCGCCGACCGGATGCCGGGCCATCGCCGGCTCGCGATCGACGTCTACATGGGGCTCGACGTCGCGGCCGCGCGCGAGTTCGGCAAGCGGCGCCTGCGCATCGAATGGCTGCCCGAGACGGGCGCCGCGCGCGCAGCGCCGACGATCGACGCGCGCTGAGGAATTTCCGGCGATCGCGCTCGGCTCTCGCTTGCGGTGGTAGCGTTCGAAGCGCGCTCTCGCGTCGGGAGATCGATCATGCCTCACCCGAACGGCGTTCATCACCTCGCGATCTGCACCGGCGACATGAAGGCGCAGATCGAGTTCATGACCCGCGTGCTCGGGATGGAGCTCGTCGCGCTCTACTGGATGCACGGCGTGCCCGGCGCCTGGCACGGCTTCCTGAAGCTGAACGACCACTCGTCGATCGCGTTCGTGCACACGCCCGAGATCGAGAAGGTGGAGCGCAAGCTCGGCGTCTCGCACGCGGGCAGCCCTGGCGGCGTGAGCGCGGCCGGCACGATGCAGCACCTCGCGCTCAACGTGGACACGTTCGACGACCTGCTCGCGCTGCGCGATCGCATCCGCTCGCACGGCATCACGGTGCTCGGCCCGATCCATCACGGGATGTGCGATTCGATCTACTTCGCTGGCCCCGAGGATCTCGCGCTCGAGATCGCGACCTCCGAGCGCGCGATCGACGCGCGCGCGTGGATCGATCCAGAGGTCGTCGCGCTGGCAGGCATTACGGACGCGGAGCTCGCGCGCTTCAAGCAGCCGGAGCCGTTCATCTCGCAGCGCGGGCGCGTCGGGCAGCCGGCGTTCGACGAACGGCGGCCGTATCCGCGCGCGTGGCCGGGCTACGAGAAGCTGGTGCGAATGCCGGACGCGGAATTCACCGAGCGCATGAGCGTGCCCGATCCGCCGGTGAAAGTGGGAGACTGAGCGGGCGCCGCATCGGGCGCGCGCAGGAGGCGACATGATCCTCGAACGACTCGATCCCAGCGCCGCGGAGCTCGCGAGCGGTACCGGATGGGAGCTGAAGCCGGAAGGCGCGTGCAAGGCCGAGGTGTGCATGCCGCTGCCGAAGGACGCGCGGCGTGCGGACGGCCGCGTGAACGTGCCTGTGGTCGCGAACGCGCTCGGGATGGCGCTCGTCGCGGACGAAGCGCGCGGGCTATGGGCGCTCGGTCCCGTCTCGGGCGGGCGCGCGCTCTCGACCGCCGTCGCTCCGGAAATCACGCTGCCGGCGCGCGACGGCAACCCGTTCCGGCTCGGCTCGCTGAAGGGAACGAAGGTGTTCCTGTGTGCGTGGGCGAGCTGGTGAGGCTGCCGCATGGACCTGCCCGTGTGGCAGGCGCTGCGAGACGAGCTGCGGCCGCAGGGCCTCGAGATCGTCGCGGTCGCGATGGACACGAACGTCGCAGCCGCCTACCCGTGGATCGACGCCGCGAAGACGAGCTACCCGCAGCTGCTCGACCCTGAGCACTCATTGGGTGCGCGCCTCGGCATCATCAACGTGCCGATGAGCGTGTGGATCGACGAGCAGGGCATGCTCGTCCGCCCCGCCGAGCCCGCGTTCGCGCCGCGCGAGCGCGGCTACGGCAGCGTCGAGCTACCCGAGGGCACGCCGCAGCGGATGAAGGAGATGCTCGCCGAGGCCGCGAAGCTCGAGGTCGACTTCCAGCAGACGGCCCGAATGCTGCGCGACTGGGTGCAGAGCGGCGCCAAGAGCCGCTACGCGCTCACGCCCGACGAGGTCGTCGCTCGCTCGGCGCCGCGCCCGAAGGAGATCTCGCTCGCGGCCGCGAACTTCGAGCTCGGCCAGCACCTCCACCGCACCGGCCACGAAGCCGCCGCGCGCCCGTTCTTCCGCGCCGCCCACCGCCTCCAGCCCGAGAACTGGACCTACAAGCGCCAAGCCTGGAGCATGGTCGACCCCCTCCAAGGCCCGACCGAGCACTACGACAGCGACTGGCTCAGCGACGTGCGAAAGATCGGCGCGAAGCACTACTACGCGAAAGTGGACGCGTAACACGCAGGCGTGGGCGCCGCGCGCCGGCAACACGGAAAGCGCTCAGAGTCGATACACCCGCACCGCCGTGTCGTGAAACAGCGCATCCTTCTCGCTCTCGCTGAACCCCGACGCGATGCGCTTGAACGAATTCCACAGCACCTGATAACTGCACGAGACGCGGTCCATCGGGAAATTGCTCTCGAACATGCACCGCTTCGGTCCGAAGCGATCGATCGCATGCAGGTACCAGCCGCGCGTCGCGTCGGCGAGCTCCTGCGAGCCGGGCGGCATCGGGCGCTTCTCGTAGCCCCAGCCGTTCACCGCCATCAACAGGCCGCCGAGCTTCGCGACGACATTCTCGCAGCGCGCGAGCTCGTCAACGTCGCGCTTCCACTGCGCGAAGATCTCGCCGCGTTTGCCGGCGTAGGGGCCGATGCCGAGCGGTCCGCCGAAGTGGTCGAACACGATCGTGGTCTCGGGGAACGCGCGGGCGAGCGCGGTCAGCTCGGGGATCTGGTGGTGGTAGAGCCACGCGTCGAAGCTGAGCTGTCGTTTCGCGAGCTCGGCGAAGCCGCGGCGGAAGCCGGAGTCGCCTAACAAGCCGGCCGGCGGCGCGCTGTGCGAGCGGCGGATCTCGGGATTCGGGTCGAACGCGGTCGCGTGGCGGACGCCGCGGAAGCGGTTCGGGCTCGCGGTGATGTGGGCGTCGAGCAGCCGCGGGACGTCGTCGCCACGCGTCAGGTCGGCGCGGCTGACGATTCCCGCGCAACCCCGCGTCTCGCCGTAATGACCGCTGGCCGCCATCGCCGCGACGCCTTGCGCGAACTCGGTCTCGCCGACCCAGCGCAGCGCCTCCTCGCCCTCGGCTCGGTACATCGCGGCGCACTCGACGAACACCGTGCTGACGACGCGGTGTCCACCCGCGATGTCGGCGAGCAGCTCGTGGAGCAAATACCGCTCGCTGTGGCTCGGTCTGTCCCATAGATGGTGATGGGGATCACAGATTGGGCGCTTCGGCTCGAGCGCCTCCTCCTGAACGCGAGCGAGCCAGCTCAGATCTCCCGGCATGACGGCTCCTCCGGCTCCCCAAACTCTATGCGAGCGGCGTACAATGCGGTTGAATTGAACGCGTTAAATGGAGGGCATCCGATGTCCCGCGCCGAGCTCGTCCGGATGGCGAAGCACATGACCGCGTGCGCCGAGGCGGACCGCGTCGAGCAGACGCCGGACGTGCTCCGGGTGCCGGCGCGCAACTACATCGACGAGGACCGCGCGCGGCTCGAGCGCGAGAAGATCTTCAAACGCGTGCCGCTGATGCTCGCGATGTCGTGCGAGCTGCCGAAGTCGGGCGACTACCGCGCACTCGAGGCCGCGGGCGTTCCGGTGTTGATCGCGCGCGGCGCGGATGGCGGCGTGCGCGCGTTCGTGAACTCGTGCGCGCACCGCGGCGCGCAGATCGTCACCGAGGCGAGCGGCAACGCGCGCCGCTTCATGTGCCCGTATCACGCGTGGACCTACGACCTCGAGGGCAAGCTCGCGGGCGTCTTCCAGGAGAAAGACTTCGGCTCGGTCGAGCGCGCGACGCACGGCCTCGTGCGGCTCCCGGCGCTCGAACGCGCGGGGCTGATCTGGGTGATCCTCGATCCGAAGTCGCAGCTCTCGATCGAGAAGTTCCTGTGCGGCTACGACGCGCTGCTCGGCCACTTCGGCTTCGAGTCGTGGTACTTCCACGGGCGCCGCAGCGTGAAGGGCCCGTACTGGAAGATCGCCTACGACGGCTACCTCGATTTCTACCACCTGCCGATCCTGCACCGGAACACGTTCGGCACGGAGATCGGGAACCGCGCGCTTTACTATGCGTGGGGCCCGCACCAGCGCGTGCTCGCGCTCGAGCGCGGCGTGCCGACTTCGGTGCGCGGCGAGGGCGAGCCCGCGAACGCGGAAGCGAGCTCGCGCGTCAGCGCTCCGCCGGAGGAGTGGCCGCTGCACACGCTGCTGACCGGCGTCTGGACGATCTTCCCGCACGTCTCGATCGCGTCGTTCGACGCAGGCGGCCGCGGCGTGATGATCTCGCAGCTGTTCCCCGGCGAGAGCCCGCTCGAGTCGGTGACGGTGCAGAACTACTTGATGGAGAAGCCGCCGACCGACGAGCAGCGCGCAGTCGCCGACAAGATGTTCGACCTGCTCGGCTTCGTCGTGCGCGAAGAGGACTACGCGACGGGGCTACGCCAGCAGCACGCGCTCCAGAGCGGCGCGCGCACGCACGTGCTGTTCGGCCGCAACGAAGGCGGCGGCCAGCGCTTCCACGGCACGACCGAGCGCCTGCTCGCGCTGAACGACGCCGAGCTCGCGCACGAGTTCTCCGGCGCCTGAGCGAGCGGCAAGTCACCAAACGGGGACGTTCATACCTACTGGTGACATGAGGGACACCCCTCGCCGCCTGCGCCAAACTGCGCAGCGTCGACGAGGAGGACCTCGATGAGCACTGCCGACCGTGTCCTGCTGCGCGAAGACAAGGACGGGATCGCGACTCTCACGCTGAATCGCCCCGATCAGTTCAACTCGCTCTCCGAGGCACTGATCGACGCGCTGCAGCGCGAGCTCGATCGCATCGCGGACGACGACGCGGTGCGCGTTGCCGTGCTCGCCGGCGCTGGCCGCGCGTTCTGCGCCGGCCACGACCTGCGCGAGATGCGCGCGAGCCCGCGCCAGAGTTACTACGAGGATCTGTTCGCGCGCTGCGGGCGCATGATGCAGGCGGTCGTGGCGCTGCCGAAGCCGGTGATCGCGCGCGTGCACGGCGTCGCGACCGCCGCGGGCGCGCAGCTCGTCGCGAGCTGCGATCTCGCGATCGCGTCCGACGCGGCGCGCTTCGGCACGACGGGCATCAACCTCGGCCTGTTCTGCTCGACGCCGAGCGTCGCGATCTCGCGCGCGATCGGGCGCAAGCGCAGCTTCGAGCTGCTGTTCACCGGCGAGATGCTCGACGCGAAGAGCGCGGAGAGCGTCGGGCTCGTGAATCGCGTCGTCGCGGCGCCGGAGCTCGACGCGGAGGTCGCGCGCGTCGCGAAGCGCATTGCGTCGCAACCGGCGTCGGCGGTGCGAATCGGGAAGTCGATGTTCTACCGGCAGCTCGCGATGGCGCTGCCGGAGGCGTATCGGTTCGCGGGCGACACGATGGCGGCGAACATGATGGAGGCGGATGCGGTCGAGGGGATCGACGCCTTCCTCGAAAAGCGCGAGCCGAGCTGGAAGAAAGCCTGACGCTCGAGAGTTCCCGACGGCCTGAGAGGTTCGGTTCGAGGTTCGCGTGCGGCCCCGCACCGCCCCTCGGCGCCGAACTCACGCGGCGGCGATCACGCTCGCGGCCGCCTCCGCGACGATCGTCCCTTCAAAGAACTTCGGGTTCGTCCCGCCGAACAGTCGTACGACGTTCTCGAACGCGAACGCGCGGAAGCCGGCTTCGTCGACGAGGCCGTGCTCGACGAGCTCCCAGGCTTCGGGCAGGACGCCGCGGAAGTCGGGGACGTCCCAATGGCCGATGTCGCTCGCGAACATTGCATTGATGCGGGAGCCGAACGGGTTGACGCGCGTGTCGAACGCGAACGCGTTGGTGGGATCGTCGGCCTCGCAGCCGAAGAAGAACTGTCGAGTGAATACGTCGCGGACGTCTTCCGCGCGCGCGATGCCGCTCTGCGCGAACTCGTCGAGCGCGGCGCGGTCCTCGCCGGGGTCGGAGAGGAACGCCAGCGCTTCGTCGAGCCGGCCCACTCGCTCGCGGAACGCGGGCGGGGCGGCGCGCTCGATCAGCCGAACGAGCTGGGCGCGGTCCAGAGCGGCTGGGTCGTAGTGCACGATCGCTGCGCGGTTTCGCTTCTCGAAGTGGCCGAGGATGTCGGCGTAGAGCGTGCAGCCCCACGCGACGCCGCCTTCGAGGAACGCGAAGCGCAGCCCGGGGAAGCGCCGCGGCGCGCCGCCGAAGAACAGCGAGCGCGCGATCGCCTCGTTGCCGGCGGCGAAGTTGCCGACGTGGTTCGCGACATAATTGGTGGGCGAGCTGCGCGAGCCGAAGCCGATGCCGGTCGAATGGAAGGTCGGTGAGACGCCGAGCTCGACGCAGCGCCGCCAAAGCGGGTCGTAGTCGTGTGCGCTGTCCAGCCCGAGCCCGTCGACCCAGCGCGCGGCGCGCACCGTCTCGTGTCCGGGCACCGGCCGCAGCACGAGGCCGCCGAACAGGAAGCCGCGCAGGCCGAGCGCCTGCGTCGCGTATGCGAGCTCGTCGACCGCCTCGTCGGGGCTGAAGGTCGGAACGATGCCGACCGGCAGCAGCCGATCGCGGTAGGGCGCATAACACTCGGCGTAGTAGCGGTTGCAGGCGCGCGCGAGCGCGCGGCGCAGCTCGTCGTCGTCGAGCGCCATCGGCATCAGGCCGAGCGTCGGATAGAGAATTGCGACGTCGAGGCCGATCTCGTCCATTCGCTCGTAGAGCAGCTTCGGGATCGTCGCAGTCGCGCGATCCAAGGTGTTACGGGCGGGCAGGCCCCACCAGCCGTGGCGCGCGAGGCCGAGCGAGCGCTTGGTCTTCAGGTCGAGCGCGCGTGTCAGCGCCGAGCCCCTCGTGACCGTGTCGAAGCGCTTCGCGACGTCTTCGCCTGCGATCTCCGCGAGGAAGTCGCGCACGAGCGGAACGAACTCGAGTAGGTGACCGTCGGCGTCGACGATCGGATGCGAAAGACGCGAGCGGATCTGCGCGGTGTCCATCGAGCTCTCGTCCTCAGCGGGCAATCAAGCGAAGCGCACGTACTCGAAATCGAGCGGGCGATCGTCGATGCGCTGGCTCGGCGGCGCGATCCAGCTCGCGACGCGCCCCGGCTCGCGCACCATCCCGGCCTCGAGCGCGGCGAGCCAAGCGAGATCACTCGCGAGCGGGAGCTGCGCCTCGATCTCGCGCCGCTCGCGCGCGGGTGCTCCGTCGGGCAGCCATTGCGACGCCGCGAAGGGCCCGATCTTGCGATTGAAGCGAGGGCTCGGCAGCGCGAGCCGAAACGCGATGTCCGCCGACGCCAGCACGTCGTTCCAGCGCGCGAGCGACTTTTCGCACTCGCGCACGTAGGCGTCCTGCAGCACCGCGTTCAGCGCGCGCCGCATCGGCACCTCCTCACGCTGCAAGCGGCCGCGCGGGTCGGGCTTCTCGACGGCGTGGACCGCGTCGAGCAATCGGTGGTCGGCATAATGACCTGGGCGCGACTCCTGGAAGCGGCCCTTCAGGCCGGCGCCGAACGCGCTCGCGGCGTTCGACGAATCCGGACTGCCGAACAGGTCGAGGCTCTCGCTGAACCAGTGATTCACGAAGCGCTGGAGTAGCGGCAGATCGATCCCGCCGTGCGCACGCGCATCCTCGTTCGGATCGCGCTGCATCAGCTCCACGGTGCGCGCGAGAATGCGGCGCACACCGAGCTCGCCGACCGAGAGATGGTGCGCCTCCTCGGTCAGCATGAAGCGGCAGGTGCGTGCGAGCGGGTCGAAGCCGGATTCGGCGAGCGACGCGAGCTGATACTTGCCGTCGCGATCGGTGAACGTCGCGAAGCAGAAGAAGTCGAGCCACGTCGAGATCGGGCGATTGAACGCGCCGAGCACGCGCGGGCGATCCGCGACGCCGCTCTCGCGCTCGAGCAGCGCCTCGGCCTCCTCACGCCCGTCGCGACCGAAGTGCGCGAACAGCAGATAGACCATCGCCCACAGGTGGCGCGCTTCCTCGACGTTGACCTGTAACAAGTTGCGCAGGTCGTAGAGCGAAGGCGCGCGCGCGCCGAGCGCGCGCTGCTGCTCGACGCTCGCGGGCTCCGTGTCGCCCTGCGTGACGACGAGCCGCCGCAGCGCGGCGCGCAGCTCGCCGGGCACCTGCTGCCAGGCCGGCTCGCCGAGCGAGTCTCCGAACGGCACGACGCGATCCGGCTCCGGCGGCGCGAGGAAGATGCCCCAGCGGTACTCCGGCATGCGCACGTAGCCGTAATGCGCCCAGCCCGCGCGGTCCACGCTCACCGCGGTGCGCAGGTAGATCTCGCTCTCCTGCAAGCCCTCGGGCCCGCGCGCCCGCCACCACTCGATGAACTTCGGCTGCCACGCCTCGAGCGCGCGGCGCAGCTTCGGATCGTCGGCGAGGCCGACGTTGTTGGGAATTCGCGAATCGAGATCGACGTTCATCGGATGGCCGTCTTCTCCGCGGCGCTCGGCGCGCTCACGTTCGCAAGTAGCTCAGCTTCGCACGTTCCGGCCGGCCGTACGCGCGCAGCGCGCCGTCCGGGCCCGACGCGTTCGGGCGCTGGAAGATCCAGTTCTGCCACGCGGAGAGCCGCGCGAAGATCTTCGTCTCGAGCGTCTCGGGGCCGCCGAAGCGCAGGTTCTGCTCGAGCCCGGTGAGCGCATCGGGCGATAAGCCCGCGCGCTCTTCGCACGCGAGCCGAATCGCGTCGTCCCACTCGATCGCGTCGGGCGCCTCGGTCGCGAGCCCGAGCGCGAGCGCGGCCTCCGCGCGCAGCGCGCCATGCGCCGCGAGCGCACGCTGCAGCGCGGCCGCGTCGCCGAGGAAACGCGACTCGAGCCGCGAGAGTCCGTTGCCCATGCGATACGCGCCGCGATTCAGCGCGCTCAGCTCGAGCGCGCCGGCGTCGGCGTGGACGTAGATGCGATCCGCGGCGAGCGCGAGCTCCAGCAGCGTGCCGGAGAAGCAGCTGCCCGCGTCGGCGAGCGCGAAGCTCGAGCGCGCCGAGTTCTCGAGCCGCTTCAGCACGCGGCCGAACAGCGCCCGCACCTCGCGGGCGAGCCAGTCCTCGCCCGCGAGCGCCGCGTCGAGCGCGCGCGCATCGGCGAGCTCGCCGCGCGTGCGCAGCAGCCAGAGGCCGAGCTCGGGGTGATGGAAGCGCAGCCGCAGCAGCGCGTCGTCGAGCTCCCGCGCGAGACGCAGCCCGCCTAGCAGGTCGCGAGCGGGGCTGACGCTGATCTCGGCCCAGCGCTGCTCGTCGCGCAGCGCGACGTGCACGTGGCGATAGGCGATCTCGCGCTCGCTCACGCGCGGCGCCAGCGCTTCGAGCGGAATGGCGGGCCCTCGCGGCGCATCCCCCACCGCTTGCAACGCGGCTTCCGTCTCGCGCGCGATCAGCTCGGCGAAGCGGCTCGGCGGCGCCGTCGCGTCGACCAGCTTCCACGCGAGCGCGCGCGCGCCGCGCACGCCCTCCTCGCGCGTGCAGAACACGTCCGCCAGATCGCGTCGCACGCCGCGCTTGTCGGTGAGCCGCGTGAGCCCGCCGGTGCCCGGTAGCACCGCGAGCAGCGCGAGCTCCGGAAGACTCACCGCCGCGCGCCGGTCGTCGACGAGCAAGATGCGCTCGCACGCGAGCGCGAGCTCGTAGCCGCCGCCGCTCGCCGTGCCGCCGAGCGCCGCGATCCAGCGTTGCCCCGCGCGCGTCGCGTCCTCGATCTCGAGCCGCGTCTCGTTCGTGAGCCGGCAGAAGTTCACTTTCAGCCCGTGGCTCGCGCGCGCGAGCATGCCGATGTTGGCGCCCGCGCAGAACACATCGGGCAGCGCGGATTCGAGCACGACGCACGCGACTCCCGGATGCTCGAAGCGCAGGCGCTGCAGCGCGTCGCGCAGCTCGATCTCGACGCCGAGGTCGTAGCTGTTGCGCTTCAGCGGGACGCCCTCCATCAGCGCGGCGCTCTCGTCGACCGCGAGCGTGAGCGTCGCCACGGGGCCAGTGCAGCGCAGTCGCCAATGCCGGTAGCCCGCCGGCTCGCACTCGAAGCTCGCGGGTGCGCCGTCGCCGTAGCCGCTCAAGGGCGCTTCTCCCGTAACAAGCTGCGCTGCAGCTTGCCGGTCGCGGTCTTGGGCAGCTCGCTGACGAACACGACTTCGCGCGGCGCCTTGTGCGGGGCCAGCTGGCGCTTCGCATGCTCGCGCAGCTGCTCGGCGAGCGCTTCGCTCGCGAGCACGCCTTCGCGCAGCGCGACATACGCGCGCGGCTTCACGAGCGCATTCGCATCCGCGTGCGCGACCACGGCGGCCTCGAGCACCGCTGCGTGCGCACACAGCGCGGCCTCCACCTCGACCGGCGAGACCCACTGACCGCTCGCTTTGAACAAGTCGTCGCTGCGCCCGATGTGCCAGAGAAAGCCGTCGGCGTCGCGCCGATAGCTGTCGCCGGTGCGCAGCCAGCCGGGCGCGAACATCGTGCGCGCGGTCTCCTCGGACCGGCCGTGATAGGCGCGCGCGGCGCTCTCGCCGTGAGCGAGCAGCCCGCCGATCTCGCCGTCCGCGACGTCGCGGCCGGCCTCGTCGACCAGGCGTACCTGATAACCGGGCACCGGCGTCCCGCTCGATCCGGGCCGCGAGGCGCCGGGCCGGTTCGAGATGAAGATGTGCAGCATCTCGGTCGAGCCGAGGCCGTCGAGAACCTCGACGCCGAAGCGCGCGCGCCAGCGCTCGGCGAGCGCAGCCGGCAGCGCCTCGCCAGCGGACACGCAGAGCCGCACGCGACCGAGCGAGGCCGGTGCGCTCGCGTGCGCGAGCATCGCCGCGAACAGCGTCGGCACGCCGAAGAACACGGTCGGCGCGGCGCTCGCGATCAGCGCGAACATTGCCTCCGGCGTCGAGCGCCCCGGATGCAAAACGCACTCGGCGCCGAGCGCGAGCGGAAACGTGAGGCTGTTGCCGAGGCCGTACGCGAAGAACAGCTTCGAGCCCGAGAGCACGCGGTCAGCCGGGCCGAGCGCGAGCACGCCGCGCCCGTAACAAGCCGCCGTGACCGGCAAGTCGAGGTGACGATGGGCCACGCCCTTCGGCCGGCCGGTCGTGCCGGACGTGTAGAGCAGCAACGCGTCGTCGCCGGCGCGCGTCGGAGCCGCGACCGGCGGCGCAGCCGCAGCCGGCGCGTCCTCGCAGATCTCGCCATCGCGTGCTTGGCAGCGCGGTAGGTCGGGGACTTCGGCGAGCGCGTCCTCCAAGCCGGCCTCGACGAACGCGAGCTTCGCGTCCGCGTCGCGCGCGACGAACGCGACGTCGCGAGCAGGCAGCAGCGTCGACAGCGGAACCGGCATCGCGCCGGCGCGCAGCGCAGCGAGGAATGCCGCGAGGAAGGCCGGCGAGTCGTGCAGCACCAGCAGTACGCGCTCGCCGCGGCGGATGCCGCGCGCGTGGAGCAGCCGCTGCGCGGCGAGCGCGCGCTCGCGCAGCGCGCGGCCCGAGACGCAGCGGCCGTCGCAGCACAGCAGCGCCGCGTCGCCGCGCGCCGACGCGGCCGCCAGCAACGCATCCCCGGCGTTGTAGGAATCGTTCGCGCTGGGCACCGTGAGCTCGTCGCGCACGCGTTTCTCGCCGGTTCGAGCCCTCATGATGCGCGGGCGCAGCCGCGCTCGCCAACGCGCCGCCGCAGCGTTGCTCAGGCTACCGTGGCGCGCTCTCGGAGGAGACGCAGATGACGCTCGCAGGACGCGTGGCACTGGTGACGGGCGGCGGGCGCGGAATCGGCCGCGCGATCGCGCTGGGCCTCGCAGAAGATGGCGCCGACATCGCCTTGAACTACCGGCGCGACGACGCCGCCGCGAAGGAGACGGTCGCGGCGATCGAGAAGCTCGGACGGCGCGCGATCGCTTATGCCGCTTCGGTCGACCGCTACGACGAGGATCAGCGCATGGTCGAAGCCGCGGTCCGCGACTTCGGCTTCATCGACATCCTCGTGAACAACGCCGGCATCGCGAGCCGCGGCAACACGGTCGAGAAGACCGACCCCGCGGAGCTCGAGCGCGTGCTGCGAACACACGCATTCGCCGCGCATCACGTCAGCCAGCTCGTGCTGCCGAGCATGAAGACGCGCGCGCGCGGAGACATCGTGATGATCTCGAGCGGCGCGACGCGCGGATTCGCTGCGGGCGGCGCGCCGTACAACATGGGCAAGGCCGCGCTCGAAGCGCTCGCGTTCACGCTCGCGAAGGAAGTTCGCCATCGGAACATCCACGTGAACGTGGTCGCGCCCGGCCTGGTCGAGACGGAGATGGGGCGCCGGCTGATGAAGGCTTCGGGCGTGCAGGACCTGCGCGAGCTCGACGCCGCGATGCCGTTCGGCCGCGTGTGTCAGCCCGAAGACGTCGCGGATGCCGTGCGCTTCTTCGTCTCGGAGCGAGCGGCCTACGTGACCGGTGAGAAGCTGTACGTCCACGGCGGCGGGCAGGAGATGCGCCGGGCCTGAGGCTCCCACTCCCAGAAAGTGAGGCCGCACCCGGCGCGGTCGCGAGCCCACGCCCGCGGCTGACTCCGCTCCCTCTCGCCTAGGCAGACAAGCCGCATTTCCCCGCGAATTCGCGGGGAGATTCGCCGTTCGCGAGGCGCACGGACGCGGCATCCGATCGGAGCCCGCCGCGCATACGCGCAGCCGATTCCGCGCAGTTTCGCGTTCAATGGCTCGGGCGTTCTGACGAATCCGTCTGCGTGGAATTGCGTAACCCAATTTGTTGGGGCGTACGGGGCCGCGCGCGCGCGGATCTCGTGGCGCGTCGACTCGTTCGTCAAGCGCGCTTGCTCTGCGTCGCGGCGTTGCTCGCGCTCGCCGCTGCGCCGGCGTTCGCGCAGACGCCGATCGCGCTGTTCCGCAGCTACGCGGGAAACATCCAGTTCACCGGCACGGCTGGAACGCTGCGCGCGAGCTCGAACGCGGTCAGCGCGTGCAACCTGAACGCGTCCGGCACTGCGGCGCTGAACGGACTGCCCGCTGGTGCGACCGTCGTCGCCGCCCATCTCTACTGGGCCGGCTCCGGAGCGGCGGTCGATTCCACCGTCACGTTCGCCGGCCCGAGCGGCAGCGTCGCCGTCACCGCCAGCCGCACGTTCACCGAGTCCTACGACAACGGCGCCGGCACGATCTTCCGATTCTTCTCGGGCTACGCGGACGTCACGGCGCGCGTCACGGCGAACGGCAACTACACGCTCTCGAATCTCGCCGTCACGAACACGGGCGCGTACTGCACGTCGCAGGCGGTGGTCTCGGCCTTCAGCTTGGTCGTGATCTACACGCGCGCCGCAGAGCCGCTGCGCGTCGTGAACCTCGCCGACGGCTTTCAAGTCTTCCGCGGCGCGCAGCTGACGATCGTCGACAACAACTTCCGCGCGCCGGCCTCGGGAATCGATGCCTTCGTCTCGCACGTCACCTGGGAAGGCGACACCGAGAACTCGGCGGCGCTGAACGGCTTCACCGAGAACCTGCGCTTCCAGGGCAATGCGCTGACCGACGCGCTGAATCCGCTCAACAACCAGTTCAACTCCGCCAGCAACATCATCAACAGCGCGACCACCTGGGGCGTCGACTTCGACCGCTACAGCGTGACCTCGTTCGTTAGCGCGGGTCAGACCTCCGCGACCACGCAGTACTCGAGCGGCGGCGATCTCGTGCTGCTCAGCGCCGAGATCTTCAGCGTCACCAACACGCCCGTCGCGGATCTCGCGATCACGAAGACGCACGTCGGAAACTTCACGACCGGCCAGAACGGCGCCTACACCGTGACGGTCTCGAACGGCGGCCCGAACGCGACCAGCGGCACCACCACCGTCAGCGACACGCTGCCCGCCGGATTCACGTTCGTCTCGGCGACCGGCACCGGCTGGAGCTGCGGAGCCGTCGCGCAGGTCGTCACGTGCACGAACGGCAACGCGATCGCGAACGGCGCCTCGCTGCCCGCGATCACGCTGACGGTGAGCGTGGCTGCGAACGCCGCCGCATCGCTGACGAACACGGCGACGGTTTCGAATCCCACCTTCGACA
>Ga0187894_10001058_pt1 | contig 36534 bp, 22 predicted proteins | sample GBC1701081metaG_FD_136650 | JGI IMG/M metagenome (GOLD analysis project Ga0187894, IMG submission 136650) | White microbial mat communities from a lava cave in the Kipuka Kanohina Cave System on the Island of Hawaii, USA - GBC170108-1 metaG ...
AGAGATTGAGAGAGTGAGAGATTGAGAGATTGAGAGATTGAGAGATTGAGAGATTGAGAGATTGAGAGATTGAGAGATTGAGAGATTGAGAGATTGAGAGATTGGGAGATTGGGAGATTGAGTGATTGAGAGATTGAGAGATTGAGAGATTGAGAGATTGAGAGATTGAGAGATTGAGAGATTGAGAGATTGAGAGATTGAGAGATTGAGTGATTGAGAGATTGAGAGATTGAGAGATTGAGAGATTGAGAGATTGAGAGATTGAGAGATTGAGAGATTGAGAGATTGGGGATTGAAAGGAAATAAACAATCACCCAATCACCAATCACCAATCACCAATCACCAATCACCAATCACCAATCACCAATCACCAATCACCAATCACCCAATCACAAATCACAAATCACTCAATCACCAATCACCCAATCACCAATCACCAATCACCCAATCGCTCAACCCAATCAATTTATGGGAATCGAAATTATCATCACGTGTTTATTGCTTGTTGTGTTGACCTTTCTGGCGACGGTTGACATGGCGTTCGGGCAGTTAAGCGATGTCGGACTAAGGCGTCTCACAAGTGAAGCGGAAGAACATCCGAAATCAGGTACATACAAATTTCTCAAAATCATACTCGAAGACCGTCCGCGTTTTCGTTTTACTCTTTCGGCGTCGGTTCAGATATTACTGATAATCTTTTCTGTTTTGGTCACGATGACAACGCTCAGATTTTTCCTTTATCAACGTTGGGCTGTTATTACGATTTCTTTGGCGGCGTGTTTGATTTTGGCAGGGGCGTTTCGCCAATTTGTGCCGCATTTTATTACGTTCAAAAATCCTGAAAACATTCTCTTATCGCTTCTGCCGCTTGTCCGCCCGTTTTATCGCTTAATGATTTTCTTTACGGACCCGTTCGGCTTTTTGGGGCGCGAGAGACAGGTTGTTGAAACGCCGGATAATGATGAGGGCGAGGATAATTCAAGCGACATTCGCGCACTGACAGATGTCGGCAAAGAAGAGGGAATTTTAGAAGAAGAAGAAACAGAACTTATTCACTCAATCATTGAATTTGGTGATACGACCGTGAAAGAAATTATGACACCCCGCACCGACATTGCCGCACTTCCGTTAACGGCGACTGTGAACGAAGCGCGTGATGCAATGATTGAATGGAAATGTTCGCGGCTACCTGTTTATCGCCAGCAGATTGATGACATCGTCGGTTTATTGTTCATGCGTGACCTTATTCAGGAGTGGGCGGAAGGCAAAGAGAACGAAAACATAAAGTCTTTGCTTCGCCCGGTTTTCTTTGTGCCTGAGACAAAATCCGTTGACGAACTTCTTGAAGAGATGCAAAAGGCTCACGTTCAACTTGCAATGGTTGTTGACGAATACGGAGGCGTTGCGGGGCTTGTAACCGTCGAAGACATTCTTGAAGAAATCGTAGGCGAAATCGAAGATGAAGACACTGCACGCGAAGAAATTATTGAAATCATCGAAGGCGACGGTGGCAATTATTACGATGTTCTCGGTTCAACGGAAATAGGAAAAATCGAACGCCTTTTTGATATGGAAATTTCGACGGACGATTTCACTACGATTGCGGGGCTTGTTATAAACGAATCGGGTTATGTTCCGCGCGTCGGTGAACATCTAAGTTTTCGCGGAATAGACGTAGAAGTTTTGAAGGCAGAAGATAAGAAAATAAACCTGCTTCGCTTACGCAAAACGGCTGAAACAAACGGAAGTGAAGAAATGATGGAAGAAGAAGAATGAAACTTCGTTCATTGGCACAATTTATACATCCACGTTTTCGTGACCCCTCTGTTTGTGAGTCGTGCGGAAATGATTTTGTCTGTGGTGCGACGCTCGCGGGCTGTTGGTGTAGCGAAATAAAACTGACAGATGAAATTCGCGCCGAACTCAAAAAGAAATACGAGCGTTGTCTTTGTCGTGACTGTTTGGAGAAATGGTCATCAGGTTATGTCTCAATCAAAGAAGAAAACCGAAGGTAGTGTCCTAGTTTGAATTGTCATCTTCGGTAAGATATATCGTTATCATCAGGCTTGCGCGGTCTGAGGCTGATGATGTCAGCTTCTAAGTTCTCATATTTTTCTTCTTCCTCTATATCTCGACCAAGTTCTTTCCTCCGCGAAAGAAGATATTGGTTTAGAAAAGCCAAAGAGAATAGCAAGAGTGGCAGAATAAGGAACATGGTGATGAATGGATAAGAACGAATAAAAGGGCGAAATAAAATACCCAGGGTTGTCATTAAAATAATGCAAACTATTGCAAAAGTTTGTTTTCGCATATTGCGTAAAACTTATATTATCGTTGATCGGTAATGCAAATCAGAACTAGGCATATCTAAGACTTATTTCCCAAATTCAAACTAAGATACTATCAAACCGAACAGAAACTTGACGTGTTCAATAAACGGGCGCAAATTTTGTTTTCAGATTTGAGATTGAATGATTTGTTGCTTTACCGACCAACTAAATTCTTTAGGCTCAATAATCTGCTTGACAATCGTGTCATGTTTGCTTTCAATCCAAAACCATAGTGCGATTGATGCCCCTTCCTATCGCCTATCGAAAGTTCCACAAACGAAATCAGCCAAATGCGAGAGGGATTGGGAATGCCCGAAGCCGCAGGCAAAGTCCAACCGAAAACAGAATTAACGGGAACAATTCTCGTCGTTGATGACGACGCGCCGACGCTTCGTCTTCTCAGCCGTATTTTTGAACGGGTGGGACATCGCACTTTGACCGCGCCTGATGCCACAACTGCATTGAGGCTTCTTCACAAAGAGCAATGTGACATTGTTTGCCTGGATATTGAAATGCCCGAGGTTGACGGTCTCGCTCTTTGCCGTCTTATGCGGGCGCAAGCGGCAATGCGGCAGATTCCTATAATTATTCTTTCCGCGAGCGACGACGATAAACGAAAAGCAGAAGCATTAGCATCAGGTGCAGATGATTATTTAATTAAGCCTCCCAAGCCGTTTGAGCTTTTATCCCGTGTTCAGATTCATCTCGACTCTTCAAGGCGAACACGCGCACTTCTTGGAAGCAATCGCGAATTGATGTTTCTTGCGGATTTAGGTCGGAGCCTTTTGCGTGCGCTTGAACCCGAACAAGTTGTACGTCATGTTGCGGGCGCAACCTACGATGCGGCGGAATCCACGCTCTGTGCGGCGGCTGTGGACATATTAAACAGTAATTCCTGCGTCTGTGTCTTTGACCGCGAGGGAAGCGCAGAGGGCATTGATGAGTTGAATCTAAACCGCTTGATTAAATGGGCGGGTTCAGAGAAGTCTTCTCAATCGGAGCTAATCACAAACTCAAAAAATTTCTTTTTCAAAGATAAGCTTCACAAGGTTGAATATATTTCTCCTCTGCGTTTCGGCGGACGCACACACGGTGCACTTCTTGTCGCTTATGATGATGAAAAAGATTGTTCGGAAACGGCGCGAAAGCTTGTTGATGCGGCGAGTCAGCAGGCGGCTATGGCTTCGCATATCTCATCTCTCTATGATGCTGCTCGTGACGCCTCAATCTATTTTGCTACGGAAGTACAACGTAAATTCACTGAAGCTATTATTGATACTCTGCCCGTTTCGCTCTATGTGGTTGACCGAAATTATTGTGTCGTGGCTTGGAACAGAAATCGTGAACTCGGCGGGCAAGGTATCCCGCGCGAAGATGTTATAGGCAAAAACATCTTTGACGTTCTTACAAAACAACCGCGCAAACTTCTTAAGGAAGAATTTGAGCGGGCTTTCAGGACAGGACAAATCGAACGAATAGAACAAGAGACCATTAGCGAAAACGGCGAAAAACGTTATTGGCTTATCAGCAAAATTCCTATGAAGGATAAGATGTCGGGTACCACAACCCACGTCATCACACTCGGTGAAGATATAACAGCCCGCGTCGAAGCCAACAATGCAGTAGCACGCGCAGAGAAACTTGCCGCCGTAGGAAAACTTGCGGCAGGCGTCGTTCATGAAATTAATAATCCGCTGGCTACGATTGCGGCTTGTGCCGAAGCATTGGAAAATCGTGTTACCGAAGGGGCGTTTGGTGATTCGCCGGACGTTCAGGATTTGCGTGATTATCTGGCGTTAATTCGTGATGAGGCTTTTCGTTGCAAGTCCATCACAAACGGCCTGCTTGATTTTTCGCGTACAAGAGTTGGGCAGAAACTGCCGCTCAATTTAGGCGAAGTCGTTAATTCGGCTGTGAGGCTTATCAAACATCAACGCCGCAACGAAGCAGTAAGAATCATAGTTGAAACGTCAGAAGATTTACCCTTTGTAAACGGAGACGAAGGACAACTCAAGCAAGCGGTTATTGCGCTTGCTACAAACGCGCTTGACGCAATGCCCGACGGAGGAGTTTTGACGCTCAGAACCGATGCGGAAGAAAATATGGTAAACATCGAAATAGTAGATACGGGCACAGGCATTGCCCCTGAAAATTTAACGAAAATTTTCGACCCTTTCTTTACTACGAAAGAGGTAGGTAAAGGAACGGGGCTTGGTTTAGCCGTGTGTTATGGTATTGTTACAGAGCATGACGGACGCCTTGACGTTAAATCCGCGTTAAGCGTTGGCACAGTCTTTACAATTTCAATCCCTTCTCTACGAATGTCTTATAGTAATGGAGATGCCACGTAATGAGCGAACAAGTTCAAGCAAAAATTCTTGTTGCCGAAGACGAAGCAAATTTGCGGCTGGTTATTCAAAAAGAACTTCAACGGCTCGGTTATAACGTGCGCGTTGCCGCCGATGGCGAAGCGGCTTTGAAGCTTTTGGAAGAAAGCAATGTTGATGTTTTGCTTTCCGATATAAATATGCCGCGCATGGATGGTCTGGAACTCTTGCGCCGCGTGCGTGAACGGACAAACCCACCCGAAACAATAATGTTGACGGGGCAGGCAACAGTTGAAACTGCAATCGAAGCAATGAAACTCGGTGCTTACGATTATCTTTCAAAACCTTATCGAATCGGTGAATTGGATTTACTGGTAAAACAAGCCGCAGAGAAGAGAAAACTCCGTGTGGATAATCAACGGCTTCGCGCACAACTCGAAAGACAGAACACGGCACCCGACATAATTACGGAATCGAGACAGATGAAAGAGGCTGTACGTCTTGCACAGCGCGTAGCTCCGTCCGATGCTTCGGTTTTGATAACGGGTGAAAGCGGAACGGGTAAAGAACTTATAGCCCAAACTATTCACCGTCTGTCAGCACACTCAAATAATTCTTTTGTTGATTTGAACTGCGCCGCGTTTCAGGAATCTTTGTTGGAATCTGAATTATTCGGTTACGAAGCGGGAGCGTTTTCAGGTGCAAAAGGAAGAAAACTCGGATTGATTGAACTTGCGGATAACGGGACTCTGTTTTTGGACGAATTGACCGAAATGCCTTTGTCGCTTCAAGCAAAACTTTTGCGGGCAATTGAAACGCACTCGTTTTTCCGTGTAGGTGCCGTGCGAAAGGTTGAAGTAAATGTTCGCATCATCGCCGCAACAAACCGCAGTCCCGAAGACGCGGTTGCCGAAGGACGATTTCGTTCGGATTTGCTTTATCGTATCAATGGTTTTGAAATAAAACTCTCTCCGCTGCGAGAGCGCGTTGATGATATTCCGCCCCTAACGAATTACCTCTTACAAAAACTCAGAGGCGCGAACCCGCCTGAATTGACAACCGAAGCTTTAGAGGCTTTGAAGGCGTATCGCTGGCCCGGTAATGTTCGGCAACTTCGCAATTGTTTGGAACGCGCCGTTCTTCTTTCGGACAACAACAGAATTACATTGGCAGAGCTTCCGCCTGAAGTCGCACAAAACCAGCCGTCTCCGTCATTTGTTTCATTCGCACAACCTTCGGCAAATATGGCGGCTTCGACAACATCTGCTTCGCCATCGGGCGAACCGACTGCATTGCGTGATGTCGAACGTCAACAGATTTTAGCGGCTTTGGAAAAAACAGGCTGGCATCGCGGAAAGACTGCGGAACTTCTGGGCATCTCGCCTTCGACGCTCTATCGGCGGCTTCGAGACTATAATCTTGAGCATAAGATTTGAAGTTTTGAGCAAAGGCTTTAGATTGCTTCTTTTCAAATACGGCAGGCTAAAGCCTGTGCTCAAAACTTTTACTTGCTGTTCAATACTTCAAAGATAATTTTTATCGTAACATAATAAACGACTATGACAGAGACACCCGCGTATTCAAGCATCTCTTCACGGCGTTTTGATATTTCACACATCGAATCGTAAATCGAAACTTCGACATCCTCTTTTTCCTTTGTTGCGATAAGGCTTGCTTTGCGTGTGAGCGCGACGCGGTAAGTTTCACAACCACAGTAACCGCAAGCCGTGACCAAATCTCCCGCGTGGTATTCAATTGCTCCGCCGCAAAGATGGCAATTCGTTTTTTCTCCGTTACCGATTTTTTTCCCTATAACGGGCAGACGTTTATTATTGCCGCCGATAAATACAGCATAAGCACCGATAGCACAAGCCAGACTTATTCCGTTTAACGTGCCGAAAATTCCGCCTAAGATTTTCCAACCGCTACCGGAAAAAGTAATCAAACCGTAGAAACCAAAAAGAGTTGCAGACAGATAAAAAAGAGCTATAAACCAGAACGTAATACGAACGGGAAATGACGTGTAAATACGCGCCCGCCGCCAAGCCGAAATAGCCTCTTTCAACTTTTCCGTAGCCTCCGTGCGTAGCTTTATTGTTTTCACATAATCTTTCGGTATCTGGAAATGCGAGTGGCACGAAGGACATTCTTCGGAATCAACTTTGAGCGGAACACCCGCACCGCAAGAATCGCATTTCAACGGGGCTAAATGCGGCAAATCGTCGCCTTTTGCCGTGGCGTTTCGTTTTGGCGGAACGACGATATTTTTCTTTGCTCTACTGCTTGCGAAATACAAAACGACAAAGACGACCGGCATTAAAATCAACTGTGCAAGCGTGAATGAAGGTGTGTAATAAGCAAAGCGTTGAGTAAAAGTCAGCGGTGCGCCTTTTTCAATCAAAAGTTTTTTCACATCGCTGTTTGCAAGCGATACCAAATTTTTCCCGTCTTTATTTATAACCCTTACATCAGCTTTATACGAAAGAAGAAGCTTAACGCTTTCCGGGTCGTTATCGAGAACAGCTTTTGTCAACGCGGTTTCGCCGTTTGAATCTTTTGTGTTTACGTTTGCGCCGTTTTCCAAAAGAGGCGAGATGACATCTGAATAACAATCATCGGTTGCGCGAATCAACGCAGTGTCTGTGATAGAGCCGCCTTCGGGAACAGGTCTTGTATATAAGAAATTTACGTCAGCACCTTTCTCAGCCAGTGCTTTTGTAACGCCCGGACTGCAATTTACAACAGCGATATAAAGGAGCGACCTTCCTTCAGTATCTTTTGTATTTGTATCTGCGCCCTTTGCTATAAAAGCCGCCATGATTTCTGCATCATTGCGTTCGGCAACCGCAGTTAAAGGCGTAGCGTTTGTTTTAATATCTCTGGCATTGAGGTACGCATTTTTCGCAAGCAATGCTAAAAGCAGGTCTTTCGGTTTGCCTTCATAAGCAGTTTTTATTTTAGCTCCGTGTTCTAGGACAGACAGTAAGGGTGTTCGCCCGCGAACATTTGAGATGTTGGGATTTGCTCCTTGCGCGAGAAGATATTCAACAGCAGACCATTTGCGATTTTCCGCCGCGGCATATAATGCCGTGTTGCGAAATTCGACGTTCTGCGCGTTTATGTCAATTCCAGCCTGAATGTAATAACCGAGAACATCAATCTTTCCGTCCCATGACGCATTTGTGAAAGCAAGAGTAGTTGTATTTTTGTTCTGTTCGTTGCTCAAATCAAAAAACTGATTAAGCTTTTTTAATGCGGAAACAGCGTTTTCCCTTGAGGTATTTTGGGTTTCGTCCGTCGCGGTTTGTGCCTGTGCAACAAGAACAAATGTGGAAAAAAGGAAAAATCTACAGAGCAAAAATTTCAGGCTATTTTTTCTCATCAAAAATGTTGTTCGGGTTAAGTAATCCGACAAGGGCAAATTATTATTCACTATTCATTTTAATTCCGTGTTTATATTTATTTATTTGCCGTAGCAGCATCGGGTAAATCTTCTTTAGCTGTTCTTCCCGCAAAAAAAAGATACGAATAGAGCAAAATGCCCGTGAGTATAGCTACACCAAATTTAGCTTCGGCGGGAATATTGGCGGGCGAGATAAACCCTTCGATGAAACCTGCAATAAACAAAAGCGGCACACAACCAATAATCAATCGGACGGCTTCAAGTCCGTATTTTTTCAAAGAGTCTGCGCGTGAGAGATTCCCCGGCACAAGCATTCCGTAACCTAACATCAGCCCCGCACCACCGGCTATAAAAATACAGGAAAGTTCAATGACGCCATGCCCCACCATGAAGGTTACAAGGGCATTGCCAAATCCTTCGCTGTAAGTAAGAGATAAAACTGCGCCTATTGAAAGACCGTTACTTGCGAGAACATAAAGTGTTCCTAGCCCAAGCAAACCACCAAGTGCAAATGCAATAAAAGTTACGCCGATATTATTTGTAAGAATTTGACTTGAACCTATTTGATTCGCGTCATTCAAATCTTCCCACCAATGAACTCTCTGTTTGATTACATAGCGCATCTGTGGGGAAACGCCTGCAAATTCGGAAAACTCTGCGTCGCGTTTTGTAGCGACAAAACCAATTACACCGAAGACCGTAGTGAAGATGAAAGCAAATGCGGTGAATTTCCAAGTGCGTCTGAATGTTTGCGGAAAATCCCGCCAAAAGAAATTCGCAATCTTGTTTCCGCCACCCGATTCTGCGCGATAGATGTGACCGTGTGCGCGTACAACAAGACTATTGAGATAATTTATTAAACGCGGGTCGCGTGTTTCCGAACGTGCAATCGCAAGGTCAGATGCCGCACGACGATAGAGCTTTCCGAGTTCGCGTACCTCTTCGCGGCTAAACTGTCTTAGTGCCATTGAATCCAACAGCTTTAATAAATCTTCCAGTCGTTGCCAATCGCTTTTGTTATCGTTGATGAAACGGTCATTCATAGTGATTTTCGATTGCGGATTAATGTAATCGCCGATTGCCGATTGCCGATTGCGGATTTATTTTATTTTCGATTATTTCAACTAAGGATGAATAGAATCTTGCAAATAGAACCAATCGGCAATCGGCAATCGGCAATCGGCAATCCTCTTATCGAGTGTGTACCAAACTTTAGCGAAGGTCGCAAGCCCGAAGTTATAACGCAAATTGCCGCATCTATTGAATCCGTCGCGGGCGCGATTGTGTTGAATAAACATATTGACCGTGACCACAATCGTTCAGTGATAACTTTTGTTGGCAGTCCGGGTGTTATTGTCGAAGCCGCAGTTCGTGCGGTTCGGTCTGCGGCTGAATTGATTGACTTACGACAACACGCGGGCGAACATCCGCGAATCGGCGCGACTGATGTTTTTCCGTTTGTTCCGTTTGAAGGGGCAACGATGGATGAATGCGTTTCGCTTGCACACTTGGCAGGTGAGCGAATCGCAAATGAACTTGGGATTCCCGTTTTCTTTTACGAATACGCCGCAATCAAACAAGAGCGAAGGAATCTGGAAACAGTCCGTCGCGGCGGGTTAAAAGGTTTACGTGAAAGAATGGCAAACGAAGAATTGTGGAAGCCCGACGTTGGACAAAACCACCTACACGAAACAGCAGGTGCGTGTGTTGTCGGCGCAAGACAATTCTTAATTGCTTACAACATCACTCTGACAACCGATGATGTTTTAATCGCACAGCGAATCTCAAAACGAATCCGCGCAAGTGATGGCGGTTTGCCGTTTTTGAAAGCACTAGGAATGAAACTTCACACAAAGAACACCGCACAGGTTTCAATGAACCTGATTGATTTTGAAAAGACTTCGATTGACGATGCGTTTCAAGCCGTAAAGCGCGAAGCCGAAAATGAAGGCGTCAAAATCCTGAAAAGCGAAATTGTCGGTTTGGTTCCCCGCACGGCTTTGGACGAATCGGCAGAGTATTTTCAAACCATTGAAAATTTCACGGAGCAAACGATTTTAGAAAACCGAATCGCGTACTGTTTTTCGTGCCTTTAGGCGGCTTTAAGCAGAATAAACCGCCTAAAGGCGAGACTTAAAGCTTTCTACTTCAAACTTAGAATCCAAACAGCAATCGCACGTTTTTCTTCTTCGGTTAATTTGTCTTTATAGGATTTCATGGGGTCTTTCAAATCGTAGGCTGTCGGGTTATCAAGAAGGGCTACGATGTCATCAACTGTTCGGCGCGGTTTGCCTTCAAGGTTTAGCAACGGCGGATATACGGATTTGCCTTTTCCTTGCGCCCCGTGACACGAAGCACAGTGTGTCATGTAAGCCTGTGGGCGCGTCGGTGTTGCGCTTGATGTTGTTGAAGTGTTTGGATTCGCCCCCTCGTTTACGGTGGGGGTTCTGTTGTCATTAAATCGAAGCGGTTCGAAAGGTTTTGTGCGCCAAACGGCTTCGTCTGCTTTTTGTTTGGCAAGTTGTTCGCGTGTTTTCGCATCGCGCCTGTCTGAGATGATTGCGATGCTCGTCATTGTTGTTATAAGCAAAAAAGCAACAACAAACAAGAACCTGCCAATCTTTCGGGCGTGCAATTCATTCAGAAAAAGCAACGCGGCGAGCCCGCCGAAAAATATCGGAGGCAAGACCGCACCCACAATCGAAGATAAACCACCCGGCACATATTTCAACAATTGAAACAACCACAAAAACTGAGGACCCGGACGCGGAAGATATTCGCCTGAAGGAATATTCGCAGTCGGACCGAACGTAGCGGGATTTTTCAAAGCAAACAAACTCAAAGCTAAAAAAAACAAGCCTGCAACAATAGCATTTCTGAAAAGCTGTTCGCTTTTCCAAACCGCGATTGCATTTTCTTCTTGTGTGTTTTCGTTTTCGCGCAAAATAAAAAATCGCGCCACGAGTGTGAACAAAATCAAACCCGCGATGATAAAAACATGAAGAGCAAAAAAACGCGACAAAGTGAGCGTAGAAATTTCCGAACCGCCCAGAAGAAAATTCCTGGCTGTGCCGCCAATAAAAGGTAAGCCGCTTATCATCCCTTCCGCGATGTTCATGCTTGAAAAAGAATTCAAATCCCAAGCCAATGTGTAACCCGTTCCACCCGCCGCCATCGTCAAAGACAAAAGCACAATGCAACAAATCCAAGCGACGGGCTTTCGTCTGTAAGCTTCGCGCAAGAAAACTTGCGTCAAATGCAGAAGTAGAAAAAGCGGCAATAGTGCAGAACCGTAATGGTGAAGTGCACGAATCCAAGAGCCTGCGGGCGCGACCTTTTCAATGTAGGCAACGGTTGTATGTGCGGTTTCGATCGAAGGCACATAATAAAAAGTTAAAAGAACGCCCGTCACAAATTGCAGAACGAGCAACATTGCAACAACGCCGACAGTCGTTCGCGCCCAGGCAGACAAACCGCTTGAAGGTTCATCCATTAATGAACTTTCAAATTCTTTTGTCTTTATCAGGTTTGTAAGACTTCTGATTTTTTCTTTTAACTTATCTTTCATGTTCGTTCGATTCTTTCTGGTGTGTGGGCTTCATATGCAATGTATTGAATTTGAAGCACGCCGTCTTTTGTTCGCGTCGGCAATGGGTCTAAATCTCTCTGTGATGGTCCTGTTAGTTTCTTTCCGTCGGGAGCGAAGAAACTATCGTGACATGGACAGACAAACTGTTTCGATTCATCTCGCCAAACGACCTGACAACCTTCGTGCGGGCAGACCGTAGATAAAACCTGATTGCCATTTTGTGGCAGGACAAAGACAAACTCCTCTTCAGTTTTGTTCGTCCAACCGGCATTTTTCCCGACGTTCACACTACACATTAGCGGCTTGTCGCCTTTTAATTCTGCAACGGGCGCAACATCAATCCATTTTGCTTCGCCCGTGGTTTTTGCTGTGGGACTTAGGAAACGGAAGGCTGAAACTGCAATCGTTCCCGCTATGCCTGCAAAAATACTGAAAGATAAAAGGCTCAAAAATTTTCTGCGATTCGGTTTTTGATTTTCTTCTGTCATGGCGATTCATTTGACGAATGGGTGAATAATTTTCTTTCGTTGGAGAGTGAATATAAAACAAAAAGCGCGACCATAACAGCCGCGCCTTTTCTTTTGTTTGTGCTTAGTGTGATTAAAAACTGAAACGCAAACCTAACTGGATTTGTCTTGCGCCGCCGAAACGAGCCGTTGACGGTGCGCGGAAAGCTTTGCCTGCGTCTGCCGCCGCGAACGCTCCCGACGGACAAGTAGTATTGAAATTTGAAGTGCCTGATAAGCTTTGCGTCGTTGTGCAAAAAGAACTGATACCATCAACACCGAAATTTTTATTCGTGTTGCGCGTTACGTTAAAGACCTCTGCGAACAATGAAAGCTTTTTCATTTCGCCGATATTGAAGGATTTCAAAAGGCGAATGTCCAGGTTGAAGAAATAGGGCTGACGCAATGTGTTTCTGCCGACCAGCTTTCCGTCAATGATTGCGCGGTCGTTTGCGTCATTGCCGTCGCCGTTAAAATCCTCGCCGTCCTGAATCAAAGCCGTATAAGGAAAGCCCGAACGCGCAATCATAATCCCGCTTAAAGCAAACCCGTGACCCAAATCAAAGACGCCGCTCGCATTGAAATTGTGGCGAACATCCTGTTTTGAATAGCCCGCTTCGGCTTTCAAATCAAACGGGTTTTGCGTTGATTCGCGCGAGAAATTTCTTTCGTTTGAATCGTCGTCGCGTGTTCTCGAAAGCGTATAGTTCACTCCAAACTGATAGCGGTTTGCGAAACGCTTTCTGAGACTCACGATAAAGCCGTTGTAATCCGAATGGGCCGTTGATTCATTGACGGAATAGATGCCAAATGCGGGATTCGGGCGCACGGCTGAAAATACGGGCTGACCGAACGAATTTATAGTCGGTGCGAAAAGATTGCGGTCTGATCTACGCTGTAAATTCCAAGTCGAATTGTGAATAAAACTAACGGACAGAACCATCTGTTTGTTTATTTCTTGTTCGATTGAAACCGAACCTTGAAACGAACGCGGGTTTTGAAAATCAGGGTCGAATCCGAAAAAGCGTTGACGCTCTGCTGTTCCCGGAGAGGATTGCACGGGCGTCAACAAATTCGGATAAGCTACGACAAAGTTTGCACCAACCGTGCCATCAGGATTGCGACGAAAACGGCAGTTTGTGGCTGTCGTACTTGTGCGACACGCACCGCTCACTTCATCAATGCGAACGTCGCGCACAACAATTCCGTTATTCGTAAAAACCCTTATGAAAAGATTCGACGGTGTGCGTGCGGCGTAAATTCCGCCCGTCACGCGAATGACTGTTTTATCTTTGTTGCCCACATTCCATGCAAGACCAACGCGCGGTTGCCACATATTCAAATCATCAGGTATGTCTTGTGTTTCCTGTAGTGCCGGATTTGGATTCGGCGGCGTCGGATTCCATTGACCTTCCCAACGTAAGCCCGCAGTCAATGTCAATTCTTTTGAAAGTTTCACGCGGTCTTGTACAAAAAAAGCGAGTTCTTTTTGATAATCGTCAGCAAGCAAAGCATCGGGCAAAAGCAGGATTGCCTGGTCAAGACGGCGCGGGATGTTGTTGATGTAATTTGCCAGAGCAGTTGTCGAACCGCTTGATTGAAAACGCCAGACGCCTCCGAAATTTGATTGACGCTGACCTCTGAAATTATTGATGTTTATGTCAACACCGAAACGAAGACGATGCTTGCCTGCATTCCAAGAAAAATTATCCGTCACCTGATAACGCAAAGTATCAAACTGTCGCGGACGGCTTGATGAGCCGCCAAATCGTGCGCTGCTTGAACCCGGACGAGAGCCGATTCCATCAATGCGAAATTCCGGTCCTGCAACATTGTTCTCTTCGTTGCGATAATCCGACGCCACTTGTGCACGCACTTCGTTCACAATGTTTTCGTTTATGATTGTGACAAGCGAAGTCTTGAAACCGTGACTTGAACCGACGCGCTCGTATTCAGCCGAAGCCACATCATCAACCTCTGCCAGACCGTCAACATAAGCACCGAAATTTTCGCCGCGAAGACGCGAGTATTGATATTGAAAATTGAGCGTATTGTTTTGATTTAAGATGAAATCCGTTTTTGCAAAAAAGGCTGTCGGGTCGTTTGTGCTGTTGCGTTCGCCTTCTAGTGCAACAAGCGAGGAAGGTAAATCAACGCCTGTGATGCGTCCGAATTTTACGAAATAAGGAATGCGAAGAAAGTTCTGTTCGACGCCGACGAAATAAAAGGCTTTATCTTTTTTTACGGGTCCGCCGATTGAACCACCAAATTGATTTTGACGATTATCACCTTTACGTCCGAAAGCATCGGGCGATGTCAGAACCTTGTTTCGGTTGAAATAAAAAAGCTCGCCGCGAATATCGTTTGTTCCTGATTTTGTAACAGCGTTTACAAAGCCGGCGTTTGTTCTTCCGACTTCTGCAGTTGCGCCCGAACGCACAACCTGAAATTCACGAATGGCTGTTTGCGGAAAGAAGAAAACAGATTCATTGCCGCCGCGCTGATTGCCTTGATTTGAATCATTGAAATCTGCGCCGTCAATTGCCACATTTGAATTTATTGAGCGTTGACCGGCAATTACAAGCCCGCTTCTGTCTGATTCCTGAACGACGCTTGGTGTCAATTGAACAAACTCTGGAAAATTTCTGCCGCGAATAGGTAAATCCTGAATTGCACGTGGGGCAATGGTCATAGCCGTTGCCGATTCTTCAGTGTCAACGCTCTCAGCTTCTGCGCCGACGTTTACATCCGCACTTACGCCTGCAACGCCGAGTTTCAAATTAACGACCGTTGATTCGCCAACAGACAGAATAATTCTGTTGCGTTTTGTTTCTGCAAAGCTCTTCGCTTTCGCCGTGACGCTGTAATACCCGATGGGCAGAACGGGCGCGTTAAAGTTGCCGTTTGAATCGGTGACAACTGTTCGTTCCAATCCCGTTTCGAGATTGCGAATTATCACAGTTGCTCCCGATACGACAGCACCGTTTTCGTCGGTTATATTGCCTTCGATAGCCGCGCTTCCCGATTCAGACTGTGCAAATGCAATTGTTAATGAAAAAACAAGTGTCAGCAGAATCAGGACACAAAAGCGCAGAGTTATAGAGTTTTTTTGAAAACTTTTGTTCATAGTTTTTGAAAATTTTCATGCAAGAAAACGCATGAAGAAATAAAGAAATCCAAAATTACGATTCGTTAAACTTTTGCGAACACTGAAGATTAGGAAGGATGGGTTACGCCCTGTTTACGCCGATGTGAATAAAGAGTTAAAAAACAGTTACCGTTTTTATTTAGCCGCGCAACTCGCATTAAATGCGAGACATCTCTATAATCCATTTTCCCGATTATGTAAGGTAAGAAGAGAATTATAGCCCCGTGTTCGATTGTGTGTTTTCAAATAAAGTTTTTCACGTCCCGCGCCGTCTGAGTCTGGTTCTGTTGAGTTTGCTGTTTGCGATTTCGGTTTCAGCACAGATTCAAGGCATAGTCTCGCGTGGTTGGGAATGGCAAAACCCGTTACCGCAAGGCAACGAGATTTACTCTCTGCGGTTTGATAAGAACAAAGAGCGCGGCTGGGCTGTGGGTTCTGACGGAATAGTTTTGCGAACGGACAACGGCGGTTTCGATTGGGAAGTCCAAGAATCTCCCGCAAGGACATCGCTTTATGGCATCCATATCAAAGATAAAAACAGTGCTGTGATTGTCGGTTCGCGCGGAACGGTTTTGACAACCGAAGACGGCGGCAAAAAATGGAAGCAACGCGAAACAGGAGTCAAAGACCATCTCTTTGCCGTATCGCTTGCGCCCGACGGGCAAAACGGCTGGGCAGTCGGTTCTTACGGCGTAATCCTTACGACCTTCGACGGCGGCTTAACATGGAAACAACAGACAAGCCCTACACGTTCGCATCTTTATGCCCTTTCATTCTTTAACCAGACAAATGGTGTCGCGGTCGGTGCGAGCGGAACTTTGCTTTCAACTCTCGATGGCGGTTTTAGTTGGAAACAGCATCAGGGGCTTTCCGAGACCACACTAACAAGCGTTTCGTTCTTTTCGTCAAAAGTGGCAATTGCTGTCGGTCATGCCGGTTGTATTTTGCGAACTGATAATGCGGGAATGACATGGAAGAAAGTAAATGGTTTTGTTCGCTCGGATTTATTTTCGGTTTGGTTCGCGGATGACAAAAAAGGTTGGGCGACGGGCGAAAAAGGAACTGTACTTGTAACGGGCGACGGCGGTGTGACCTGGCTGACATTTAGTGTGAGAACAAACCCGCGTCTTACCACACTATATTTCGCAGACCAATACACAGGTTGGGCGGCGGGCAACGATGGTTTATTATTACGAACGGATGATGGCGGTTTTCAGTGGCGACGCCTTACGGAAGGAACACGCTACGACCTTTCGGACATCTGTTTTATTGATAGCAAACGCGGTTGGGCAGTCGGTTCACGCGGGAAAATTCTGGCAACCGACGACGGCGGAAATAATTGGGTAACAATTCCGACGGGAATAACCACGCGCTTAAATGCAGTCACGTTTCTTGACCAAGAGCTAGGTTGGGCGGTTGGCGATGGCGGAACAATTTTAGTTACAACAACGGGCGGCATCACTTGGGAACAGATTCAATCCAACGCGAAAGAAGATTTGCTCGGCGTAAATTTCGTGTCGCATTTGAAGGGCTGGGTTGTTGGGGCAAACGGCTCGGTTCTTTACACAAACGATGGCGGTTATACTTGGTTTAGACAAGCATCCAACACTCCGTCTTGGCTTGAAAGTGTCTGGTTTATTGACGACAAAAACGGTGTGGCAGTCGGGTCAAACGGAACGTTGATTCGCACGGAAGACGGCGGTGATACCTGGCAGGTCACTGATATGCGTTTGAGAGGAACGCTTTATGCCGTTTCTTTCTTTGATGAAAGGCGCGGTTACATTATCGGCGCGGGCGGAATAATTTTGAGAACGGATGATGGCGGCAAGACCTGGCAAGATAAAGAAAGTAACGTCAAAATGAATCTGTTCGCCATTGCCATTGCAAGCCGCGATGATGCTCTGGCAGTTGGCGATCAAGGGCGTTTGATAAAGACAAAAGACGGCGGAGAAACTTGGGAGATTCAGCCAACGATAACAAACGCACCGCTTTATGGTGTTGCTTTTATGGGTGGCACAGAGGCTTGGGTTGCAGGACGCGGCGGCACAATTTTGAAACGAAACGATGATATACCAACTACTATGATTCCACGTCCGCGTTTTAAACCCACGCTCAGAATCTCAGACCGTGCGCGTGGGCAAAATGGTTCAAAGCCTGCTTTGATAGTTGAAGATGATATTCCGCGTGCTGTTCCGCCGGCGAAAGATAAGCCCTGAACATTTTCCATTTATCATTTATCAATGCGAATCAAGGGTAGCAATGAATTTTCCACTAGCCCAGCCGTAGCCGTTCACGGCTGGGAAACGAAATATAATCAGTTTTTCAGCCCCATTCATGGTGCTTTTGATAGAGGCTTTAGCCATCTTTCGCCCCCTAAACGGGGCTGAAAATTGTATTAGACAATCAGTTCCCAACCGTTCACGGTTGGGCTAATGGAAAAAAGTAAGATTCCTATCCTTGATTGACATTATCATTGAAAAAAGTGTGATGTGTTTGATTACAGGATGTAGAACAAGAGGGAATTTAAGATATGCCTAAAATAAGCGATATACAAGAAACACCAAATCCGAACGCAGTTAAGTTTTTATTGAAAGAGCCTGTCAGCAACGGCGTGGCTTATTCATTTAATAATCCCGATGATGCCAAAAGCGACACGTTAGCGAAATCTTTGTTTGACATCGGCAATGTGTCTTCGGTCTTTTACATGGACAAGATGATAACCGTCGAAAAAACGGATGAAGCCGAATGGGACGAACTTCTTCCTGCTCTGGCTGTGCCGATTCGTGCGGCTGATTCCGCCGCTTCGGCAAATGCCGCAAGCGTAGCGGCTTCCGTTGGCGGTGCTATTGCAGCGACAGTAAGTGATGACCCAAGACTCGCACAGATAAATGAAATCCTGGATGACAGAATCCGTCCCGCACTTGCGGGCGACGGCGGCTGGTTAGAGGTTTTGAATCTTGTTGATAACAAACTGACGATTCGTTATCAGGGCGCGTGCGGCAGTTGTCCGAGTTCCTTAACGGGAACTCTCATGGCAATTGAAAACATGATTAGAGATGAAGTTGACCCCGATATAGAAGTCATAGCCGTTTAAGTTTTGAATAATCAGAACATGAAACGCCGTTCAGAAAAATGAGCGGCGTTTTATTATTTCAACCCGAAATCCAAAATCTAAAATCCAAAATCGAATCATGTCTTATTTAGTTGACGGCAACAATGTGATGGGACAGCGCGTCGGCTGGCATAAAAACAAGATCACTGCGCGGCGGCGTTTGATGGACGAACTTGCAAAGTTCGCACAAATCAAAAAAGTCAAAGTCTCGGTTGTCTTTGATGGCGCACCCGAAGAATTTTTCGCAGACGGTTCATCTTACAAAGGCGTGAAAATTCTTTATGCACGGCAAAACTCAGATGCCGACGAGAGAATCAAAGGCATTGTTGAATCTTCAAAAGAGCGTCGCACATTGATTGTCGTTACGTCAGACCGCGCCTTGTCAGATTACTGTCGTCGTTGCGGCGTTCAAGTTGTGCGTTCGGGCGAATTCAGAAAAAAATTGGATGGGGCAAATACCGAAAAAGCGGAACAGTCTGTAAACGAAGGTGTGAAGAAAAACGAACTTGCGGGATGGATGCGCTATTTCGGTGTTAATGAAAGTGATGATGAATTGGAATAAAAAACCGATGACTCTTAATTAAGATTTTGAAGATGTTCTTACGGCTTGTTTTCTTAGAAGTGTTCATGTGCGACAGGCTACCAGCCTGTCACACGTCCTGAAACAATGAAAACATTCGACAGACTAGCAGTCTGTCGTACATTTTCTTGGGAGAGAAAAATGAAATCATTAACCTGTTTGCTTTCTTTTTTTATAATCAGTTTGTTTGTTGCAGACACAGCCGCCCAAACACCAAAACCGACGGCAACGCCCAAGGGACAGGTTCAGCCTGCCGAAGATGACGACGTTGTTCGTATTACCACGAACTTGATTCAGGTTGATGTCGTCGTTACGGACAAGAACGGTAAGCAGGTTACAAATCTAAAACCCGAAGATTTTGAAATTGTAGAAAACGGGAAATCGCAAAAGATTACAAACTTCTCTTACATAAACATCGAAGCGCAAACACAGACAGCGCAACAAACTGCCAATAATAATTCCGCAAAGAAAACAACTTTGCCTGCTCCGGCAGTGGCGTTGCAACCCGAACAAGTCCGCAGAACATTGACATTGGTTGTTGATGATTATTGTCTCTCTGTAAGTAGTGTTCATTTCACAAAAAAGGCGTTGAAGAAATTTGTTGATGAAAAGGTTCTGGAAGGCGACCTGGTTGCAATCATTCGCACAAGCGGCGGCATAGGTGTTCTTCAACAATTCACTTCAAATAAACAACAGCTTTATGCCGCGATTGATAATGTGCGTTTCAATCCGATTGCTTATACGCAATGCGGGAGAGGAAAAGCACTCGAAGCCGTTGATGTCGAAGCGCAAAGATTGTCTGAAACCCCCGGTAGTCCAAACGGCGACAACATAGGCGAAAAAGATATTGATGCTGAAGCCGCCGCCGACCGCGAAGCGCGTTTTACCGAAGGCACATTGTCATCGCTTGATTATGTGATTCGCGGAATGAGCGAATTGCCGGGGCGCAAAGCCGCTATACTTTTTTCCGAAGGCTTTAGTCTGGTTTCGCCCGACGGAAAAGAAATCAACACAAACATCGTCAGGGCTCTGGAAAGAGTCGTTGACAGAGCGAATCGCGCCGCAGTTGTCGTTTATACCGTTGACCCATCGGGGCTTGTTCCCGCAGGTATAACAGCCGAAGATAAAGTTACAGACCCATATGCCGTGCAGAGAATTTTGAGCGGAAGAAGGACTGCAATCATAAACACACAACACGGATTGGCTTTGCTTTCAAGACAAACGGGTGGTTTCGACATCAAGAACACAAATGACGTGAACACCGGCATCCAAAAAGTTTTAGACGACCAGAAAGGCTATTACTTAATTGGTTATCAGCCAGATGCTTCGATATTTGACGCAACAAAAAGCCGATTCAACAAACTGATGGTCAAAGTAAAATATTCAGGGTTGAATGTTCGTTACCGAAGCGGTTTCTTCGGGGTTAAAGATAAAGACCCGGAAGTAGTAAATGCCAAACTCACACCCCAACAACAGGTATTAAAAGCGTTGATTTCACCTTTTAATGTAAACGGTGTGGGCTTGCGTCTTACTTCGATTTTTACAAACGAAGAAGCCGCAGGTTCGTATATTCGCTCGCTCATGCACATCTCAGCGAAAGATTTGACGTTTACGAAAGACGCAAACGGGGACTACAAAACAGTTGTTGATGTCGTTGCTCTTACGTTTGGCGATAACGGCAGACTTATAGAACAGGTTGGAAAAGCCTATACATTATCGGTTGCCGAAAAAGACTATGAAAACACTTTGAAAAACGGTCTTGTTTATCAGCTCAACGTGCCGATTAAAAAGCCCGGTGCTTATCAACTGCGCGTTGCCGTGCGTGATGAAAAAAGCGAGAAAATAGGTGGCGCAAATCAATTTATAGAAATTCCCGATTTGAAAAAAGAGCGTCTTACTTTATCGGGGCTTGTTGTTGGCGGTTACGAGGCGCAAGCGAAAACAACCAACGTAAAATTTCAAGAACAGGCTATTTCGGAAGCAGACCCGTTGGCACAAGCCTCAGTACGTCGCTTTCGTGAGGGAAACATTTTGCAATACGGCTATTTCATCTACAACGCAAAGATTGACAGGCAAACAAACCAGCCGCAATTGACAACACAGATGCGCCTTTTTCGCGAGGGCAAGCTAATGTTTACGGGTAAAGAAATTGCGTTTGATTCAAACGGGCAAACAGATTTGAAACGAATAAACGCAAGCGGCGCGTTAAGACTCGGCGGGTTGGAATCTGGCGAATACATCCTGCAAATAATTGTTAAGGACAAACTTGCAAAAGAAAAATATCAAACCACGTCGCGTTGGATTGAGTTTGAAGTGTTTGAGTAAGTTTAAGAAAAGGGCTGATAAATCTCTCTTAAAACAAATCCGATAATTTTGTGACAATTAAAGGGGATTCAAGTAAAGTTTGCTTGTTTCCCCAAACATCACAATTTTTTGAGGTGCTTTTAAGAGATGAAAAATATAGTCTCTCTTGCTTTCTTAATTTTAATTTTATCTATCTCTGTAAGTTCCAACGGACAGACCCCGACGCCTACTACGACACCGAAACAGCCTACGCAAATAAAGCCTGCGGATGATGAAGATATTGTTCGCATCACTACAACACTGATTCAGATAGATGTTGTCGTCACGGATAAAAGCGGCAAGGTTGTGACGAATCTGAAACCCGAAGATTTTGAAATACTTGAAAACGGCAAGCCACAGAAGATTACAAATTTCTCTTTTGTTACGGTCGAACCACCGCCCGCTCAACTACCCACACTTAAAAAAAATAATTCCGACAAGAATACACCTCCACCGCCACCGCCCGTTAAACTTGCTCCCAATCAAGTCAAAAGAACAATTGCGTTAGTTGTTGATGATTTAACGCTTTCGTTTTCAAGTGTCTATTTTGTACGTGAAGCATTAAAGAAATTTGTAAGAGAACAGATGCAGGCGGGCGATATTGTGGCAATCATTCGCACAAGCGGCGGCATTAGCGCACTGCAACAATTTACATCCGACAAACAACAACTTTACGCCGCAATTGAACGCATCAAGTTTAATCTCACAGTAGGGCGCATCAGTTCGTTTGCTCCTATCCGTTCTCAAGATACCGCGTCACCAAGCCTGTCCTCAGGATTGGAAGCTGATAACTTGGAAGTCAGCAACGGTGTGGATGAAATAGAAAGATTTCGTGATGACCTTTTCGCCGTCGGAACATTGGGTGCGGTGAACTATGTTGTTCAAGGGATGCGCGAGCTACCCGGACGAAAAGCGATAATGTTATTGTCGGAAGGTTTTCAGATTTACAATCGCTCAAGGGACGGAAACATTTCAGAGATAAACAGCAGGGTTTTCGATGCGCTAAAACTCTTGGGCGATAACGCCAATCGTGCGGGCATAGTGATTTATACGATGGATGCACGCGGGCTTCAGGTCACAGGTTTAACCGCCGAAGATGATGTCAGCGGATTAAGCTTTGACCAAGTCCAAGCCCGCATCACGGAAAGAAACAACACACTTCTTGATACACAGGAGAGTTTGAATCTTCTTGCAGAGCAAACAGGCGGTTTCGCCATTCGCAACAATAACGATATATCGGGCGGCATCAGAAAGGTTTTAGACGACCAAAAGAGCTATTATCTGATTGGTTATCAACCAGACGCCGAAACATTCGACCCGAATAAAAATCGTTTTAATCAACTGAAGGTCAAACTAAACAAAACGGGTTTGAAGGTTCGTTATCGAAGCGGTTTCTTCGGAATAAAAGATGAAGATTCAAAGCCTGAAATTGCGCGGGCTTCGGATGAACAAGTCATGCGTGCGCTGACATCGCCGTTTGTTTCAAGCGATGTTAGTTTGCGTCTGACTTCGATTTTCGGAAATGATGCCAAAGAAGGTTCGTTTGTACGTTCATTGGTTCACATTTCAGCCAAAGATTTGACGTTTACGGATAAACCGGATGGTTCACATGAAACCGTTGTAAACGTCGTCGCAGTTACATTTGGAGATAGTGGAGTCGTGGTTGATTCAAAAAGTCAGACCTACACAATAGGGCTTAAAGGCAAAACATATGAAGCCGCGTTGAATTACGGACTTGTTTATTCGCTGGCTGTCCCAATCAAAAAAGCCGGAGCGTATCAATTGCGTGTTGCTGTCCGTGATGACAAATCGCAAAAGATTGGTTCAGCAAATCAATTTATAAATGTTCCCGATTTGAAGAAAGAGAGCTTGGCATTATCGGGAATTGTTTTAAGCAGTTTCGACCCGCAAAAAACAGATGCCGCAAACCAACAACAACCAACGGGAGAATCATCTGCAAGCAGTCTGGCAAGACAAGCCGCACTTCGTCGTTTTCAATCAACCCAAGCTTTACAATTCGGTTACATCATCTATAACGCGAAATTGGATAAGACCACACAACAACCTCAATTTACTACACAGGTGAAGCTGTTCCGCGACGGCAAAGAAATTTTTGCAGGCAGAGAGATTCCTTACACAGCAAAAGAACAACTTGATTTTGAACGCATAGGTATAGATGGCGGGTTACAACTAAGCGGTCTTCAGGAAGGAGAGTATGTTCTGCAAGTCATTGTCAAAGACGCTCTCGCAAAAGAGAAAAACCGAATCACAACGAATTGGATAGATTTCGAGATAGTAAAATAACCCAAAGTCCAAAGTCTAAAGCGAGTTTTGTTCTTGTGACTTTAGACTTTGGACTTTAGACTTTGGACTATGGACGTAATCGTTGGCACGGCAGGACACATTGACCACGGCAAAACTTCGCTTGTACGGGCATTGACGGGCATTGATGCAGACCGTCTGCCCGAAGAAAAAAAACGCGGCATCACGATAGACATAGGCTTTGCCGAATTGGATTTGGGCGACGTTCACATAGGTTTTGTTGATGTGCCGGGACACGAACGCTTTGTCAAAAATATGTTAGCGGGAGCGCACGGGATAGATTTAGTCGCGCTTGTAATTGCCGCAGACGAAGGCGTGATGCCGCAAACAAAAGAGCACTTTGATATTTGTCGTCTGCTTGAAATCAAAACGGGATTGATTGTCATCACAAAGATAGACATGGTTGATGACGAGTTATTGGAATTGGTAAAGGCAGAAGCAGAGGAACTTGCCGCAGGCTCTTTTCTCGAAACTGCGCCTATTGTTTGCGTCAGTGCAAAGACGGGCGAAGGTGTTGATGAATTGAAAACGATTTTGCGTGAAACTGCCTTGAGTGTTCCTTCACGCTCAGATGAAACAGTTATGCGTCTTCCCGTTGACCGTTCTTTTTCAATGCGTGGGTTTGGTTCAGTTGTGACGGGGACTCTGGTTGCGGGCGAGATAAACGAAGGCGACGAATTGGAACTTCTTCCCATAAACCAAAAGGTTCGTGTTCGCGGGCTTCAAGTTCACAATTTACAAACTAAACAAGCGCGTGCCGGACAGAGAACGGCTGTTAATCTTGGCGGAGTTGATTCCGCTCAAATTGAACGCGGGTTAATTCTTGCCCCCGTTTCAAGATTAAGAGCAACACAAATTATTGACGCTCATATTCATGTTTTGAAAGACGCGCCGAGACCACTCAAAACAAGAACCCGTGTCCGCATTCACATCGGCGCGATTGAAGCATTGGCGCGTCTTCGCGTTTTAGAAGAAAACGGCGAGATTAAGCCGAACGAATCAGGATTTGCACAAATCAGATTGGAAACACCTGTTGTTACAATCCTGAACGAACGCTTTATCATTCGCTCCTACTCGCCTTCGCGCACAATCGCAGGCGGGCGTGTTGTTGATGCTCTTGCCGTAAAACATCGCGGGCGCGAAACAAAAATTGTGCGCGAAAGGTTGAATAATCTTTTGTCAGCAGACAATGCAAAAAACATTTCGCTTTTTGTTGAAAGCGCAAACGAAAACGGATTGCTGAGAAACGACCTTGCGGCGCGAACGGGTTGGCGTGACGAAGTTTTGGACAAAGCCATAGCGGAATCAAATATCATTTCCGCCGAAGGCGTTTTTCTATCGCGCAAAGCATTTGAAAAATTATCAAAAGCCACCATTGAAATAGTTGCGGAACATCATAAACGCGAACCGCTTTCGCGCGGAATGCAACGCGAAACCCTGCGCGAGAAACTTTTCGCACACGCTTCCCTAGAAGTCTTTCGATGTGTTCTTAACAGCCTCGAAAACAAAGTTGTTGCGGACAAAGATATAGTGCGCCTTGCTTCACATAACCAAGAACTTTCACCAACAGACAAAACTTTGCGCGACCAACTGGAAGAACTTTATAAACAATCTTCGCTCGCACCGCCCACGCTTGACGAAGCCTTTGAAAAGGTTGGCATCACTGCAAACAAACGCGAACACGGACGTAAAATTTTTCAGCTTTTGATTGATGCGGGGTTGCTTGTGCTTGTGGCAAACGATATGTTTTTCTATTGCAGGGCGATTGAGGGTTTAATTTCGCAGTTGAAAAAGTTTGCAGACCAGGGCAAAGACAGATTGATTGACGTTGCCACATTCAAAGAGATTGCGGGCGTGTCGCGCAAATACGCAATTCCGCTTCTGGAATACTTTGACCGCGAACACATAACCAGAAGAGCGGGAAATAAAAGAATTATTCTTTAGCCATAATTGAGCAATACTCTGGAGTGCTTCGATTTATCGAAGCTTTAATTGTCAGGGACTTGTCGCTGAATTTTCTATCAACTTCTCTTTGTGAAAACGAAATAATATGGAGTGCTACGACTTGTCGCAGCTTTCCCTTTTCAGCGACTTGTCGCTGAATTTCCAAAACGGTGACAAGTCACCGGAATATAAAGCGATGACAAGTCATCGCACTCCAAAATTTATTATTGCCGATTTATTTTTTGATTTGGAGTTTTAATTTGGAAATACAACAAAGGTTAATTAAAGAAACGACGCCCGAAGAAATCGAATTGGAAAAGAAACGCAAACTTTTTGCGCGGCTCGAAGAACGCCTTGTCGTTCGTGAACAAGAATCGGCAGATATGCGTGCCGAATTAAAAGAGTTTGAAGTTAAATATGTGATGATTGTCGGGCGACTTTACGCGGAACTTGATGAGGTCGAAGCAGAGATAGCTTTAGAAGAGGCAAAGCTTTGTCCCAATGATGAAGAGGCTCAACGAAAAGCGCAGGAAGCACGCACGAAAGCAGAAGAATCATCGGCTCACGCAAACGAAGTTTCCTGGCAGGGTTGCAACCGCAAATACAATCCGCCGCCCGATGTAAAAAAGACATATCACAAATTGGCTAAGTTAATTCATCCCGATTTGGCTACGTTTATTGAAGAGCGCGAACGCCGCCATACAATCATGGCTGAGCTAAATCGCGCTTACGAAAACGGCGACGAAGAGAAGATGCAAAAGCTTCTGGAAGATTGGCAACACAACGCGGATTTGGTTAAAGGCAATTCGATAGGCGACGATTTGATTCGTGTGATTAGACAAATCGCGCAGGTAAAGAAACGGCTGAAGAATTTGAGAACAGAGTTGGAAGAGTTTGAAAAGACGGAACTCTTTCAACTCAGAGAAAAAGTCGAATCGGAAATGCGTGAGGGGCGAAACCTTTTAGACCAGATGGCGAATCGTGCAGAGTCTCACATAAAAAAAGCGAAACGTCGTTTGGAAGTTTTGCGGCATGACCCGGGTTCCATGGGAATTAGAAAACGAATCAACATCAGTCAGTATCAGTAGAAAAGATTTTGGATTCGTTTGTAATTGAATAAAAAACAGAATCCTGTTCGTGGAAAGAATCTTTTTTTTCAAATTTCATTCCGGCTTTTTCCATCACGCTAATCGAAGCAGTATTTGGCGCGTTTGTAATTGCTGTGACGCGCCCGAAATTTTTAACTTCAAAACCGAAACGTAAAACTTCTTTTACCGCTTCTGTTATTAAACCTCTATTCCAGTAATCGGGCAGGATTCCGTAAAGAAGTTCAATCCCGGTTGTACCTTCAAGAAAGCGAAACCCGCAAAAACCAATCATTTTATCATCGCGTTTGTAAATGATTGTCCACAGACCGAAACCGTGCGAGGCGAATGTTTCAATCCTTGCGTTTATAGGTTCTTCTGCGGTTTTGCGTTTGATAACAACATCATCCCACAAAATTTTTCGCACCGCTTCGCTTGTCCGGATTGCGTGCATTTCGCCCAGGTCTTCAAGCATTAGGGGACGCAAAATAATCGTTCTGTTTTAAGGTTCATAACAGTTTCAAACTCTTCTATAAAATTCAGTCCGTGTTAAGATACGCGCATTGTTTTGATTTATCACACCTTTTAGCTTTCATTGAAAGAGTACGAATGAGTTTTTGGCAAGAGTTACAAACGGCGGCTGGCGTTTCCGGCATATATCTTTGGTTTACACTTTTTTTTATTGTTTTTTCCTTTGTCTTGGGTAGCATTTTCCCAAATCGGCGCGAGCGCCTTCGTAATGCCGTTCTGCTTTTTTTGTGTTCGCTTTTTGGCTTTTTTTTGGCGGCTTCGATTCTATACTACGGTGGAAGCAAAGAGGGCGGGACATATCGCTGGACATTGTGGGCTACGTATCTGATTGCGGGCACAGCCATTATTTCTGTCGCCCGTGTGCTTATCTTTGACGGTATCCTGCACGCCTTAAAGCTGGATATTCCACGTATTATTCAAGAACTCATCACGGCACTTGCTTTCATCATTTTAATAATAGGTTTACTTTCATTCATCGGATTTAATTTAACGGGTATCTTCGCTACTTCTGCAATTCTAACGGCAATCATAGGTTTTTCTTTACAAGACACACTGGTTAATTTCATGGGCGGAATGTCAATGGAGTTGGATAACACTGTCAACGTAGGCGACTGGATTCGTGTTGATAAGTATGAAGGAAGAGTAAAGGAGATTCGCTGGCGACAAACCTCGATTGAAACACGCGACTGGGACACTGTTGTAATCCCGAACAGTATGTTGATTAAAGGTCAGGTTGTGATTCTGGGAAAGAGAACGAATGCTCCGCGACAACATCGCATGTGGGTCTATTTCAATGTGGATTTTCGTTATTCGCCGACGGATGTCGTTGATGCAGTCGAAAACGCTCTGCGTGCAGAACCAATTACACACGTAGCGCAAGACCCGCAAATTCATTGTATCGTCTTTGAGTTCAAAGAATCATACATAAACTATGCCGTGCGTTATTGGCTTACTGATTTGGCTTTGACAGACCCTGTAAACTCTGTTGTCCGCACACGGATTTTTTCCGCTCTCAAACGTGCCGACATCCCGCTTTCAATCCCGGCACAATCGCTTTTTATTACAGAAGACGATGCACAGCATCGTGCACGTAAGCACGAAAAAGAGATAGCACATCGTGTAGAAGTATTGAACAACGTAGAACTCTTTCACACTTTAACCGAAAAAGAAAAATGCGAACTCGCAGAACGCCTTAGCGTTGCTCCTTTCGTTCGCAGTGAGGCAATGACAAGACAAGGCGCAGAAGCGCATTGGCTTTATGTGATTACGAAGGGCAACGCAGAAGTACGTGTCACTGTTGATGGTGGCGGATTAAGTAAGCACGTTGCGGATTTGAAAACCGGAGATTTTTTTGGAGAAATGGGAATGATGACCGGCGAAAAACGAGCGGCAACTGTTATAGCAGCCACAGAGACGGAATGTTATCGGATTGACAAAGAGGCTTTTCAGACAATCGTGCGCCGTCGTCCAGAAATTGCGGAAGACATTTCGCATGTTCTGGCACGTCGCCGCGTTGAACTTGATGCTGCACGCGAAGGCTTAAACGAAGAAGCAAAACATCAGCGCGTTAAGAAAACTCAAAACGATATGCTCAACCGGATAAGAGATTTCTTTACGATATGACCAGCCTTGTGTAAATATGTCGCATAGTATTGCCAGTGCTGTTTATCCCCAACTTAAAAACAAAGCTTTGTGTACAGTGCGATGTGGCAGTTTACCCCCTTTATATTTCCGTCAGTCATAGCAACTATACTCAGTTTATGTTTAGCTTGGTTTGGCTGGAAACGGCGTGATGCGGCGGGCGCAAAAGCATATGTTGCGCTTAATCTTAGCCTTATTGTTTGGGCTTTAACTCAGATATTATCAATCAGCGCGTTACCGCTTGAAATCAAAATTTTTTTCTCAAAGATTCAATATCTGGGAATCGTTGCGACGCCTGTTTTTTGGTTGATTTTTGCTCTCACTTACACAGGACACGGACGTTTGCTTTATCGCCTGTTGTTATGGCTTTTGGGTGTGATTCCTCTGATAACCTTAATTCTTGTTTTTACAAATGAAACTCACGGCTTAATTTGGTTTCATATTGGCTTAAATCGAAAAGCCCCTTTTACGGCTTTAAGTATCCAGCACGGCGCATGGTTTTTGGTTCATCTGGTTTACAGCTATTTTGTTGTACTTATCGGGACAGTCTTATTGATTATTACTCTGGCGCGTTCGCAATATAGCTTAAAAGAACTGCTTGCCGTAATAGCCGCACCGCTTATAGTCGTCTTTTCAAATGCACTTTATCTTTCGTCTTGGAATCCTTCGCCATACTTGGATATTACTCCACTCGGTTTTGCTGTAAGCGACGGAATTATGGGTTGGGTGTTGTTGCGTTTGGGGCTTCTGGACATTGTGCCGATAGCCCGAAGCGCAGTTATTGACGGAATGGGAGATGCCGTGATTGCTCTCAATCAACAGATGGAAATAGTAGATATAAACCCGATTGCGGCTACTCTCTTTGAGAAAACTCAAAAACAATTGCTGGGGCGACCGTTTAGGGATGTGGCAAACGGGTCGCTTGCAACGCTTGTGGACGATAATAGCATTGACGAAATTATCGTAAGGCGAGGTGATAAGGAAAGAATTTATGAAATCAAAGTATCTCAGCTAAAAGACGGTAGTAATGTGTCTGTGGGTCGTTTGATAGTTCTGCGTGACATCACCAGACGAAAAGAGACAGAGCAATCGTTATTAAAAATTCAACGTGAACTTCAACAGGCAAACACAGAATTATCACGTCTTGCCGGAACGGACTCTTTGACAGGAGCAGCAAATCATAGAGCTTTTACCGAACGTATTAAACAGGAAACAGCCCGTTCGCGGCGCGGCGGGCAACCGTTTGGATTGATTATTCTCGACATAGATTTTTTTAAACAAATAAACGATAAGCACGGTCATCCTGTCGGAGACCGTGTTTTGATTGCCGTCGCAGATAAAATAAAAAATATAGTCAGAGAAATTGACCTTGCAGCACGCATAGGCGGCGAAGAGTTTGCGATTATATCAATCAACGACAACATGGAAGGGCTAAAGTATTTAACCGAACGTCTGCGCGAACAGATAGCAAACGAATCTCACGAAAACGACAAAGACGAGACATTTCAAATAACTGTCAGTATGGGCGTCTCCTGTTTTGAGGATGATACAACAGAGAGTCTGATTCGACGCGCAGATGAGGCTCTTTATAAAGCAAAGCGTGACGGACGCAATCGTATCGAGGCATTGACCAAGAGTGTTGATACATAAAGAGGGTGATACATATCGGAACAGCGAAGCAATTTCTCTGCGACATAAATCAAGGGAACATTTTCGGCTTGATGATTGTCAAAGCGTTTGTTTTCATTTCAATAATTAAAGAGGAAAATATGCTTTATTTTATAAACCGAACGGCTTTTCGCATAATTCTGTTTTTATTTTTCTTTTCGGTATTTGCTGCAAACACAAAAGCACAACAACAACCCGACCCTGATTTTGATGTGACGGTTAAGCAACCTGCTTACACAAAGAAAAAACCAAAAGTCTTGTTTGACGAAGCGCACAATAACTTTCACACAACTGAAGGGCGTTATAAACCTTTCGTTCAATTAATAACCAACGACGGTTATCAAGTCACACCCAACAAAGAGGAGTTTACGGCAAATACTCTTAAAGGTTATGACATCTTGATAATCTCAAACGCACTAGGGGCAAGCGCGATGTCCGCCGCCGAAGCAGGTAATCCGGCTTTTACCGATGAAGAGTGCGATGCGGTTCGTGATTGGGTAAAAGCGGGCGGCTCGTTGCTGTTGATTGCAGACCATGCACCGATGGGCGGAGCGGCTGAAATTCTGTCAAAAAGATTCGGCGTTGATATGAGCAAAGTCTATACGCTCGATACTGCGAACGCAGATTTGAAAGACGGAGGCAGCGACGGATGGATTATCTATTCGCGTGAGAACGGACTGTTGGCTGATCACCCGATAACACAAGGGCGGAACGCATCCGAGAAAATAAATCGTGTTGTGGCATTTACGGGACAATCTTTGAAAGGCGGCGAAGGCAGTACGGCTTTTCTAAAACTCGCAGACACGGCGGGTGATTATGACACCGTGACCAAAAAAGAGGTTTCGGCAAAAGGACGCTCTCAAGGCATTGCATTAAAATTTGGCAAAGGCAGAGTAGTGATTTTAGGCGAAGCTGCAATGCTCACAGCACAGTTAGCAGGCAATGACAAACGAAAATTTGGCATGAATCGAAGTGGCAACGACAACCGTCAGTTCGCCCTAAACATAATGCACTGGCTTTCAAAACTGCTTAAATAGAAATAGTCTTATAGGAAACAAAAAAGCCCGCGAACTACGCGGAATTACGCGAAAAATCTACAACTTGTTTTCGCATAATTCCGCGTAATTCGCGGGTAAGTTTTATTGATTCTGCCTTACGGTTTCGGCGTCTTCACAGGTGCGGGCGCACGTTGCGGCAATTTGAAACTCTTGCCTTTCATGCGGTTCATAACTTCTGTGACCGCACGCTCAAGCTGTGCATCTTTTCCTGCGATAACGTCTTTCGGCTCATTGTCAACTTCAATATCAGGGTCAACGCCGTAGCCTTCTATAATCCATTCGCCTTTTGTGTTTGCGAAACCGAATTCAGGAACACTAACGCCGCCGCCGTCAATAAGCGGACCACGACCCGAAATGCCCACGACACCGCCCCAAGAGCGTTTGCCAATTAACGGACCTAACCCCGATTCTTTGAACATAGCCGGAAAGATGTCGCCGTCCGAAGAAGAATTTTCATTTAGAATCGCAACCATCGGTCCCAAGAAAACGCCGTCGGGATATGTGTTACCGTCATCAACTGTTCGCGGATAGCCAATAGCAAGCAGCTTTCTTCTCAGCCTTTCAATAAGCATACGCGAAACATTACCGCCGCCGTTTGCACGAACGTCAACAACCAAACCCTCTTTATCAAGTTGCGGATAGTAATACTTGATAAATTCTCGTATTCCGTTCGCACCCATATCGGGAATATGAATATAGCCGACGCGCCCTCCCGAAAGTTCTTCGACCTTTTTGCGGTTCGCCGTAATCCAATCAAGATAGATTAGGCTTTGCTCGTCTGTAAGCGGTCGGAATGTAACCGTGTGTGCGCCATCCATTGATGGTTTTGAATTAACAGTCAAACGAACAGGATTGTCCGCTTTGTTGCGAAGCAATTTGTACGGGTCTTCGTTTGCATTCAACTCCGTTCCGTCAATCGCCAAGATGTACTCACCGACCGATGCTCCCGAACCGACTTCGGTTAATGGTGAACGATAAAGATCTTCTTCGTTCTGTCCGCCAAAAATTTTCGTTATGCGGTATTTGCCGCTCGCCTTGTCGAGTTCAAATCTTGCACCCGGCAATGCTACACGCGGACGCTGCGGAATGTTGAAATCGCCGCCTTCAATGTAAGCGTGTTGAACTGTCAGTTCAGCCTGCATTTCGCTGATGACATAGTTCAAATCCGAACGATGCGCCACATATTTGAGCAAAGGACGATACTGCTCACGAAGAGCCGCCCAATCATAGCCGTGCATATTTGGCACGTAGAACCAATCACGATAACGACGCCATACTTCGTTAAAAATCTGATTCCATTCTTCTGTCGGATTGCGGTCATACATCAAACCTGCTGTCGAAACAGGTTTGCGTGTTCTTTCGCCTATCGGCGTTGCGTCGAAAATGGCAAACCCCGGACCTGACGGAACAAGAAGTTTCGAGCCGTCGCCCGACAAAGAATAACCGCCTGCCGGTTCTACTAATGTAGTTTCTCTCTGGTCTTTGAGAGCGTAGATGCGTAGCGACGGTTGTGTTTCGCCGCCGTTGCGCCCGTAGTAGAATGGCGTTCCGATAAAGTAAATCAAATGACCTGCTTTGGCAGATAACCCAAAATAATTACTCGGTGCGACAGGAACGCGTGCCGCACGCGGTACGATTCCGTCAAAATCAATAATCAAATCTGCAGGCGGTTTCGGTGCGGCTGGCGGTGCGCCTTCTTTCGGGGCATCAACCGTTACCTCGTCGCTTTCAGCAGGGAACGGATGCTTAACATCTTTGCGAAGCGTGGTGGCAAAAATTCCTGTGTTGCGATTGCCCGCGTAGTTGAATTCGACGTTTGAAATCAACGGCGCAAACTCGCGTGTGCTTAGATAATAGATGTAGTTGCCTTGCGGGTCCCAAGCCGGATTGGTTGAGTTAAATGTGGGGTCTGTAATTCTGTTAAGCTTGTTGTCGTTTCCGCTCCAAACATAAACAGAAGTCAGCCCATTCGCGTTTGGCAAACTGAACGCCAAAAAGTTTCCGCGTGGTGACCATGTATAATCGCGCACCTGTCCGCGTGTTGAATCCGCAATCTGTGTGACTTTCTTATCCGCAATGGTCAGCACATAAACTTTTCCGTCTTTGTCGCTGTATGCGATGCGCTTTCCGTCTGAAGACCATTCAGGTTCGTACAGCATCGCCCTGTGTTCTGTGGTCAATTGAACAGCAGAAGCGGAACCGTCTTGAGCGATTGTATAAACTTGCTCTTCACCGCTTACATCCGAGATAAAAGAGATTTGTGAACCATCGGGCGACCAACGGGGCCACTTGTCGTGTGCATTTGATGAACGTGTCAGGTTGCGCGTCGGACCTCTTTCAATCGGTGCTGTGAAAATATCTCCGCGTGCACAAAACAGAGCGCGTTCGCCTTTCGGACTCAAGGAATAATCTTCCATGTTTTGCGCTACGTTTATACGCGAAGGACGTTTCCACAAACCGTCATCCGGCACTGTAATCGAAACCGGAGATGATTTACGCGACTTAACATCCATCAACTGAAGTTCGCCGTTCAATTCGTAAACAATGCGCCCTTCGTTATCACTGCTTGGCCATCGAACATCCCACTGCTTGTTTGTCGTGACTTGTGTTGTCTTTGCACTGCCCGTGTCGTAAGCGTAAATGTTGAAATGTCCGTCACGGTCGGATGTGTAATAAATTGTGTTTCCAATCCACATCGGATCGCGGTCTGCGTGCGTATCGCCTGCGATTTTCTGAACCGCGTAAGTTTTCAAATCAAAAGTGAAAAGGTCATTCGCCTGTCCGCCTGCGTAACGCTTTTCAGGGCGAAAATCACGAAAGCGCGGTGAATAAACAACCTTGGCACCATCGGGCGAATAATCGCCTGCCCCCGATTCAGGCATTGGCAATTTTTCCGCAGGACCACCCGTAGCTGCCACCGTATAAAGATTGGTCATTCCAAGTGTCCACGAATCGCGGCTCGAACGGAACAACACAGATTTGCCGTCCCGCGTCCATCCGTAAACTTGCTGGTCGTAACCCCAACGCGGCGTCAATGGTCCGCGTGCAGGATAATAGGTTAATTGTTTCGGTTCGCCTCCGCCGACAGGCATAACGTAAACCTGTTCGTCGCCATCGTATTGCCCTGTGAACGCAATCCAATTTCCGTCAGGCGAAAATTTTGCGAAGACTTCTATTCCGGGATGCGCTGTCAACCGTGTTGCAGTTCCGCCATTAACAGAAGCCGTCCACAAATCTCCAGCGTAAGTAAATACAACCTTGTCGCCATGAACGTCAGGAAAACGCAAAAGCTTGGTTTGCGCCACAGCGGTCAGCGACAACAGCGTGATAAAGACAAAGAGCAAGAATGCTCGTTTCATTTCTGCCTCCAAAAATTTTATTTGTTATTGATTGAATGTTTTTTACAAAAACAGCCGATTGTTATTAAAAAGGGATAAAAGACAAGCAACAAGTGATAAACAGATAAAAGAAAGTGATGAGTAGTTGGGGATTTGTGATTGAGGGATTGAGAGATTGAGAGATTGAGGGATTGAGGGATTGAGAGATTGATGATTGAGGGATTGTGCGATTTAAGGATTAAGTTATTTTTTTAATTCCTCAATCCCTCAATCACAAATCCCTCAATCTCTCAATCACAAATCCCCAATCTCTCAATCACAAATCCCCAATCTCTCAATCACAAATCCCCAATCTCTCAATCACAAATCCCCAATCTCTCAATCACAAATCCCTCAATCTCTCAATCACAAATCCCTCAATCTCTCAATCACAAATCCCTCAATCTCTCAATCACAAATCCCTCAATCTCTCAATCACAAATCCCCAATCTCTCAATCACAAATCCCCAATCTCTCAATCACAAATCCCCAATCTCTCAATCACAAATCCCTCAATCTCTCAATCACAAATCCCCAATCTCTCAATCCCTCAATCTCTCAATCACCCAGTCACTCGTAACTTTTCAACCACTCACTCCGTTTTGCCGTCTTTTGTTCGTCCGTTAATCTTTCGTAATTGTAGAAAGCGGATTCCCACTCGCCATACATTGCATTTGGAAGAACAATGAACTTCTTGCCAAACATCTCTTTCAGATCGTCAACGGCTTTTTTCCTGTCATCAACGCTCTTTTTCTCAAACACTTCTGCAAGGTCATTGAGGTTGTCACCCATCAAGATAACGATGCGGTGTTTTTTCAAAACAATCTGACGGCGTGATTCTTTGCCCGAACCCGTTTGCCCCGAACGGCATATAACGGTTTCGTCGCTCACATCGGGAAAGCCAAGTTTCTTCAAATTGTTTATTGTATGAGTTTCTTCTTCGCCGACATTGCGGTTTGTGATATAGAAAATTCTGACGCCTTTTTTGTGCGCGTATTTCAAAAACTCAAGTGCTCCCGGAATTGCCGTTGCTTGTTCGCGTCTGCACCACGCAAGCCAGTTGTCTGACGTAAAAGGCTGATGATATTTAATGCCCCACGCCTGTGCCGCGCTGTTGTCAATTACGGTTTCATCTGCATCAACTACGATTGCACGTCTCTGTTTTTTATTTCTGTTTATACGAAAATCTTGGTCGAGTTGAAGTTTCGCCAGATTGTAAGCCTGATAGGCAAGCGCACGGTACTCAGCCGCGTGTTGCATCCAAAGTGTTGCGCCCGCTTGATATTCATTGTTTGCAGTTCCGACTTGTTGCGCGGTTGCCGTGCTTTGTTGTGCAACCGTGTTAACCGTGACGTAATAGGTCGAACACACAGAGATTAAAACGAGAAGAGAAGTTAAAAGTAAATATCGTTTTTTGATTTCTTTCATAGTTAACCCTTTGGGATTGGGTGATTGAGAGATTGAGAGATTGAGAGATTGAGAGATTGAGAGATTGAGAGATTGAGAGATTGAGAGATTGAGAGATTGAGAGATTGAGAGATTGAGAGATTGAGAGATTGAGAGATTGAGA
>Ga0187894_10001060_pt1 | contig 36510 bp, 31 predicted proteins | sample GBC1701081metaG_FD_136650 | JGI IMG/M metagenome (GOLD analysis project Ga0187894, IMG submission 136650) | White microbial mat communities from a lava cave in the Kipuka Kanohina Cave System on the Island of Hawaii, USA - GBC170108-1 metaG ...
CCCGTCTTCGCCAGGATCTTCGTGATCGCTGCCGTCAGCGACGTCTTGCCATGGTCGACGTGCCCGATCGTCCCGATGTTGCAGTGCGGCTTGTTCCGCTCAAATTTGCTCTTCGACATGGTCTGGTGCCTCGATCAGATCACGGCCCGCCGGCCGTTTTATCCCTGGTTGGCGGCGATGATGTTGCCGCGGACTGGAGCGGGTGATGGGAATCGAACCCACGTAGCCAGCTTGGAAGGCTGGAGCTCTACCATTGAGCTACACCCGCAATGCCCACCCCGTCGGTCGGCCAGCCTTGGGGTCGTGGTGGAGGGGGAAGGATTCGAACCTTCGTAGGGCGAACCCGGCTGATTTACAGTCAGCTGCCATTGACCGCTCGGCCACCCCTCCGACGCTACGAAACAACGCTACGCACCGGCCGTCCGGCCGGCGCGGGATACAGCAAATCCAACGGCTTGCGTCAAGATAAAGACACCGCGCGGGCGAATGATCTTGGTGACAGGCCGCCGAGAGGTCGATTTGCCAAGCGAGTCGATGCCCCCTATATGGCGCCGCCATGCGTCAATCCAAGGATCATTCCGGCCATCGCGCCCGTGGATCGCACCGCGCGCCCCCTGCCGGTGCAGCACACCAATCGCCCCGCCGCGAGGCGCCGCGCGCGCCGGGCGGCGGCCAGGTCTGGATTTACGGCCGGCATCCCGTGCTGGCGGCACTGGCCAATCCCGAGCGCCGCATCTTTCGCCTGCTGCTGACTCAGGAGGCCGCCGAACGAGCGGCGAGCGACCTTGCCGGCCTCACCCGCCCGCCGCCGCAGGCCGAAATCGTCCCTCGCGACCGCATCGCCGAGCGCGTGCCGGCGGGCGCCGTCCACCAAGGCTTCCTCGCCGCCGTCGCTCCCCTGCCGGAAGCCGCGCTGGAGGACATCGTCGCGGCAGCCGGCGAACAGGCCCTGGTCCTGGCGCTGGATCAGGTCACCGATCCGCACAATGTCGGCGCCATCCTACGCTCGGCCGAGGCCTTCGGGGCCGCCGGCGTGGTAGTCACGGAGCGTCATGCGCCGGAGGAGACCGGCACGCTGGCCAAGGCCGCGTCGGGGGCGCTGGAGCGCATGCCGCTCGTGCGGGTCGTGAACCTTGCGCGCGCACTTGACCAGCTCAAGCAGGCGGGCTTCTGGGTGCTGGGCCTCGATGAGCGCGCCGACCGGACGCTTGCCGACGGCGCCATGGACGGCCGCCTGGTGCTGGCGCTGGGCGCCGAGGGCGACGGCCTGCGACGCCTCACGCTGGAGCGCTGCGACCTGACAGTGCGCCTGCCGATGAAGGGGGCCATGCCCAGCATCAACGTCTCGAATGCGGCTGCAATCTCACTTTATGAGCTGAGTCGAAAGCGCCATCAGTCAAAGACTTAGCCGAACATCCGAAACCACCGAGTCGATCAACCTCTGGGTCAGGTATCGCGCGCGATCGTTACAATGTCTGCGTGAGTCTGATAGAATTTGCTTACACTTCATCGACATTGACGGTTGCCATGAGCATGCCCGCCGAGCGTTCCATCGCACCGCCGACCGACAAAACGTCGGAAGAGTGGCACCAACAGCTCGACTTCTATGCGGGCCGCGCCCATCGCCACACCATTGAGAACTGGAGCGAAGCGGAGCATGACTGGCCGCTGGCCATCCTCATGGGCTACATGAGCATTGCCAAGCCGGCATCGGTCCTGGATGTCGGCGCTGGATCCGGCCGCGCACTTCACCTGATGCGTGAACACTTCCCCGAATTGACGGTTTGCGGTGTCGAGCCCTCGGCGGACTTTCGTGCCATCGGACAGCGTGAATTCAAGTTCGGCCCCGAGGAACTGCGCGACGGTGACGCCACCCAACTGCCCTTCCCCGACGGGAGCTTTGATGTCGTGACCGAGTTCGGCGCCTTGCATCATATGCGCCACCCGGCCAAGGCCGTCGCCGAAATGGTCCGCGTGGCGCGCCAGGCCGTGTTCATTTCCGATTGCAACAATTTTGGCCAAGGCAGTGCCCCGGCCCGGATAATCAAGCAAGCGCTTCGCGCTCTGGGATTGTGGCGGGCCGCCGACTGGATCAAGACGAAGGGCAAGGGCTACTCCATCACCGAAGGCGACGGGCTGGCCTACTCCTATTCGATTTTCGAAGACCTGCCGATCGTACGCCGCCGCTTCAGGCGCGTCATGGTGATGAATACGCAGGGCCAGGCCGTAAACCACTACCGTGAAGCGCCGACAGTCGTCGTTCTGGCCGACAACCGGCCGTGGTGACAGTTGCCCTGACCGAATTGGATCGGTACACATCAACCCAGGGTCGAACGCCGGGTTAGCTCAGCGGTAGAGCAGCGGTTTTGTAAACCGTTGGTCGGGGGTTCAAATCCCTCACCCGGCACCACGCTCCGCGCCTCCAGCGGACGCCGCCAAGCCGCGAGGACGTCCCCCACCGTGCCCGATGCCAAGAAATACCGTGTCGCCTACCTGGTTACGCATCCCATTCAGTACCAGGCGCCGTTGCTGCATCAGATCAACGCCGATCCCGACATCTACCTGAAGGCGTTCTTCGCTTCGGATTTCTCGGCCCGCCATTTCGTCGACCCGGAATTTGGCCAGGAAATCGAATGGGACGTGCCGCTGCTCGACGGCTACGAGCACGAGGTGCTGCCGACATTGCCAGGCACGCGCTATCCCGGCGACGCCCACTTCGACTCGTGGAGACCCTTCAGCGTCGGATTGCGCCGCCGATTGCGTGCCGGCCGTTTCGACGCCCTGTGGATCCATGGCTACGCGCGGGTGCCGCATCTATGGGCGATGATCGCCGCCCGGGGCGCTGGCGCCCGTGTGTTGCTGCGCGATGAGACCAGTGCGTTGGGGCGGTCAACCAGCAGGGCCCGGCATGGCGCCAAGCGGGCGCTGTTTACGCTGATCGACCGGCAGGTCGACGCCTATCTCACCATCGGCTCGATGAACGAGCGCCACCTGCTGGACCTGGGCCTCGATGCACGCAAGTTCTTCCGTGTCTGCTATGCCGTCGACAACGCTTGGTTCCAGGCCCGCGCCACCGATGCCAGGCCGCGCCGCGCTGCACTACAGGCCGAACTGGGACTACCGACCGACCGGCCGGTTGCGCTCTACGCGGCCAAACTGATCGAGCGCAAGGCCCCGCTCGACCTCATCCAAGCGTTCGGGCGTGCCGTGTCGGGCATTGCCGCACAGCAGCGACCACTCCTGCTGATGGCCGGCGATGGTGACCTGCGACCGCAGGTCGAGGTCGCCATCGAGGCGCTGGGCTTGTCGGAGTCGGTGCGCCTGCTCGGCTTCCAATCGCAACAGCGTCTGGCCGCGCTCTACGAGCTTTGCGATGTGTTCGTGCTGCCCTCGGCGCACGAGACCTGGGGACTGGTGGTCAACGAAGTGATGAACGCCGGCAAGCCGGTGGTCGCCAGCGACCGCGTCGGTTCGGCGCGTGACCTCATCCAGGACGGTGTCAACGGCTTCGTCTATCCATTCGGCGACATCGATGCCTTGGCCGCGCGCCTGCGCGAGACGCTTGCCGACCGCAGCCGCCTCGTCGCCATGGGCGTAGAAAGCCGACGTATCATCGACACCTGGAGCTTCAACCAGAACCTAGCCGGCTTAAAAGCAGCCTTGGTCGCGACCGTGGGCGCACGATGATTCTCTCAGCGCGACTGGGTATCGGTACGCGGCCTGTCGCTTTGGTCGAATAGAAAGCAGCGGTCACGGAAAAAGATCGACGTGCAGCTTGGCTTGAATACGCCAAGCCCGTGACCGTAGAAATCGACGCGTTGAAACGTCGGGGCATCGAGCGCCGCCAGAACGGGAAAATGATCGGCGCTGATTTTCGACCACGATCCCTCGGAATTGTCGACAATGATGGCGCCGTCGGGCGCCAGTAGTGTGGCGGCCATTCGCGCAGCATGGGCCCGATCGAGGCCATCGACGACGATGACGTCGAAGCGCTCCGACAGCAATGTCGCGGGAAAATCCGTCAGCGGCTCATCGACCAGGAACAAACGCGGCGTATGCGGCTGCACAAGATCGCCGATCTTGTGGAACCACAACGAGTCGTCCTCTAGCGTCGTCACGTCAGCACCGCGTTGACACCAGAACGCCGTCGAATAGCCGCCCCCGAACTCTAGGATGCGCCTGCCGGCATAGTCCCGGCGCTCCAGCAGCGCCACGATGGGCCGCGTGTACCATGCAAGAATACGCCCGTCGGCCGCCAGCGGTTCGCCTGTCCACGCACTCCGCCATTGACCCGAGAGGCGCGCGTGATGCAGGGGGAGCAAGGCGCCGGCAACGAGACGACGGGCTAATCTGCGAATGGGCGTACTGCGAACCGGATTGGTCATGTGCAAGACACGGTATATGTGAGCAAGGGAGACGGTGTCGGATAGAAGTCGACTGGCAGAACGACGTTACATCGCGTTGACGGCGTGATCTCGCCGCGCCTCGGCAGCGGGCGGCAGGCCGAATATGGGTATCGACCAGACATCGTGCCACCCTGACACTGGGGGTCAAGCCGAGCCCTGACCAGCATGCTATAGAGTCCGCCCATCATGTCGCAACGCCGTCTCCTGATCGCTCATCCCGGCGCCACGTCGCTGCTCTATCCCCTCGTCGCACTGCTGCAGCGAATGGCTTTCGATGTCCGCTTCGAGACCTCGTTCTATGCCCGACCGGGCGACACCTACGAGCGAATTGCTCAGGCCCTGCCGGGCAAACTGAAAGCGCGCGCCGAGCGGGAACTGGGGCGACGACGCCATCCGGATATCGCGCCACAGGGTATCGTCACACATCCGCTGCCCGAACTGGTTCACGTGCTGGCGGCGCGTACGGCCTCGCCGGCGTTGACATCGTCGCTGTTGCGTTGGCGCAACGCGCGCTTCGATCGACTGGTGGCCGCCCGTATCCGTCGAGAGCGACCGGATATCTTCATCGGTTTCGACGGCTCTTCGGAGCAATCGCTGCGGGCCTGCAAGGAGACCGGCACCGTCTCCCTGTTGTTCCAGGCGATCGGCCATCTGCGCAGCGGTCTGCGCATTCTCGAGGAAGAGCGGCGCTTGCACCCCGAGTTCGCGCATGTGTCGCTGGGCGACACCAGCGAAGATTGGATCGAGCGCAACACGCGCGAGGCTCTGCTGGCCGACCGCGTGATCGTACCCTCCGACTATGTGCGCGATACCATGGTCGACAATGGCCGCGACCCCACCACCATCGACTTGCTGCCCTATCCGGTCGATACTGAACGCTTCACGCCGGCCGCACTGCCGCGCCCGCGTCATCCGCTGCGCGCGCTGTTCGTCGGCCAGATCGGCATGCGCAAGGGCGTGAAATACCTCCTGGAGGCGATCAAACTTCTCACCCGTCACGATATCCAGGTCGGCCTGGTCGGCGGCATAGTTGACGGCAGCGAATGGCTGAAGCCTTATCTCGGTCGCTACCGCCACATCGCCAACGTGCCGCACGCCGAGATGCCAGCCATCTTTCGTGACGCCGACATCTTCGTCTTCCCCACACTGCACGAGGGCTCGGCGATGGCCGTCAACGAAGCCCTCGCCAGCGGCCTGCCGGTCATCGTGACACCCAACGCCGGCGCCGTGGCGCGCGACGGTATCGAGGGCTTCGTGGTGCCGATCCGCGATGCCGCCACTGTCGCCGACCGCATGGCGCGGCTGGCGGATGATCCAGCGTTGCTGGCGCGCATGTCGAACGCGGCACGCGCACGCGCCGAGGCGCATGACGCAGCGGCCTATTCCCGCAACCTGGCGGCGCTGCTCGATCGATTGCCACGACCTGCGCGGTAGGAGAGCGCATCCCAGATCGCGCCGGCGCCTGACAGCCGTCGCTTAGGGTGTGACGTCCTTCGGATCACCCGATTCCGATCGGTTGGGGAATCGTTTATCCGCGGGCGCGGCCGGCGACGTCGCCGGTCTCCTTTTTGCAATCTCGCCGTAATAGCCGTTCCGCCCAATCAATGGACGATGTGGCCGTCCCGCCATGGCGGGCCGCACCGGCGGCATCGGTACGGGCGTCGCGACATCGCTGCTGTCGGCGAGTGGCGCTGTGCGGCCGGTGGCTTGCGCAGGAACTGACGCGGCCATCCGCCGGTCGACGTAAGGCAAGGCAAACACCATCCCCAACGTCAGATAGTAGTAATAGTTCAACGGCTCGGTATCGAGCGCCCACCCTTTCATCGAGACGACGAGAACGAATGCCGCCATGGCCGTACCGCATGCTGCGGCGCCTCTGAGCGGACCAGGCCTAATTTGGAACTGTATCCGCAGACAGGCGAACAGCGTCAGAAGCAGGCAGGCGAGCAAAATGGTGAAGCCTATGGCACCCAGTTCGACCATGGATTTCGCATAGTAGCTTTCGACCATGCCGCCTTCCGACTTCAGCAATGCAGCCGTGGCCGGATCAAGACCATGGCGGGCCGCGCCGGTATTGGCACCCACCCCGCGCCCAAAAATGCCGCCGCGCGCCATGGCCTCCAGCATGCCACCAGCGCCCATTTCCTGACTGTACTTCGCTGTCAGGTTCCCCACTTCGCCGTACATCTTGCTGCCGTCGATTCCGGAGATCGCGAGCGCTGCGATCAGCCCGCCGCCGATGCCGATGATTCCCTGAAGCATTCCGCCGGAACGGAACTTGAAGAACTGCACGATGACGAAGATCAGCGGCATGAACAGGAAATTGCCGCGCGCGCCGGAGGTGAAGCCGGCGATCAGACCGACCACCATGCTGGTCCAGATGAAGGCTCGCCACGTGCGCTCACGCTCGATTTCCAGCAGCATCAGAATGGGAAACAGCATGAAGAAGCAGAACACGCCGTACTGCGAATTGAACTGGAATGTACCGGGTATGCGATAGAGCTTGGCGCCGTAGCCTTCGAATGCGCCAAACTCCGACGTCGCAATCACCGCATAGTCGCCGAAAAAGAACCGCGCGACGGGCTCGTAGTCGTACAGGGTGGCACCCAGGAACAGGAAAATGCCCACCGCCCACGGCATCCAGGCCGAAACGACCAGCGCCCGCAGAAAATCACGTAGGTCTTGCTCGTGGCGAACGAACGACGCGCCAACGATCAGCATCGGAATGTAGGATAGCCAGACCTTGACGCCGATGCCGGCAACCATGAGGTTGGGCACCCCGGGATTGGCGGCTGCGAAAAGAACAATCAGCGCCAGCAGCCCATAGACGACGTAGAGCAGCGACGGCACGCGTCCGTAGCGTGCCTGCCGGCCCAGCAGGAAGAACGACAGATAGAGCGGCACCACGACCAGGATGTCGCGCACCAACGTCCCCAGCGGTGACGGATACAGCAAAGCCACGACCAAGCCGGTGAAGGGCGTGTAGGCAACCAGCCCATACACGCCCAAACGCCAGTTGACCATGATCCCGGCCCAGAAGGCCAGCACCAGTGGGAAAGCGAGGAACAGTACTGCAGCTTCCATTGGAACAAATGTACCCGGCACCTACGTTGCAGGCCAGACTAAGCGGCCCGCGACTGCATCACGCCGCACGCCGCGCGAATTCACTACCTGGGCGAAAACCGGCCAGCACCTGCAGCGCCCAGGCACGCCAGCCGCGCGTGCGCGCATCGCGACCGGCCGGCATGCCCAGCCACGTGCGTACTGGCACCTGGAAGCCGCGCTTGGGGCGGCCGGCCAGCAAGTCGCGCACCGGCGGCGACAGCAACGCCGGCAGCTCCGCCTTGGTCAGCGGCGGATCGGCCACGATCAGCGGCGCCAGGTCGCGGAAAAAGGCGACGTCGACGAACGGCGTGCGGATCTCCAGCGAATGCGCCATGCCGGCCCAGTCGGCGTCGCGCAGCAACTGGTTGCGCAGGTAGAAGCTCAGTTCCAATGCCGCGACGCGGCCATTGCCCGAACGCACGCCGTCGATGGTGGCCGCCAGCGAGGTCTGCGTATCGAGGTCGGCCAAGCCTTGGCGCAGGTAGTCGGCATCAAGCAGCGCCGGCAGCTCCCAGGGCATGAAAAGGCCACGGCGAAGCAGGTAGGCACCGCCGTAGGTGCCGCCATACTCCAGCACACCGGCATACTTGGGCGAGGTGAACCGGCGCAACACCGGCTCGCTGACGACCCGAAAGCCGCGACCAAGCACCGCCAACGGTCCCATGCGGTTGACCAGGCGCACCATCTCCGGCACCTGGCGGAAGCTGGGATAGCCGGCGAACACCTCATCACCGCCGATGCCGGATAACGCCACCTTGAGTCCGGTCGAGGCCGTGGCCTTGCTGACGAAGTAGACGTTGGTGCCGTCGATCGTCGGCTGGTCCATGGCCTGCAGCAGATGGGCGCGCGACGCGGCGAACTCCTCGCGCGCGATCCACACCGTGCGGTGATCGGTCCGGTGGTGGGCGGCGATCTGTCCGGCGACGGCCGTCTCGTCGTTGTCGGTGCCGCGATATTCGTCGAAGCCCAGCGTCACGCTGCGCAACGCTTTTTCCGACTCCGGCGTAGCGAATTGCGCCACCAGCGATGAATCGAAACCGGCCGACAGGAACATGCCGACGGGCACATCGGCCACCATGTGGTGCTTGACCGTATCGGCGATCCGCACCCGCAGCTCATTGATGCGTGCCTGCCCTACGGGTGCCGACCGCCCGCGCTCGGCCTCGGCCAGCACCGCGGCGATCGAATGGAAACGCTTGACTACCGGCGCCTGGCCCTGCGCTACCGTCATGGTATGGCCGGCCGGCAGGGCGCGGATGCCTTTGTAGAGCGTGAACGGCTCCGGCACGGAACCCCACATCAGGAAACCGACGTCGGCCGCCGGCTCCGGTGTCGTATCGATGCCGCCACCGGCCAGCAGCGCCTTGACCTGGGACGCAAAGCGCACGCTGCGGCCGTCGTCGGCGACGTAGAGCGGCTTGATGCCAAAAGGGTCGCGGGCAAAGAACATGGTGCGCCGCTCGCGATCCCAGATCGAGACGGCGTACATGCCGCGCAGCCGCTCGACCATCGCCGCGCCGTACAGATCATACAGGTGAAGCAGCACCTCGGTGTCGGATTGCGAGGCGAAGCGACGCCCAGCCGCCTCAAGTTCGGCCTTCAGTGCGCGATAGTTGTAGATTTCGCCGTTGTAGTTGGCGACCAGGCGGCCACCCTCGAAACTCATCGGCTGCCAGCCGCCCGGTCCGGGGTCGATGATGGCCAACCGGCGCTGGGCGAACAAAGCGGCACCGTCGTCGCTGGCCCAGACGCCCTCACTGTCGGGCCCGCGCGACGCCATCGCCGCCGACATACGGGCAATCAGTGCCGGATCGGCAGGACCGGGTCGGCCGCCATAGTGGAACAGACCGGCAATACCGCACACCGCAGCCTCTCCGCAGCCCGCCCGAATGGAAAAAACCAATAAATTGTAGTATTTTTAATAACTTATGCTAAGTACTTTGGACAAGCAATTTTTCTGCTCGCCCCCATGCGCATTCTCCACCTGATCGCGACGCTTGCCCGCGAAAGCGGCGGCCCGGCCCAAGCCTGCCTCGAAATGGCGCGGGCCGTCGCGGCGCGCGGCCATGACGTGACGATCTGCACCACCAACTGGGCCAGCAAGGGGGTCGAGCCGGTGCCGACCTCGGTGCCGCTGCAGCAGGACGGCGTCAACATCACCTACTTCCCGGTCCATTTCCCGCGCGTCTGGAAGCCGTCGCTGGCCATGGCCTCGGCCCTGCGTCGCGACATGCCGGGCTTCGATGTCGTCCACCTCCACTCCGTCTATCTCTTCCACGACTGGCTGGGCGGGCGCCTGTGCCGGCAGTTCGGCATCCCCTACATCGTGCGCCCACACGGCATGCTCGACCCCTACATTCGCAACCACCATCGTGGCCGCAAGCGGCTGATGGAAGTGCTGTTCCAGGATCGCGTCCTGCGTCACGCCACTGCCATCCACTACACCAGCGACGTCGAGCGCGAGATCAGCCAACCTTTCGATGGCGGCGCGCCCGCGCGCATCGTCCCGCTGGGGGTCAACCTCGGCGGCTTCGACGCCCTGCCGCCGGCCGAGCATTTCCACGCACGCTTTCCCGAGACGCGCGGCAAGCGCATCGTGCTGTTCCTGAGCCGACTGCATTTCAAGAAGGGCCTCGATCTGCTGATCCCGGCGTTCGCACGCCTGGCGGCCGAGGATCCGTCGCTGCATCTCGTGATCGCCGGGCCCGACGACGGCATGCTCGATCAGTGCAAGGCCTGGACGCGGCGCGACGGCGTGCCCGACCGCGTCACGTTTACCGGCATGCTGCGTGGCGAGGACAAGCTCGCGGCGTTCGCGGCGACATCGGTCTTCGCGCTACCCTCCTATAGCGAGAATTTCGGGATCGCCGTCGTCGAGGCCATGGCCGCCGGCCTGCCGGTGGTGATTTCCGACCAGGTCAATATCTGGCGCGAGGTACAGGCCGGCGGCGGTGCGCTGGTCGTGCGCTGTGACGAGCAGAAACTGACGCTAGCGTTGGCCACCGTACTGCGCGACGCGACGCTGGCCGCCGACATGGCGCGCAAGGCGCGCGACACGGTGCAGCATCTCTACCAGTGGGACAGCGTGGCGGCGGCATTGGAGAGCATGTACGAAGAGGTCGCCGCTCGACGCGCCAGCGCGCCGATCGTCGAACCGGCGTGAACCTGGCCACAGCCAAGACGGCATCCGGCCACAGCACAGTCACCGAAAGGTCGCTCGCGGCCCGCGGCAAGGCAACGTTAGTGGCGGGCGCCACGGTGGCAGGAGGGTGTGCATGGCGCGTAGCGTTCTGGTAGCGGGCGGTGCCGGTTTTATCGGCAGCCAGGTCTGCAAGCGTCTGGCGGCTGCCGGGCTCACGCCGGTTGCCTACGACACGCTGGAAAAGGGTCATGACTGGGCGGTCCGCTGGGGGCCGCTGGAGCGTGGCGACATCGGCGACGAACAGCGCCTGGCCGAGGTGTTCGCGCGTCACAAGCCCGACGCCGTCATTCATCTCGCCGGCTACATCGAGGTCGGCGAATCGATGCGCGATCCCGACCGCTACTGGCACAACAACACGGTCAAGACCAAGACCCTGATCGAATTCGCCGAGACGCACGGTGTCGAGCGCTTCGTCTTCTCCAGCACCTGCGCCGTCTACGGCTCGCCGCGCACCCCGCGGCTGGCCGAAACCCATCCGTTCAGCCCGGCCAGTGTCTATGGCGAGACCAAGCTCGCGGTCGAGGAACTGCTGCGCGCACCGGGACGCCGGATGCGCAGCATCGCGCTGCGCTACTTCAACGCCGCTGGCGCTGATCCCGACGGCGAGATCGGCGAGGCACATGATCCGGAATCGCACCTGATGCCGCTGGCGATCGACGCCCTGCTGGGTACGGGCCGGCCGCTCAGCATCTATGGCGGCGACTACGACACGCCCGACGGTACGGGCGTGCGCGATTTCGTTCACGTCGACGACCTTGCCGACGCCCATGTGCGGGCGCTGGGCTATCTTGCCAACGGCGGCACGGCCAAGGCACTGAATGTCGGCAGTGGCCAGGGCTACAGCGTGCGCCAGCTCATCGATGCCACAGCCCGGCTCGCCGGCGGCACGGTGCCCCATAGCATCGGCCCGCGACGGGCCGGAGACGTCGCTAAACTGGTCTGCGACACGAGCCTGATCCAGCGTGAACTCGGCTGGGTGCCCACACACGGCCTGGAAGCGCAGATCGAGCATGCGCTGCGCTGGCGCCGCAAGATGCCGCGCTAGGCGGTCACAGCCTCGACTTGATGGCGAGATAGCCGCCCAGCACCAGCAGGCCGATCAGGAACCAGCGTCGGAACACCTGAGGCTGCACCCGCAACCGCAGATACTGCCCGACGAACATGCCGACCAGTGACGGCGCCAGCGCCAGCAGCGAGGTGCCGGCAATGGACGTCGCCAGCACACCCTCGCGCATCAGGCCAGCCGCCAATGCCAGTGTCGAGACGGTGAAGGACAGGCCCAGCGCCTGCACGAGCTCTTCCTTGTCGAGATCGAGCGCCTGCAGGTAGGGCACCGCCGGGATCACGAACACGCCCGTCGCGCCGGTCACGATCCCGGTCGCGCCGCCGATCAGCGGCGACAACCACCATTCGGCACCGGCCGGTACCCGAAACCGGACGGCAGCCAGACTGACGGCGGCATAGAGAACCAATGCGACGCCCAGCGCCATGGTGGCGCGGCCCGTGGTGTCGGCCGCCAGCAATCCCGCCCCGGGCCACGTACCGACACAGACGCCGACCATCATCGGCCACAGGCGACGCAGCAACGGCCAGAAGCGCGGTCCCGTCAGCAACTGCCAGACATTGGTGACGAAGGACGGGATGATCAGCAACGCCGCCGCCTGTGCCGGTGCCATCACGGCGCCCAGCAACCCCATCGCCACGGTGGGCAGCCCCAGCCCGATAACGCCCTTCACGAAGCCGGCCAGCAGGAAGACCAGCGCCGTCACCGCGAACACATTGGATAGGTCGGACATACCTCCACTTGCGTCATGGCCGGGCAAGGCACAATGTGGAAGCTCCAGAGTAAGCCTTCGTGCCTAACGAAGGCTCAATCGGAGGCGCGGTCTTGCATGCGCTTCGACCTCACTGACCTGCGCCTGTTCGTCCACGTCGCCGAGGCCGCCAGCATCACCCGCGGCGCGGCACGCGCCAACATGGCGCTGGCGTCGGCCAGTGCCCGCATCCAAGGCATGGAGCAGACACTGGGCACCACGTTGCTGGCACGCGGACGACGCGGCGTGACATTGGCACCGGCCGGACATGCCCTGCTGCACCACGCACGCATCGTCCTGCAGCAGGTCGAGCACATGCGTGGCGAGTTGGGCACCTACGCCAGCGGCCTGCGCGGCCATGTGCGCCTGTGGTGCAACACCGCAGCGCTGAGCGAATTCCTGCCCGAGGCGCTGGCGACGTATCTTGTGGTCCATCCCAATGTCGACATCGATGTCCAGGAACGGCCCAGCTATGCCATCACGCAGGCCGTGATCGGCGGCCTCGCCGATATCGGCATCGTGGCCGACGTGGCGGATCTGACGGGCCTGGAGAGTCAGCCCTTCGCGCTCGATCAATTGGTGCTGATCGCGCCGCGCAGCCATCGGCTCGCACGACGACGGCAGATCGCCTACCGCGAGACGGCGCACCATTCGTTCATCGGACTGGCCGCCGACAATCCGCTGCAGGAGTATATCAACCGGCATGCATCGCGGACCGGCGGGACCCCCAAGCAGCGGATCCAAATGCGCGATTTCCACTCGATCTGCCAGTTGGTCGCCCACGGCGCCGGGCTGGGCATCATGCCGCAGACGGCGGCGCAACGATGCCGCCGCAGCCTGCCGCTCGCCATCGTGCCGCTGACCGACGCCTGGGCGCTGCGCCGCCTCACCATCTGCGTACGGCGTCTGGATGCGCTGCCCGCGCACGGCCAGCGGTTGGTGGCCCATCTCGGGGCAAGCGCGTCGAAGGGCGCGGCAAGCAGGGTCTGAGCCAGTGCCATGAGGCGCTGGAAGATCATCCTCCTCGCAGCATCTGGCGCGATCCTCGCGATCGCTGCCTTCGGCCACCCCGTACGCTGGGCCGAGGCTGGCCTGCTGATGGTCGACATCGCGGCCGGCGGCGCGCCCACGTCCTGGCAGGATCTGACACCGGCGCCAGTGCACACCACGGTGCGATGGCCGGTCGATGATCGGACGATCGAGGCTGACCTCTATACGCCTGCCGGCCGCGCCCGCGCCGCGCTGCTGCTGGCACCCGGGGCTGCCGAGTTGGGTCGCGATGACCCGCGGTTGGCCGCTTTGGCCCGATCGGTTGCCCGCGCCGGGTTCGTCGTCGTTGTCCCCGAGTTGCCCGCCGTGCGCCGGCTGGCCTTGTCACGCGACGATGCCGACGTGCTGGCTGACGCCCTGCGCGCACTGCACCGGCAGCAACCTGACCTGCCGCTGGGCGTCATGGCGATTTCCTACGGTGTCGGGCCGGCGCTGATCGCAACCCTGGAGCCCGACCTCAGCGGCAAGGTCGACTTCCTTGTCGGCATCGGTGCCTACCACAACACCGACGAGGTGATCCGCTTCATCACCACCGGCACGTATCGTCGGATCGGCGATGGCCGCCTGCACCGACGGGCGCCCAACCGCTATGGCCGCTGGGCGTTCATATCGGCCAATGCCGAGCGCGTTGCCGACCCGGCGGACGCCGTGCTGCTGCGGCAGGCGGCCGAGCGCAAGCTCGCGGATCCGGCCGCCGCGACGGCTGACCTGCGGGCGCGCATGGGCACCGACGCCACTGCCGTTCTCGACCTGATGGAGAATGACGACCCCGACCGCGTGACGGCGCTGGTGGCCGCCCTGCCCGAACCGATCCGTCAGGATATCGACGCCCTCAATCTGGCGCTGCACGACCTGCGCTCGCTCAGAGCGCGGCTGATCCTGATCCACGGCCGCGACGATACGATGATTCCATTCACCGAGAGCGAAGCACTCGCCGCCGCCGTGCCCGCGGGCAATGCATCGCTCTACCTCGTGGACAACATTGGCCATGTCGAGTTCGATTCGGTCAGCCTGGCCAACGCCTGGACCATGTGGTCAGCGATCAACCGAGCCCTGTCGCTGCGGCGCTAGTCGGCAGCCGCGACGCGATGGCTGCCGAAAACGGGCATCACGTGCTCAGCGAACAGACGCAGGGATGCGATGGTGGCGTTGGGATCGACCAGCAGGATGTTCTCGATCCCGCCTTCCTGCAGACGGCGGATGCGCCCAATGATCTCGTCGGGCGTACCCAGCAGCGGCGCATCATCGTCCAGCGAGGGCTTGCCGCCGCCGCGGGCGAGATCGCCGATCGTGCGGATGACCTTCTCGCGGGTCTCGTACGCCGCCACGCGTTCGGCCTCGGTGCGCACGATCTGAAGCGCCCGCGTCAGGCCGATCATCGCGGGATCGTAGTCGCGGCCGATGCGCCGGCATTCGTCGCGGAACAGCGCCGCCCGCTCGATACTGAGATCGATCGAGCCGAGCTGGTCGAGCAGCAGGTTGTAGCCCTCGCGCGCCGCGCGTCGGATCGACTCGGGACTGCCGGCGGCCAGCCACAAAGGCGGATGCGGGCGCTGCAGCGGCTCGGGCTCGACCACGATGTTGTCGAAGTGCCAGCGCTTGCCGTGATGCGAGAACGTCCCTTCGCTGGTCCACGCCTTGCGGATGATCTCGATCGCCTCGTCGAAGCGCTCGGCCGCTTCCGCCATCGGGATCTGGAAGCCGGCAAACTCGCCGGCGCGGTAGCCCTTGCCGACCCCGAACTCCAGGCGCCCGCCGGACAGCAGATCCAAGGTCGCCGCCTGCTCGGCGACCAGCACCGGATTATGCCAGGGCAACACCACGACCGCCGTCCCCAGCCGGATCGTGCGGGTGCGTGCCGCCAGGTAGGTCAGCAGGGTCAGCGAGGCCGAGACTTGGCCGGCCCCGGTGAAGTGATGCTCGACCAGGAAGACGCTGTGGAACCCCAGGCGCTCGGCCTCGACGACATAGTCGATGAAATCGCTGTAGCCATGGCTATCCCCGGATCCGAGGGACCGCTTCGTCTTGGCGCCGCCGAACAGACCGAATCTCATCCCGCCCTCCCGACACGCCGTGACGGCAGTCGACTTTCCCAGCCAGTCTACCACCCGCACCACGCGCGCGTAGGGCCGGGTGAAGCCCACGCCTTTCGACACGCCCGGTGTCGGTATCGAGATGTGACAGACACCGCCGTTCCGGCTATGCTCAGGCCCATGCAGGTCGCGGATGTGCGTGACCGGCGGCCGGATAGACCGTCAAGCCACGGATCGTCCACGGCCACTCGAACCGGTTGTTCGGGAGGATCGTCTATGGCCACCATTCGCAACCCCATCGAATACGCAAACGATTCGCTCAAGGGCCTGGGACATGTGCTGGGCTCGACATTCCATGCCGTCGGCGGAGCCGATGAAACACGGCATGCCGCGCCGCCGGCCGTCGCCCACATCGGCCTCGCCGATCTGCGCGAAGCTCTGGCCAAAGGCTTCAACGACTTCGGTGCCTTCCGGACCGACGTGATCTTCCTGGTGCTGGTCTATCCCGTCATCGGTCTGGTGCTGGCGCGCGCCGCCTTCGGCCAGGACATGCTGCCGCTGATGTTCCCCCTGGCGTCGGGCTTCGCACTGGTCGGCCCCATAGCCGCCGTCGGCCTCTACGAGATGAGCCGGCGCCGCGAAGAAGGCCATGACATCAGCTGGGCCGACGCCTTCGGCGTGGTCCGCTCGCCGGCATTCGGCGCCATCATGGTGCTGGGCCTGCTGCTGGTCGGCATGTTCGGCATCTGGCTGTTCGCAGCGCAGATGATCTACGACATGACGCTGGGCCCCGAGCCGCCGACGTCAATCGGCGCTTTCGCGCACGACGTGTTCATGACCAGCGCCGGCTGGACCATGATCGTGGTCGGTGTCGGCGTCGGGTTCCTGTTCGCCGTGGCGGTGCTGGCGATCAGCGTCGTCTCCTTCCCGCTGATGCTCGATCGTGGCACGGCGCTCGACACCGCGGTGGGAACGTCGATCCGCGCCGTAAGAGCCAATCTGTGGCCGATGGCGGTCTGGGGCATGATCGTCGCGGGCGGACTGGTGCTGGGATCAATCCCGCTGTTCATCGGCCTGATCATCGTCATGCCCGTGCTGGGACACGCGACGTGGCACCTGTACCGCAAGGTGGTGCCGCGGCCGTAGCTCAGCGCACTTCCTGCATCGCTGCAGCGGGCTCGATGCCGATCCATTCGAGCCCGCACGGAAGATCGCGGTCTGCATAGTCAATCTGTAGGACGCGTCGACGATCAGGCTGTCGCGCCCGTTCCGACGCGTGGACGATGGCTGTCCTGTAGAGCCAGATGTCGCCTGCCGCGGCCAGACACACCGCCGTCCCATGCCGCCCGGCCGCGGCGGCGGCGTCCGATGTCGGAACACGCCCGAGTCGATGCGAGCCCGGCGCCACCAACAACGGCGCATTGTCCGCGGCACAGTCGTCGAGGTGGACACGCAGCGTGATCATCCCGGCAAGGATCTCGAACGGCGGCTCGACGTGCGCGACACCGGCCTTGACGGACCACGGGCCGAACCCCGGCGCCTCACGACGCTGGCGCACGGCGATGGTCCGGGTCTGGTGCCAAGCCACCGCCCAATTGTTGACCGCCGTCTTGTCGAACAACACGGCGCGCACGGGCTGCGCCGTCGCGCCCATGATGGCGTGGGCACGCCGTCCAACGCTGCCGCCAGGCCCCAGGACTTCGGACAGAACCGAGCCGCCAAACACACGCACGCCGGACCACCGCTTCAAGGTCGCGTCGGCGAACGTCCGTAGGGCATAGAGGTCAGCGTCCGGCACCGCAGCGGCACAATGCTCGGCACCATCGGCGTCCAATTCAAGCGCGCACCCGTCCAGCATGCGCTCAGGCTGTGGCATCGACATGCGGACAGAGTGTACTGCCTTTCGCGACTGAATGCTCTGCCGTCGACGCCTACTGCCGTTGGACGCCGAGCTGATCCGCCACGCGGCGCCACAGATCCTGCTCCGACCGGATGAAGTGCGCCAGCGCCGCACCCGATAGCGCATCGGGGTACATCCCGAGGGCTCCCATCCGCGCCGTGATCTCCGGTTCGACGGCGGCCTTGCCGATTTCCGCCGCCAGGCGCTGGACAATGGCATCTGTCGTCCCGCGCGGCGCGACCAACACGAACCAGCCATCGACGATCATATCCGGCACGATCTCGGCGACGGCGGGCACCGTCGGATAGCGGGCCAACCGGCTTCTCGAGAAGACGGCGATCGGCGTCAGCTTGCCGGAGTCGACCATCGAGGCCAGTGCCGCGACACCATCGGTCATCAGCATCGCATCGCGGCTTAGCAGCGCCGATATGGCGGTCGTGCTGCCGTTGAACGACACGGTGAAGAACTTGCCGCCGCTGCGATAGCCCAGCATCTCGGTCGCAAGATGCGGCACCGAGTTGAAGCCGGACACGGCGACGGTCAGGGTATCCGGCTGTGCCTTGGCCAAGGCAAGCACTGCGGGCAGTGTCTGCGCCGTCGCATGCGCTGCCGCCACCATCAACAACGGCGCGCGAGCCACCAGCGCAACGGGAACGAAATCCCTGTCGAAGTCGTACTGCATCTCCTTCATCGTATGCGGCGCGACCGTGATCGCCGACGCGTGAACGACACCCAGCGCATAACCATCGGCCGGCAGGCGCTTCAGTGCGCCCAATGCGATGTTGCCGCCTGCTCCACCCCGAGAGTCGACGATGAACTGCTGCTGGAATGTCCGGCTCAATTGGTCGGCCAAGAGCCGCGCCATGACATCGGGCGCCGAACCTGTTGGCGCCGTCACGATGACGCGCACCGGTTTCTGCGGCCAGGTTTCAGCCTCCGCAACGGCCGGCGCGCTCGTCAGCACCACCAACCACAGGATCAGCGTAGTGGCGAACCTCATGACACGCGCTCGCCGGGCCGATGTCCCCAGGTGCTGAACTGCTCGAAACGGCCGGGCGTCCACGGTGTTGTCTCGATGCGCACACCGCCCCACCCGAACTCGAGATCGAAACCAGACGGCGTGCGGCAGTAGAAGGACACCATCCGGTCGTTGGGATGCTGTCCCAGCGTGCGTGACATCGGCACGCCGGCCGCGCGTGCCCGGTCATAGGCCAGGCCGACATCTTCCAAGGTGGCGGCCTCGACCATGACATGGTTGAGGCGCTTTGGCAGCGACACCGGCAGCCCGGCATAGGCGATCGAATGATGCCGTGGGTTGAGATGCAGGAATGCCACAGTGACGGGAATGGGTCCCAGCTTGTCGTGGATATGGTCACTGATCCCCGCACCAAGGAAATCGCCGCAGAAAGCCTCGCTTGCGGGGAGGTCCGTTGTGCCCAGCACGATGTGGCCGAGGCCACCGTCGCCGGTTACGAAACCGCTGGCGACCAGCGAAGAGCGGAAGGGAGTTGCCCCGGCCTGCGCTCCGACGGCGAGCTCGAACGGCGTGCCATTGGGATCACTGAAGCGGAAGAATCGAGTGACGCCGCGCAGCGCCGCTTCCGCATCGCTGCCTGGCGACACCGAAACGCCGGCATCGCGCAGCTGTCCGATCCGCCGGTCGAGTTCTGGCTCGGAGTCGACCTCGAAACCGGCGAACGCAAGATCATCGCGCCTTCCCGGGACAACAAGAATGCGCCGCGCTCGCTCATCAAAGCGAAAGGCGCGCGCCTCGCCCATGTCTTCGACATCGAAACCACAGACGCTGTCGGCAAAGGCCACCCAGGCCGGCACATCGGATGCTTCGATGCCGATATAGCCCAATCGCACCGTCATGATCCTGCTCCTGCAGCAGCCATGGGCGTCACGGCCGCGGAAAGGCCGCACACCCTGTCGATCAGCGCATCGAGGTCTGCCGGCACGCCCTGCCCCCGCCAGGCGACCCGCTGGTCGGGACGCACCAACACCAGCGGCCGGTCGTACAGCGCGATGGCCTGCGGCTCGGCACCGATATCAATCACGGCCAGCGGCAGGCCGCGCCGCTGCGCAGCAGCACGCATGATCGAGGCTGCTTGCGGCTGGCCGTATGTGATCAAGGTGAACTCGGGCCCGAACAGGTCGTGCAGCCAGGTATCGTCGCGCAATTTTACCTGAGGTGCCCGGCAACCCGGTGCGGTGGACGGCACGTAACGGTCGATCTCAAAGGTGGGCGGCGGCTGCTCGTCGTATGCAATCGCGGACGATCCCTCGTAGACGATTCCGAAATTCAAGCCGACGGGATTGAATTGCGTTATCTCGGTCGCCAGCAGTGCAGCGGCGAATTCTCGGCGCGCGCGTATGCCGTCAGCATTGTCGGATTCCAGCGCATCCGGCGGCTTGATGCCTTGCTGATTGGCGAACAGCTGGCGGGCAGCACGCGAAACCTGCTCGCCCACCGGCCGACGCTCTGCCTCGTAGGCGTCCAGCAACGTCATCGAGCCCCAGCCCTTGATGGCGGCCGCCAGCATCCAGCCCAGAGAGATCGCATCCTCGATGCCGGCGTTCATGCCGAAGCCGCCATAGGGGATCCAGAGATGCGCGGCGTCGCCGGCGAGGAACACGTTGCCGACCCGGTAGCGGTCGGCCACCAGGCGGCGGCCGGTCCAATCCTCGGCGGCAATCATCTCGATATCCACCGACGCGCCGATCACCTGCGCGATCAGGGCGCGCGTGTCGACCGCACCGAACGCCTCGTCGCGACGCAGCGTGCAGTGGCACAGCCAGAGCGTGTCGCCGTCGAGCGCAATCACGTTGCCGCGCCGCTCGCCATTGACGATCCAGGTCATCCAGGCCGGCGTTCGGGACAGTCGCTCCTTCAGCGCGCGGGAGCGGAGATAGACCGATCGCGTGCGGGACAGATTATCGTCACCATGAAACTTAACGCCGATCGACTTGCGAACGGCGCTGCGGGCACCGTCGCAACCGACCACGAACCGGGACCGCAACCGGCGTTGCTCGCCGGTCCCGGGATGACGCAGGCTGACGTCAACGCCGACGCCGCGATCCGCCAACGCGATCAATTCGGAAGCGAACGCGATGTCCACGCCCAACGTGTTGACGGCATGGTCCCGCAGCACAGGTTCAAGGAACAGCTGGCTGATCCGGTGCTGCGGCTCGGGCGTCGGCCAGTCGGCATCGAGCGCCGGGATATGGCTGTCGCTGCGCTGCGACCACGGCGGCATCACGAAACGGCCAAGCTCGTGGCCGAGAAATCGCGTCGCGTAGGCGATGTCGCCCGGATGATCGGCCGGCAGGCCGGCTCGCCTGACGTCAGTCGCGACACCCAGCCGACGGAAGATCTCCATGCTGCGTGCGCTTGTGGTGTTGCATTTCGGGTGTGCCGGTGCATCGGCGGGACGGGCTTCCACGATGCGGCAGGAAATACCGCGTTGGGCCAGGTCCATCGCGAGCGTCAGGCCGACCGGGCCGGCGCCAACGATCAGAACATCGCAATCGTATGCGCCCGTCACGGGCGGAAGCTGGCTCATCGCAGCGCCTTGATGTCGTTTCCTCTGTACTGGACGTAAATCGCCGGTCGCCAGCTGGGAAATTCAAAGTCGTCATTGTGGTATCATTTCCATAGATAGCTCGGGTCTTGGGTATCATTTCTGCGGCGAAGGACGGCATGAACCTGCGACGCGTCAATCTCAACCTGATGCCGGTGCTGCGTGAGCTGTTGCGGACCCGCAATGTCACTCGCGCCAGCGAACGGCTCGGCCTGACGCAATCGGCCACCAGTGCCGCGCTGGGCCGGCTGCGGGTGCTCCTGCAGGATGACCTGCTGGTCATGGTCGGGCGACGCATGCAGCTGACGGAGACCGCCCAACGCCTGGTCGCACCCCTCGAAGAAGCGCTGGCGGCACTGGAGCAGGTCGTCGCGGCGCCTGCCTTTGATCCTGGTAACCTGGAGCGCCGCTTTGTCGTTGCGACAGCCGATTATGTGTCGTTCCTGCTGGCCCCTGCCGTGGTGCGCCGGTTCGCGCGCGAGGCGCCGCGCAGCTCAATCCAGTTCGTCGACATTCCGGCCAGTTACCTGGCGCGCATGCGCATGGGCGAGATCGACCTGCTGCTGGCGCCCGATCTGGGCATCAGCCGGCAGCAGGGCGTGCGGTCCATGCCCCTGGTCCGGGACCGCATGGTCTGCATCGCAGCCCGCCGGCATCCAACGATCGGCAAGCGGCTGGATCGGCAAACCTACCTGCGCCTGCCGCACGCCATGTTTCAGGTCAGCGACGGCAGGGCTGCCAGCTTCGAGCAGACCATGCTGTACCGACAGCACGCCCGACAGAACAACGTGGTGTTCGTTCCCAACTTCATGCTGTTGCCGCAGGTCGTTGCCGAGACCGAGTGCATTGCCCTCGTCCACCGCAGGCTGGCGGAGCGCTTCGCCGTCATGGCCGCGATCCGGCTGATCGAACCGCCCCTTCGGGTGCCCGACATCGAGATCGCGGCGTTCTGGACGGCAAGCCAGGACCGCGACCCCGTTCATCGGTGGCTGCGCGACATCCTGAAGGAGGCAGCCGCCGCGCGGTGACGATCCACCTTTGCCCACGAGAGCGCTACGGAGTGGACACATCTCCGGAAGGCAGCGTCCGCTGTCGTCCTGAGCGCAGGGAAGGGCCTGTTATGCCGCCGCTTCGCACGAACGGACCTCACGGAGGCACGTGCGTCATCACCCGTTCCGTGCGTTTCGACGGCTCAACGGATCCTTCGCTGCGCTCAGGATGACAGCCCTGTGCCTCACAGGCCGAGTTTGGCCGCCAGCCCGATCCGCTGCAGCTTGCCGGTTGCACCCTTGGGGATCTCCGGCAGGAACACCACCTTGCGCGGCACCTTGAAGGCGGCCAGGCGTTCGCCCACGAAGTCACGCAGCTCCTTTTCGCTGGCGCTCTTGCCTTCGCGCAGCACGACAGCGGCGGCGACTTCCTCGCCCAGCTTGTCGTGCGGCATGGCGAACGTGACGACCTGCAGCACGGCAGGATGGTCCATCAGGACTTCATCGACCTCGCGCGGCGAGACCTTCTCGCCGCCGCGGTTGATGATCTCCTTCAGTCGACCGGTGATGCTGACATAGCCCTCGCTATCCATCACGCCCTGGTCGCCGGTACGGAACCAGCCGTTGGTGAACGCCTCGCCGTTGGCCTTGGCATTGTTCTCGTAACCGGCCGTGACGTTGGCACCGCGAATCACGATCTCGCCCGTCGCATTGGCCGGCAGCATAGTGCCCGCTTCGTCCATGATCGCAATCTCGGGGCCAGCGGCGACACCCACTGTCCCGGGCTTGCGGGTGCCCGGCGGCAGCAGGTTGCTCGCCATCTGGTGCGACGCCTCGGTCATGCCATAGGACTCGATGACGGGTGCGTTGAAGGTCGACTCGAGTTCGGCGATCACCTGCGGCGGCAGTGACGACGAGGACGACCGCACGAAGCGCAGCGGCGTCGCGGCGATGATAGCCTTGTTCTGCGTCGCCCGCGTGAGGAGCGCCTGGTGCATGGTGGGGACCGCCGTGTACCAGGTCGGCTTGGCCTCCTGCATCCAGGCAAAGAAACGCAGCGCGTTGAACCCGGGCGTGCAGAACACCGAGCTGCCAGCCGAGAACGGTGCCAGCAGTCCGGCCATCAGGCCGTGGATGTGGAACAGCGGCATGATGTTCAAGCCGCGATCACCCGAGGTGAACTGCAACGTCTGCGCGATGTTACCGGCGGACGCGCAGATGTTGCGTTGCGCCAACGGTACGATCTTGGGCCGCGATGTCGTGCCCGACGTGTGCAGGATCAGCGCGATATCGTCAGGCTCGGCGTAGCGACCATTGCCGACGCGATCGCCGAGCGTAAACGAGCCCGCACCCTGCAAAGGTTCTGCGGCGAGTTCGATCACCGGCACACCCAACTTGCGGGCCACGGCGACCGCCGGCGAGTCGCTTCCCTTGTCGACCACCAGCGCCTTGGCATTGATGTCCGACATATAGAACTCGAACTCGTCGGCCCGATAGGCGGGATTGAGCGGCGCTGCCGTGGCGCCAGCGGCGATGGCGACGAAGGCCGTGGCCATTTCCGGCCCATTAGGCAGTACGATCGCCACCCGGTCATTGCGGCCGATGCCCATGGCGTTGAGCGTACCAAGGCTGCGATCGACGAGTCCGCGCAAGCCCGCGTAGGTGAGTGGCGGTATCCCGGGTGCTGCGATCGCCACGTCGGCGTCCGCGCCCTTGGCCAGCAGTTCCCGCAGCGTCGAAACCCTCGTCATGTCATTTCCTCTCAGACCATTCCTAGAAGCATCATGCTGATTTACACCGTCTCGATGTGCAGCCGCCCCTTGGCGGCTTGCAGCGAGCGGGCCAGCAGGCTGGCGCAGGCGTAGACTGCATCAATATGCGGAGTCGGCGTCTGCGTGATGCGGCCGAGCTCGACGACCGAGCCGACCAGTGCCTCGACCTCGATGACGCGGCCCGTTTCGACATCCTGCAGCATCGATGTCTTGTGCGCGCCGACTGCCTCGGCGCCGGCGATCCGCTTCTCAAGCGAGACGCGAAAACGGATGCCCAACTTTTCGCCGACGGCCTGTGCCTCCTGCATCATCTTGGCGGCTAGGTCACGCGTCAGCGGGAAGCGGCAGATATCGACCAGGGTCGCGTGCGTGAGCGCGCTCAACGGATTGAAGCTGAGGTTGCCCCACAGCTTGGTCCACAGTTCGGCGCGGATATCGGAGATCACCGGCGCCTTGAAGCCCGCCTTGCGCAGCGCTTCCGAGATCGCCTTGATGCGCGGCGTCTCGCTGCCGTCGATCTCGGCCACGGAGAAGCGGTTGCCTTCGATGTGTTTGATCATGCCGGGCGCGGTGATCTCGGCCGCCGGATAGACCACGGAACCGATGACACGCTCGATCGGCAGATTGTCGGCGATGACTCCGCCAGGATCGACTGACTGCAGGCGCGTCCCCTCATGCGCACCGGCCTGCTTCATGAAGTACCACCAGGGAATGCCGTTCTGCGCTGTCATCACCATGGTGTCGGGGCCATAGAGTGCCGGCAGGTCGCGCACGACGGCCGCCACCTGGTGCGCCTTCATGCCCAGGATCACCAGATCTTGGACGCCGGCCTCGGCGATCTTGTCGGTCGCCGCGACCTTGGCCACGGTCTCCTGTCCATCCTCGCCGATCAGGCGCAAGCCGTTGGCGCGGATTGCCGCCAGGTGCGGACCACGGGCAATCAGCGTCACCTGCTCGCCAGCCTCGGCCAGCCGGACACCCAGCAGCCCGCCAATGGCCCCGGCACCAACCACACAGATCTTCATCGCGGCTCCCGGTCGCAGGGCGCGCAGCGCGCGCCGGCGGCGCACTTAATCACGTCAGCGTCGCGCACTAAAGCCCTGCTGCGGCATCTGACTTGTGACCGTGACGAGGTCGTGACGTCGTTACCGGCTGCCTATAAGGCCGGTCAGGATTTCACGACGATGCTCCTCGGCCTGCCTTATTTCGATGCTCTGCTGCTGTTCGGCGCCGGCCTGTTAGCTGCCGCGGCGAATGCCATCGCCGGCGGCGGCACATTCCTGACCTTTCCCGCGTTTCTGGCCACCGGTGTGCCAGCCGTCATCGCCAACGCCTCCAACGCCGTAGCGATCTGGCCCGGCCGCCTGCTGGTGATTGCCGCCTATCGCCGTGAACTGGCGCGCCAAACCAAGCGGGCGTTACGGACCGGCCTGATTTGCGTTGCTGGCGGCATTGTCGGCGCGTTGGTGCTGCTGCAGTCGGGCGACAAGGCCTTCCTGCGCACTGTGCCCTGGCTGCTGCTGATCGCGACCCTGCTGCTGCTGTTCGACCGGGCGATCCAACGGCGCTTCGGCGTCGGCAAGCCGGGCAGCGAGCCGTCATGGGCCTGGCGGGCGGCACTCACCGCCGCGCTGTTTCTATGTGCGGCCTATGGCGGCTTCTTCGGCGGCGGACTGGGAGTGATCCTGATGCCCCTGCTCTCGCTGTCGGGCGTGCGCGACATCCAGGAGCTGAACGCGCTGAAAAACCTGCTGGTGGCGCTCATCGCGGGGGTCGCCGTGGTAATTTTCATCGCATCGGGCGCCGTCTCGTGGCCCGGTACCCTGGTCATGATGGCCGGCGCGCTGATCGGCGGTTATGGCGGCGGCGCGGCGGCGCGGCACATTCCGGCACCGGCCCTGCGGACTGTCATCATCGTCTGCGGCTTCGCGCTCTCGATGTATTATTTCTGGGATATCTACCTGCGGCCGACAAAAGGCTGACACGGCGATTGCGCTGGGCTCGCCCCTTTGGTTAAGACTGCCTTGCCAGAGAGGAGCGGCATGGGCGCGTTCGCCACCGAGTCATTTTCCGAGGATGCCAGCGTGCGTACCGAGCAGTGCCCGGCATGAGCGTGCTGGCGGCGATTGCCCGTGTCGGGGGCCGGCTGCTGGTGGGGCTGGTCGTGTTCGTGCTGACCCTGCTGATCGGCCTCTATTTTCATTTGCGCACGTCGCTACCCGACTATGCCGGCACGGTTCGCATTGGGGGGCCGCAGGCCTCGATCGATATCGTGCGCGATCGCAATGCCATCCCGCACATTTTCGCAGGCTCATTGGAAGATGCGATGTTCGGCCTGGGCTATGTGCATGCCCAGGACCGGCTGTGGCAGATGGAGATGATGCGGCGCGCCGCCGCAGGCCGGCTGTCGGAGGTCCTGCCGCCGGCGATCGCCGGCGCGGCCGTGATCGATATCGACCGCACCATGCGCGCGTTGGGCGTTTATCGGCGTGCCCAGGACAGCCTGAACGCCCTGGCACCCCGCACGCGTAAGCTGCTCGAATCCTACGCCGCCGGCGTCAACGCCCACATCGCCACGCACAAAGGATCGTTCGGCCCGGAATTCACCCTGCTGCAGGTCACGCCGGAACCCTGGCAGCCCGCTGATTCGCTGGTCTGGGGCAAGCTGATGGCACTCAGCCTGGACGGCAACTGGCGCGCCGAGCTGTTCCGCGCCCGCCTGATGAAGAAGCTGGGCGAAGCGCGCATGCTGCAGATGTTCCCGCAGCTGGGCGACGACCGCGAGTCGACGCTGTCGATCCTGGGCGATGCCTTGCTGCAACTGCCGCTTGACCGCCTGTTCGGCGCCACGGACAACGAGCTCACCCGCAAGCGGGAGGCATCCAACGAATGGGTACTCTCCGGCACGCACACCAGCAGCGGCAAACCGCTGCTGGCCAATGACCCGCATCTGGGCCTGGGCGCGCCCGGCATCTGGTACCTGGCGCGGCTGGTCGGCCCCGACTTCGACATCCGCGGCGCCACCTCGCCCGGCTCGCCCGCCGTCGTGCTGGGCCACAACGGACGCATCGCCTGGGGTTTCACCACCACCAACGTCGACAGCCAGGACCTGTTCGTCGAACGCATCGATCCGGGCGATCCGGGCAAGTATGTGACACCCGACGGCAGCCGGCCGTTCAATGCGCGCGAGGAGTACATCAACGTACGCTTCGGTGAGCAGGTGAAGGTCCGCCTGCGCACCACACGGCACGGCCCGGTGATCTCCGACGTGCTCGACCCCAAGACGGTCGAGGTCGAGGGCGGTCATGTGCTGGCGTTGTCGGCCACAGCGCTCGATCCCGGCGATACATCGGCCGAAGGTTTCCTGGAGCTGGGCTTGGCGCGCGACTGGGACCAGTTCCTTGCGGCGGCGCGCAAGATCGTCTCGCCGATGCAGAACATCGTCTACGCCGACACCGCCGGCAACATCGGCTTCATTGCGCCGGCCAAGGTGCCGATCCGGCGCAAGGGCGATGGCTTCCTGCCGGTACCCGGCTGGACTGGCGAATATGACTGGGCCGGGTTTGTGCCGTTCGAAGAACTGCCGCGTGCCTACAATCCGCCCGGCGGCATCATTGTGAACGCCAATGCCCGGCTGGTGCCCGGCAACTTCCGGCATTTCATCAGCCGTGAATGGGCCGAGCCTTACCGGCAGCGGCGCGCCAATGCCCTGCTGTCGGGCGCTGGTCAGCATACTGTCGGCAGCATGATCGCTTTGCAGGAGGACACGCTGTCGCCGGATACGGCCGACACGCTGCCTTTCCTGCTCGCCCTGCAGCCGCGTGACGCGCGCCAGGCTAACGCCATCGAGCTCTTGCGGCACTGGAACCGGCGCATGCTGGCCGACCGGCCGGAACCGTTGATCTACACCGCCTGGCTACGCGCCCTGCAGCGAGTCCTGTATGCCGACGAGCTGGGCGAAGACCTCTTCAAAGACTACGTTTCGCCCAACATCGCCTTCCTGGTCACCATCCTGCGCGACCGCCCGGAATGGTGCGATGACGTGCGAACGCCACGGACGGAAACCTGCGCCGAAGCGATGTCGACGGCACTCGATCTGGCGCTGGATGAGTTGCAGAAGCGCTACGGGCCATCGATCGACTCATGGCGCTGGGGTGAAGCGCACCAGGCGACACATCGCCATCCGTTGTTCGATGCCGTGCCCTTGCTGCGCGACGTCGCGTCGATCCGTTTTCCTGCCGACGGCGGTATGCACACCCTCAATCGTGCCACCCCCGCCTTCCGTGACGGTCGCGAGCCGTATGCTGACGTGCATGGCGCCGGCCTGCGGGCGATCTATGATTTCGACGACCTCGACAACAGCCGCTTCGCGATCCCGTTGGGACAGTCGGGCAACTTCCTGTCGCCGTGGTACGCCAACTTCGTGAGCGGCTGGCGCGCTTTCGATTACCTGCGCATCGGCGGCAGCTATCGCTTCCGGCTGCAGCGCGAAGGCATCGGCACGATCAGCCTGGTCCCGCCTCCGAAGTAACGTCCTCGGCTGGCATCAGCCAGCCCTGGTAGTGCACCAACCGGCCGATCACGGGCAGACCGATCTCGACGTCGAAGCAAAAGCGGTCAGCGTCATCGACGCGTTCCTTGGCAACAATGCACGGCCACAGGAAACGGGGTAGCGGCATGCCCAGAACACTGCCCCGCCGCAGATGCAGATCAATGCCGTGCACAGACGCGGCAGCCTCCATGGCGAAGGCAACGGCGCCGAAGCGCTCGATAATCAAGCCGCTGTCGGGCGCGGCGTATTGTAAAGACATGAATGCGTGGCGCCCGAAGGTGCGATGCCATGTCTCGACGCCATCGCGCACGGTAAAGGCCACACTCACCGGCACATCTGCGTTCGCCGGCGGGAAGCCGAAGATGCGTGCGGCGAAGCGGGCGAACATCCCCCGTGCACCGCCGATGTTGGCGCGGCCCCGCCACACCGCGCCTGCCGTCAGATCGTGCAGCCGGGCGATGGGCCCCGGCAAAGAGGCGTAGGCAGCGCCGATGCTGCGTACGTAGAGCGGCTGGGCCTCGTCGCTCGCCCAGCGAATCGCCAGGCCTTCGGCCTGGGCCAGGATCTCCTCCGTTGTCAGCAGGCCGACGCAGGGCATGGCACCGCGTATCGTCACGGCGCCGCGCGCCAGCTTGCGCACCAGGGCGACAGAGGCCAGCGCCGGTATCCAAGGCCCGTCACCGGCTTCGGCCAACAGTCGCCAGCGTCGGGTGATCGCACGGCCTGCGGCGTTACGGCCGGTGACGTCGACCAGCATTCCGCCGCGATCCGTGCCCAGTCCCGGCACCCGATCGGACAGCCAGCGCAAAGCGTCCGTGAACGGCACCAGCGATCTAATCCAGCGCCAGCGCACCAGCCACGACAACAGCCACAACCCGACATGCAGGACCGATAGTTCCAGGCCAGCATGGAATGCCACCCGCTCGCGTACCCCATGACGCTCGGGCAGCAGCGCCAGGTCGGGCACGTCACACAGCGAGAACCAACGTCGGCCCAGGCTGGCGCCGTCCGACAGCGCCAAGGTGCGGCGGTGTAGGTCCTGCCAGCCGACGCTGTCACTCCAGGCTCCGTTTCGCCACTGCCGCACCGGGTGCCCGACGTAACTGAGAATGGCCGCGATGGTCGCGCGCCCCCGTGGCGCGCGATTGCCCGGCGTGATGGCGACGTCGATGGCATCGATGCGGGACAGGTCCTTGGCCACATGATCTATGACGGCGCTCGACAATGCCGGCACCGAACTGGCGCCGGCCGCCACCAGGACGCCGGCTTGACGCGCTGCGGGGTCGAGCACGCCGATGCCACAGACGAAGGCGCGCGCATCGGCGAGATCGACATAGTGAATGCTGAGCCGGATGCAGGCCTCGGCGACGCGATAGTCCGACTCCTGGAACGGCCCCGCTGTGTGGATGACAGCAGTTGGTCCCAGTCGCGCCAGGCTGTCCGCCCAGTCCGCAGCGTCGATATCGAGTGTCGCCGCGACGATATCCTGGCGGTCGTGCACTCGGCACAACTCCGCCGCGAGGACTTCCGCCGATTGCTTGGTGCGCGCTGCAACGACTAGGGCGATGCCGGAGTCACGCGCCAGCAGACGGCAGACCCGTGCACCGAAAGCGCCGGTACCGCCAATGACGACAACGCGAAAGCTTGCCATCATCGGTCAACCGAGGAAGCGCGCGACGATATCCGGGCTGGGCACCAAGCACGCGTCGCGGCGGCCGAACCAGGCATAGCGGTTGGCGGCGATCCTGTCGTAGACCCAGTCACGCAGCGGCCGCGGACAGATCTGCGCGAATCGCATCAATGGCCAGGGACTCCGCAGGCGCTCGACGATGCGAAAGTAGGCGCCCGACTTGAAATAGGCGCGACCCGCCTCAATCAGGATGTTGCTCTCGTACTCGCTGGTCGACATCCCGAGATCCTGCAGGATCGCCGTCCCCAGTGCCGACTGCGCTGGCACAAAGCGGAAGATGGCGGCCGGATCACGCGCGATGACGAAGCGCACGAAGCCCGCGCAGAGATTGCAGACGCCATCAAACAGGATCACCGGCCCGCCGGGCGGCACGGCGACCCGGACCGGCTGGCCGTCGGGTGGCACCGCACGTGATCTGCCCATGTCGCTCCCGTCGTTACCACGCCAGCGTCAACGATCCCCGGGCCCCCGGCGAGACGCCACTTCGTCGCACGACAGGTGCACCGGGTGGCGATCAGGTGCGCTGCTGGCCGTAGGATCTGTATTTGACCAGGACCCGGTCGATCTCGGCGTCATCGAGGACCGGTGGCTCGCCGAGCGAGCGACAGAGCAAGTACTGCTTTGCCAGTTCCTCGACCAGCACGGCAAGCGACAGGGCGCGGCCGAGATCAGCGTGTGCAGCAATGACGCCGTGATGCGCGAGAAGACACGCGCGCCGGTCGGCCATGGCTGCCAGGGCCGCGTCGGAGAGTTCCTGCGTCCCGAAGGTCGCGTAGCGCGCGCAGCGAATGTCTCCAGCCCCGACGGCCGCGATCGAGTAATGCAGCGCGGGAATCCCCATGCCCATGATGGCGAGTGCCGTGGCGTGCGTCGAATGGGTATGCACGATCGCGTTCAGGTCTGATCGGGTGTGCAGGATGTCGCGATGGAAACGCCACTCACTGGAGGGCAGAACGTCACCATCGAATGTGCCATCCATGCGCATATGCACGATCAGGTCGGGTGTCAGCCTGTCATAGGCGACGCCTGTCGGTGAGATGAGAAACCCATCATCAACCCGTACGCTGACGTTCCCGGACGTGCCTTTGTTGATCTGCAGGCGGTTCATCGCCCGGCAGGTCTCGATCAGAGTGTTGCGCAGATCGCCATCATGGCCAGCCATACTCTTCCCTTCCCTGGGTCAACGATCTCAACTGGCCGCGCGACGTTCTACATGCCGCATGTCGGACAAGTCCTGGCGCCGAACACGGACGTGTGCCAACCCACATAGGGCTGATGCAGCCCGGCGAGCGCCCCCGCCGCATCCTGAGCGGCGAGCCGCAGATCGGCGGCGCAGGCAGCGGCGCCTTGAAGGACCGCCGCTTCGTCGAATGCTTCGATGCGGCCATCGCGAAGCAGCCAATCGCCGCCCACCATGAGCGCCTTGACCGAGCGTGGGTCGGCATGTGCGACAAGGGCATCGAGCGCAACAGGCGCCGTGGCGAGCCCGTGACTTGCGAAGTCGACTACGAGCAGATCAGCCGGCCCATCCTCGACGAGGCTGCCGAACCCCGTCCCGGGCCCTAGAGCGCGGATGCCTTCGGTTGCCGTTCGGACAACGTCACGCGGCTTTACCCAGCGATTGAAATCCGACCCGGGCGTACGCTGCGCGGTCACCATATGGCGCATGATTTCGAACAGGTCATGACGGCCGCCGGTATTGGAGGAATCCGTCCCCAGGGCGAGCGCCATCCCCGCATCGAGCGCCGAGCGGACATCGAACCGTCCGGAGCCGAGCATCAGGTTGCTCATGGGGTTATGGACGACCGTCACGCCGCGCCGAGCGAGGCGCTCGCGATCCTCGCCGGCGAGCCAGATCGCATGCGCGATCGAAAGCCTGGCATCGAGAAGGCCTGTTCTATCCAATTCGTCGATCAGCCCCGCCGGCCATCTCTCCTTTATGTGGCGCGCCTGCGGCCACGTTTCCAGCACGTGGGTGTGACTCCCGAGATCGAGATCGTCGCGCAGCTGCAGCCACAGCCGCCAGAGCCCATCGGAGCATCGCTGCGGCGCGTTGGGTCCGAGCAACAGCCGGACCCGATCGTCTGATCGCGTCCGCGTATGCAGATCGACAAACGAGTCGCGGACGGCCTCGACATTCCTGGGCGCGAGCAGTGAGAAGCGCTGTACAGCTGTAGCATCGAGCGGAATGCCGAGAAAGTCTTCGTCCGCCAGGTCGGCGAAGAACGGCGCGAAGCCGACCCGCAATCCGGTCGCGCGGTGCGCGTCGAGGGCGGTGTGGGCAAATCGGGTTTGCGGCAAATGATCGATATAACCGCCGATGCCGTTCCGGATCATCTCCGTCGCGGTCAGCATGATGGCTGCCCGCACACAGCGCTCCGTGAAGGCCCGCCCATAGTTGATCGCGTAGTACGACCAGAGTTCCAGAGGAAAAGCATTCTCCGTTCCGCGCAGGAGCGTGGACGTCGAATGGACGTGGCCGTCGAACAGCGGCGGCATGACGAGTGCGCCCGTCGCGTCAAAGACCTCGTCGGCAGCCGCACTTGCGGCCTCGACGTCGGCCGGCGACAGCAGGCCCTCAATCCGACCGCCGATGACGACGACACCTCCAGGCATCGGGGCCGGCATGTCGCTTCCGGTCCAGACATGCCCGCCGCGGATACAGACCGTCTTCGCTTCGCTGCTTGGCATGAGCAGAGCCATCACGAGAAATGGGCGCGCAGAACCGAGGCGCCGAAGACGCCGTCGCATGTCGCGATGGCCGTGACGAAATCAGGTGGCGTCACATCGAATGCCGGATACCAGCCGCGGGCAAGCGGTGAGGCCGTCGGCATGCCCAGGCACATCAGGCATTCCCGGCCGTCGCGCTCTTCCATCTCCACGTCGTCGGGAGTCGCAGCCTTGTGGTCGGGCGCTTGGACCATGGCGATGTAGGGCAGCCGGAAATGCCGGGCCGCGATAGCGAGCTGAAGCGTGCCCACCTTGTTGATGACATGGCCGGATAGCGTCACGCGGTCGGCCGCGGTCATGAATCTCGATACCTTGCCACGGTCCATGGCGTGGGCCGCCATGTTGTCGGTGATCACCGTGACATCGATGCCCATCTCCGCCACGCTGTGCGCGGTGAGCCGCGAGCCCTGCAGATAGGGCCGGGTTTCGGTGCAGACGACCTGCAGACGCTTGCCCTGACGCAAAGCAGCCGCCAGCGTGTCGATGAAACTCGTCTCGGCCCAGCAATGGGTCAGGATCGTATCGCCGTCATTCACGAGCGTCGCTGCGTGTTCACCCAGCTTGCGACTGCGCGCCCACCGCCAGTTCCAGATCTCGCGCATCTCCTCTTCAAGACAGACAGCGAAGTTATCCTCACCGGCAAGCTTGCGGGCCGCATCGAGCATGGCCGCCACCGCAACGGTGATGCTGTTGTTCGTCGGCCGCGTTCGCCGCAGGCGTTGACCGGCGGACGCCATGTAATCGAGCCGCGCCTGGGTTGACTTTTTCTCTTCTGCGGCACGCGCCGCCAGGACCATGCCGGCGCTGGCGGCAAAAAACGGACCACCGCTCTGCGTCACCATGGCTTCGATCGCGGCCGCGACCTCCTCGTATGTGCGGCAGTCGACAAACTGTTCCTTCAGGGGAAACACGCGGCGATCCAGAATCCGCACGCGGTCATCCTCGAGCAAAACGCTTACGCGCACGATGGTGGGAAAGTTGATGTCGGTGGTCGGCATCCGTTCGCTCCTGCCGTCGGGCCGCAGCCTCAAACGGATGTCATGGCTTCGAGCGTCAGCGTCGCGCGGCCCAACCGGATGCTGGCGGCATCCCACACTGCCAGCCGCCGGACCGCTTCAGCGCCGGCCAGGCAGGCACGCTCGATACCGCCGTGATCACCCCAGTCGCCGGATATCCGGTTCGCAATGACGGAGCAGACTGAACCGGCACGCAGGCTGTAGAGACGCGCGAGGGTCAGCAACGCCGCCGTCTCCATCTCGAAATTGAGCACACCGGCGCGCCTCATTTCCTCGAAGATCCGCTCCCCCTCCGGTGACTTGTAGTGCTTGAATGCCGGGCGGCCTTGACCGGCCAGAAACGACCCCGCCGTCGCGCCAGTCCCGACACGATAGGGCGTGCCCAGCGCCGCTGCGGCATCGACCAAGGCGAAGGTCACCTCGTGCGACGCCGCTGCCGGATATTCCGGCCGAACGTAGAGATGAGTCGTGCCGTCCAACCGTACGGCGGCATCGTTGATAATCAGCGAGCCTATCGCGATGTCGGCATGCAGCGTGCCTGTGGTTCCCACCCGAATGAAGGTATCGACGTTGAGTCGCGCGAGATCGGTGAAGACGAGTTCCAGCGACGGGGCGCCGATGCTGGTCGACACGGCGCTGATGCGCACACCCCGATAGGTACCGACCGCAGCGCAGTAGCCGCGCGGCAGGTCGATGACCCTGGCCTCGTCCCACTGACCGGCCATCACCTTGATGCGGTCCGGGTCGCCGGGCAGCAGGACGTAACGCGGCAGATCGAGGGCTGCCAGGGCCGTCAACCGCCGCTGATCGCCGATATCGGCTGTGGCTTTGGCGTCGGACGTGGTCATGGCCTGGGATCCTTTCAGCTGGTCCGCCAGCGGACGAACAGGTGTTCGAGCAGGGCGACGGTCCCGAACATGGCGAGTGCCAGTGCCGAGGACGTCACGATCGCCGCGTAGAGAAGCTCCGTTCTATAGTCGAACGTCGCCTGGATGATGAGAACGCCGATTCCGGTGTCGGTGCCGATCCACTCGCTCACGATGGCACCGATAACACTGGTAGTGCAGGCGATCCGCAGCGCGGCAAAGAGAAAGGGCATTGATCGCGGCAGCCGCAGCCGGAAGAACACCTCGCGACGGCTCGCCGACATCACACGCATTAGCTCCAATTCGGAGGCCGACACCGATTCGAAGCCACGGATCATGTTCACCAGCGTTGGAAACAGGCAAATGACCGCGGCGATGATAACCTTGGACGCAATCGATAGACCGAACAGCAGGATCAGCACCGGCGACAAGGCGATGATCGGTATGGTGTTGAAGATCACCGCGACCGGGAAATACATCCGCCGCAGGGTGGCGCTGTGGATGAAGACCGTGGCCAGCGTCACCGCGACGAGATTGCCCAGCAGGAACCCACACAGCGCTTCGGTAGCTGTCGGCGCCAGGTTCAGCAACAGAAGCGACCGGTTGGTCCACAACGCACTGATCACCGCGAACGGATTGGGCGCAATGAACGGGCGCACCTCGAAGAAGACAACCACGCCCCACCACAGGGCGAAAAGAGAGGCTGCGCCGCTGATCGGCCACAGCCATGTCGCCGATACCCTCATGATCCCGCCTTGTCGCCGTAGGCCCGCTCGAGAACGGCGCGCAGCTGGGACGTGATGGCGAAGAACTCGGTGGATGTCCTGTCGATCCGGTTGTCGGGCTTGCGTGTGTCGAGCGCGATCTCTTCGATGATGCGGCCGGGATTGGCACCCATCACCACGACTGACTGGCCCAGGAAGGCCGCCTCCGACAGGCTGTGGGTCACGAAGACGATCGTCGTTCGAGTCTCGCGCCAGATCCGCAGCAGCTCGTCGTTCAGCCTGTCCCGCGTGATCTCATCGAGCGCACCGAAGGGTTCGTCCATCAGCAGGATGTCGGGGTTGGTCACCAGGGCCCGCGCGATCGAGACGCGCTGCCGCTGACCGCCTGACAGCTCGTGCGGCAACGCATCCTCGCGGCCTGCCAGTCCGACCAGCCGGATCAGATCCTCGGGCTGGCGGCTGTCACGGTCGACCCGCCGCCAGTTGCCGACCTGCAGCGGCAGGCGGACGTTGTCGAGCACGCTGCGCCACGGCAGCAAGGTTGCATCCTGGAAGACAAACGAGATCCGCCGCGCCTCGCGCACCTGCGCCGGCGCCTTGCCGAAGACCTGCACACGACCTGTTCCGACCGCCAACAGGTCGGCGATGACGCGCAGCAATGTCGACTTGCCGCAGCCGGAGGGTCCGATGAGGACGACGAACCGCCCGGCTGTCGCCTGCAGTGAGACTCCCGTGAAAGCCACGACTCGACGCGCGTCCCGTTCGAAGCTCACCTCCAGATCGATGAGCTCGATAGCCTGTCCGTGATCCATGGTTCATCCCAACCGCGGACGGGCGGCGGAGGTGAGCTCGAGGATCTCCTGGGTCGCGAAGCCGGCGAGATCAGGAACACGGTTCTTGAAGGTGCCTTCGGCGCTGTTGAAGATCTGGATCTGTCGCTCCAGCCGCGCGTTGTCGAAGCAGCCCCAGCCCTGGGTCTTGGTGGCACCGTTGAAGGCGATGTTCATTACGATGTCGACGGTGGCCAGCTCAACGTCGCGCTCGAGATTGGGATAGGCATCGCACAGGATGCCGAC
>Ga0187894_10001061_pt1 | contig 36501 bp, 34 predicted proteins | sample GBC1701081metaG_FD_136650 | JGI IMG/M metagenome (GOLD analysis project Ga0187894, IMG submission 136650) | White microbial mat communities from a lava cave in the Kipuka Kanohina Cave System on the Island of Hawaii, USA - GBC170108-1 metaG ...
GCGCAGGCTTTCGACGCGTCGTAGGGGAACAAACCCAGCAGCGGATCGTCTTCTCGATATGGCAACCGGTCGTGCGAGCCGTAAGCCTTGTCGCTCGACGCGACGACGACGCGTTTGACCGTTTCGTTGCGGCGACAGGCTTCGAGCAACGAGTAAGTCCCGCGAATGTTCGCCTCGAACGTCGAAAGCGGCGAACGGTTGGCCGCGCCGACGATGGCTTGCGCAGCCAGATGGAAGACGGCTTCGACCTCGTACTCGACGACGACGCGATCCATCAACGTGAAATCTTCGACCGAGCCGTTTACGACGGTGACGCGGCGGCGCAGGTCGAACAGATCGAGCGAATTTGCGCGTACGGCGTCGCGCTGCAAGCAGACGATGCGCGCGCCCTGTTCGACCAGCATTCGGGCGACGTGCGCGCCGACAAAGCCGGTCCCTCCGGTGACGAAAGCGTTTCTGTTTTTCCAGAAAGAGTCCATCTCAAATCCCAAATCTCAAATCCCCAATCCCAAATCTCAAATCCGCAATCACTCCCACACCTTCCACTCCGCCCGCCCCGCATCCCACAACTGATTAAACTCCAGGTTGTCTTTGTACGTGTCCACGCACTTCCAGAAGCCCGTGTGCTCGTAGGCCATCAACTGTCGCTCCAGCGCCAGTTGCTCCAACGGTTCGCGTTCGAGCACGCAATCGTCATCGAGGTATTCAAAGACTTTGCGATTGAAGACGAAGAAGCCGCCGTTGACCCATTCGGCGATCACCGGCTTCTCCTGAAATTCAGTGACCGCTCCTTCGTCATCCAGTTCCATTACTCCGAAATTCGACCGAGGGTGGACTGCGGCGAGCGTGGCCAAGCGTCCGTGCGAACGGTGAAATTCGATGAGCGCGCGCAGATCAATGTCCGCCAGCCCGTCGCCGTAAGTCACGCAGAACGTCTCGTCATCGCCGACGTATTGCTCGACGCGTTTGACGCGCCCGCCGGTGTTTGTATCGAGTCCCGTGTCGGCGAAAGTGATACGCCAGTCTTCGCCCACGGTTTCGTGATTGCTCAATTGATAATCGCCCGCCCGGCCCATTTCCAGCGTGAAGTCTGAATAAAGCCAGTGATGTTCGAGGAAGTATCGTTTGATCGCCTCGCCCAGGTAGCCCAGGCACAGGGTGAAATCGTTCGACCCGTGATGGGCGTAAATTTTCATCAAATGCCACAGCACTGGCCGCCCGCCGATTTCGATCAAGGCCTTCGGGACGGAAACGCCGTGTTCGCCCAACCGGGTTCCGCGTCCGCCGCATAGGATAATTGTCTTCATTAGTTCTTCGCGGTGTGGGTTGCAGCCGGAGTCATTGACGCGGCGAAGTTCCTGACCTCGTTCACGAAACGTTCTGGCATTTCAGCTTGTGGCAGATGGCCGCATTTGTCGAACACGACCAGCCGCGAGCCAGCGATCAGCGTATTCAATTGGCGTCCTGCTTCGAGCGGAATCAATTCATCTTCCGTTCCCCAGATGATCAACGTGGGCTGTCCGATCTTGTTGATTTCAGGCTCGATGGGATTGGTCTCAGCCTGCCTTCGCGCCAGGAAAGCTGCTCGCTGTCCATCACGCGTCTTCAACGGGCGGTAGTAAGCCGCAATCTGTTCATCGGTGACCAGCGAGTCGTCGTAAAAGCTCTGGCGCAATCCGTCGCGCACCAGCGAGTCGGAAGTGAGCGCCAGGCTGGCGAGCGCCGGACCAATGACCGGCCATTGGGCGATGCCAGGCGAGACCGAACCGCTGCCGCTCACGGTCACGCCTGCGCTGTCAACCAGGATCAGCGCGGCGACGCGTTGTGGATGGTAACGCGCGGCGTTCAAGCCGGCCTCGCCACCCATCGAACTGCCACACAGAATCGCCCGGTCAATCTTCAGATGATCGAGTAGGCGCACGACCAATTCGCCTTGAGCGCGCCGCGTGTAATCGCCATCAGGCTTGGCGGAAAATCCGAAGCCTTTCAGATCAATCGCGATCACACGGAACTGCTCCGCGAGCGGCTCGAAAACGTCTTTCCACACGAAGGTTGACGCAGTGTAGCCGTGAATCAGCACGAGCGGCGCGCCCGAACCTTTTTCCTGGTAGTGAATGCGCAGGCCGTCAAGGTCAGCGAAGCGGCTGAAAGCGGAGTGGGGCACAGCGGCGCGCGCTTCGTCAAAATTGACATCCGAAGGACGCGCAAACCAGAAGACCGTGAAAGCGACAGCGAGGATTAAAATCAATATGAGCAAGATTCGACTCAGCTTTTTCATTGGGGAGCCTCGTCTCCAAATCAGTTTGTTCTGCTTGAAAAACGCCAGCACAGTATCGTTTTTCGACCTTGCGCCGTCAACAAAACTCAGCCACAATGCGCCTTCCATTTCACCGCTGAAAACCCCTCACGAAATCATTCAAGGGATGAAAAATTAAACCGGGCTGCGAAAGCCCCTTGCTGGGAACTTGCCTATGTCATTTGATCCAAAACATCTGAGTCACATCATCACCAGTGGCCGCGACCGCGCTCCGGCGCGCTCTATGCTCAAAGCCATCGGCTTCACCGACGAAGACCTGGCCAAACCGATCGTCGGCGTCGCGCATATGTGGATTGAAACCATGCCGTGCAATTTCAACCATCGCGATCTGGCCGTGAAGGTCAAAGAGGGCATTCGCTCAGCCGGGGCTACGCCGATGGAGTTCAACACCATCTCGATCAGCGACGGCGTGACGATGGGAACTGAAGGAATGAAAGCTTCGCTGGTCAGCCGCGATCTGATCGCCGATTCAATTGAGCTGGTCGCGCGCGGCTATATGTTCGACGCGGTGATCGCGCTGGTTGGCTGCGACAAGACGATTCCCGGCGCGGCGATGGGACTGATCCGGTTGAACATTCCAGGAATGATTCTGTATTGCGGCTCGATTGCGCCGGGCAATTTCCGAGGGCGCGATGTGACGATCCAGGATGTGTTTGAAGCCGTTGGCGCGAACGCCGCCGGCAAGATGACCGACGAAGATTTGTTGGAGATTGAGAATGTCGCCTGTCCGGGCGCGGGAGCATGCGGGGGCCAGTACACGGCGAACACGATGGCGATGGTGATGGAATTCATCGGTCTGGCGGTGATGGGCACGGGCAGCGTTTCGGCCACCGATCCGTTGAAGGAACAGACAGCGTTCGACGCCGGAAGATACGTGGTTGACTTGCTGCGTCGCGGCTCGCGTCCCTCAGACATCCTGACGCGCCAATCTTTTGAAAACGCGATTGCGGGCGTCGCGGCCACGGGCGGTTCAACCAATGCCGTTTTGCACCTGCTGGCGATGGCGCGCGAGGCGGGTGTCGATTTGAAGATCGAAGACTTCGATGAGATCAGCAGTCGCACCCCGATGATCGCCGACTTGAAACCCGGCGGGAAATACACGGCGATTGATCTTGGACGCGCCGGCGGCATCGGTCTGGTCGCGCGACGCTTGGTTGAAGGCGGATGCCTTGACGGCGGCCAGATGACGGTCAGCGGATTGCCGATCGCTGAAGAAATCGGCTTGGCGGATGAAACTCCAGGGCAGGAGGTGGTCTATACCACTGACAATCCGATCAAACCGTCGGGTGGGTTGGTGATTTTGAAAGGCAACCTCGCGCCCGAAGGCTCGGTGGTCAAAGTCGCGGGACACGAACGCCCATACCATCGCGGCCCCGCGCGCATCTTCGAGCGCGAAGAGGACGCGATGAAAGCCGTGACCGGCCATCAGATCAAAGCGGGCGATGTCGTGGTGGTCCGCTACGAAGGCCCGAAAGGCGGCCCAGGGATGCGCGAGATGCTGGGCGTGACGGCGGCCATTGTCGGTGAAGGCCTGGGCGAGAGCGTCGCCTTGTTGACCGATGGAAGATTCAGCGGCGCCACACGCGGATTGATGATCGGGCACGTCGCGCCCGAAGCCGCAGTCGGCGGCCCCATCGCTGCGTTGCGCGAAGGCGACACGGTCGTGATTGACATAGAAAACCGGAAGCTCGACGTTGAACTCTCGGACGAAGAGATCAAAGCCAGGTTGGCTGAATGGAAACCGCCCGCGCCTCATTACACTTCGGGAGTTTTTCATAAATACGCCGCGCTGGTTTCATCTGCTTCGGAGGGCGCGATTACGAGAGCGGATGTGAAGTAGTTTGAGGGAGAGAGGATTGGCTGGTTGTAGATGTCACTTCGTCCAATCTTCCAGGCTCAACGCTGACACCTGTCCGAAATCATTCCGATTCCGCGTCACTAACGTTGCGCTAGCAGCCAGTGCAATTGCTGAAATGCGCAAATCCTGGGTTCCTATGCGAAGCTTTTGCTGACGCAATGATTCATAAATTCCGCTGGCCTTGGCATCGTAAGTGAGGATCGTAAAATCTTTCAGTATATCCAGCGTCTCGCATAACCACTGGTAAGCCTGAATGTGAGCCGATTCGTTTTGCGCGGCTCTGATCTGAGCCATTCGCCCGCGTATTTGCTCTTCGGCCGTGATTATGGTGATGGCAATCTGTTGGTGGGGGATTTGCGCGAAACGCGATCTGACTTTGAGATCGCCTCTTTGGTAGAGGCTCAGGTGATCGGTGTCGAGAATGTAGAGCGTCACTTCGCCGCCTCTTCCTCATCCAGTTGCCGCCGATATTCCGCAATTTTTTCCAGAAAATCGTCAAACGTCGGGTCATCCTTGAAGCGACCAAAATGCTTCAGCAACGGATTATCTTCGTGATTGGCCGATTGCTTGACCGGTGATTCTACTTCAATGGTCACGATCTCGCCTCGCATCAGACAATCCTCGAGAGCCGTTTTGGCGTTGGCGATAGCCTCCTCTTTTGTTGGACCTTCCGCAATGCACTCGGGCATTCCAATGACGGCCGCCAAGTAGCTGTTGTCAGTCTGACTTTGAACGAAGACCTGATATTGCATAGCAAGTGGATTATACAACTGCGCGAGCCAGCTACAACAGAGAGTGAGGTGAAGATGAAGTCAGTGGGCGGTGGTTGATGACTGATTTGTCCACTACCCGGTTACTTATCTTCTTTCACAAACTCCACCGCCACTGGCTCCCCGTCGATCCGCGAACGCGCGCCCGTCGAACTGCGATAGGTCACGACTACCGGTTTCGCCGGATGAACCTTGCCGCAGGTGATTGACCGGCTTACCTCTCGCGTGTAGGTGATGAAAAACACTCGCTCCGGTGTGGTCGACTTGAACCTGAACGCGCGCGCGCCGTCTTTGACCACGATAATTATCTCTCCTTCGCCACACTGAACCTCAGTCAGAAGCCCTTGCATTCTTTCCCCGTCAAAATTGCGACGCAGCGTGATGCGCGATTTGTCTTCGTTCGTCTTGCCATCGGTTTGGGCAGCCTCCCTGGCTTTGGCGGCTTCGGCTTCGGCTTCGGCCTTTAGGCGTTCGGCGCCGGCGTTGATTGAATCGAGCAGCGATTGCGCGCGCTGGCGAAGCTGGTGGTTGGAGGCTTGTGTGATCACAGGCTCGACCAGCTTGCGCGCCTCGTCGTATTGCCGCCGCCGCGACTGAACCTGGGCGAGCATGAAAACGAAATCCTGGCGGTTGGGCGAGAGCGCCATCGCGCGCCGGAGCATCTCGGCTGATTCATCAAGCTCTTCGTTGGCGACCAGGTTGATGAACGCCCGCAGGTTGTACGATTCGGGGAAGCCGGGCGCAATCGCAATGGCTTTCTTCAAATGTTCGCGCATCTTCTGCGTGACTTCAGGCTCGTAACCGCTGACGAAATTGCTTTCGTCCATGGCCTCACGGCTGAGAACGTAGGCGTAGTAGTAGTGAATCAAGTGGTTTTGCGTTTCCAGCGCGACCGCGCGTTCGAGACTCTCTCTGGCTTCAGCGAAGCGCCGTTCTTTCATCTGCGCCATTCCCAGCGCCGCGTGCGCGATGGCCAGGTTCGGGTCGAGTTGAATCGCTTTCTTCAAATATTGTTCGCAGTCGGCGTGGCGCAGGTGAAGCATCAGGTCGCCCAGATAGTAGTTCCACTCAGCCTCGGAAATCCGCGCGGTTTCGAGCGTCGCGTCGAACCGCAGCTTCTGGTCGAAGGTGAAGACGTTGACCGGATAGGCGCTGCGGCTGATGTAATTTTTCAACTCCGTTTCCATTGTCGCGTAATCGGTCTGAAACGCCTGTTTGAAGCTTTCGTCAACCGAAACGCCTTTCGAGAGCAGGTCGAGATATTTGGCGCCTTGCGGCTGGCGCTGGGCGTTGTCGCCCAGCAGCAGGTAATGAATCAACGCCCACGATTGCGCGTAAAAGACGCTCTTCTTCTCCTTCTCGTTGTAATCGGGAGAGTCGTGGTCAACCGCGAAGAGTTTGGGCAAGGGCAGGAATTGATTTTCACGCAGCAGCCGGACGTGACGCGAGATGGGATTGCCCATCCAGACCTTCCGGTCGCCATCGGTCACTTTGAAAGTGCTGTAAAACTCCGCCAGCCCTTCGTTGAACCACGCCGGCGCCCGGTGAACGTTATCGTTGATCAGCGCATGAACATATTCGTGCGAGATAGCGTCGAAGAGGCTTTCCTGGTCAAGCTCCGCGCTCAGCGTGATGTAATGAACGTCGGAGCCGGATTGGAAATAACCGGCGACTTCGCTGATCTTGCCCTGATAGAGGGGCATGAACGGTTGATACGATTTGCGGTCTTTGAAGACGATGACCCGGATCGGGATGGGCGAATTGATATTGGTTTTGGGAAACAGGCGAGAGAAGACTTCGCGGAATTGTTCGAGCTTCACTGCGACTTTGCGGATGGCTTTCTCGCTTGCGTCGCCGACTAGGAAGAAGTTTTTCGACCTCACGCTCGTCCACGTCTCCTTCGCCTCGACGGTCGAATTTACAGAAGAGTTCGCGAGAAAAGCTAAAAAGACAAAAACGAGAACGAGAATCATCTCAGAGCGTTTCATCGCTTTACCTCCAACGATTAGAGAAAAGCTTGTCGCCGAATTCGCCGCGGGGTTTACTCAGCCGATTGGGAGGCGGATGTTAGGGTCGGATATAACAATAAATAGGCGGATGGTAATCAACATAACTATCGCAAGAAGCCATAGAAAAGGCTCATTCCTGATTACTCGGAGTAGCGGGCGTTGAGTCGGGTCAACCGAAAAATCCGAGATGAAGTGGCGTGATTTGATGTACAAATCTTCCCACTCTTCACTGCAATTTCTGGACAGCGTTTCTTCAATAGCGACAAGCTGATTGCTCAATCTGCGCCATTCCAAAGTCCAGAGGTAAGCAATTAAAGACGCAACAACTGTTGTTGCCAATAACTGATACTGCGACGGATGATTCGCGAGAACCAGAAATCCTGCAATTATCAGGCAAAGCAATCGGTTCAAGACCTGGAGCGCAACGCTTCTGACCATGATCATTTGATGCCGTTGGATTAAGAATGTGGCCACTGGGGAGTCTCGATCACTATATGCTTCGATTTCGGTCCGCGTATCGGTCACCGGGTCTGAGATGGTGAATTGTTTACGCTCTCTCTGTGCCATAATTACCTCGCCAGTGTTTTAGCCAAGTGGGCTATCAGAGCGTCAACCGCCTTTGTCCCATCGGGATTGGTCACCAATGCGCAGGGAATAATTGCGATTTCATCAATCATCCGCCCGCGCGCCTCATGTAGTTCCGCGGCCAGAATTTTTCGGAAAGCCGCTTGTCGAGAGTTGACCCTCTTAACGTCCACCTTGTCACGTTTATTCATCACCAGAATAATACACTGAATGCGGTTGTTTCGCTTGCGGTTTGCGCGCCACTTGTTTTCCAGATGTTCGCAAAACTCACGCACCCAAGTGGCTGCCGCACGCTCCGACTCACCATTCAATGGTCTGGTAAGGTCTGTAAATATCAGCACGGCATGCGGTCTGCGCTCAAACACCAACCTGGCGTGCTCAAGCGGGCCTATTTGTCCAGCTAAATCAACCACCCGCTTAACGCTCAGCTCAAGGGACTGATCGCGCCCCATCTTGATGTTGAAACGGGTTTTATGCTCAACCGATTCTTTGGTTGTCTGGTGCGCTTTTTCATCCTCAAACAAGCCGAATCGCAGATAGTCAATAAAGGTAGTCTTCCCCGCGCCTTTTTGCCCAACGACCATAATCTCTCTGCCCTTGATCAAAGAGCTGATCCAGGCAATTCCGGTAGGAGCGGTTCGCAATAACTCTATCCCAACCTTTACCAGAGTTGCCCCGACTGCCATCTCTGTTCCTGTCATCGGTTTCCTCCGGACCCTCTTCGCGACTCAAGCCGGTCTACAAACAACGTCAGTTTGCGCAATGTCTGTTTCTCAGTCATTCGCCCGGCGCAGTCGTCGAACCTTTCTGCTTCGGCTTGCCCAGCTTCATAATCCAGATGCCTGAGTTGATGTCGTTGAAGTAGATGTAATCGCCGAATTGCCGCGCCCCCCACGCGAATGGCAGGTTCGGTCGGAACCCTTGCGGATCGCCAGTCCACAATCGCGCGATCTCGCGGCCCTGCGCATACAAATCTCCGCACAACTCGCCCGACACGTCCAGCACGCGTCCACCGCCGCCGTAATAGCCCATCACCAGAATGTCGTCTTTCACCCAGACGTTGTGCGCGCCGCCTTCGGGCACGGCGTATACGGCCACTTCGCGCGGGTTGAGAATGTCTGAGACGTCAACCACGTGCAGCACGCCGCGCGCCGGAATTCGGTCTTTGTCGTAGATGTTGAACTGTTCGGGAAAGACTTCGTCGCCGACGAACACGTAGTTCTTGTAACGATAGACTTCGTGCGCGCCCGACAACCATCCGTCGCCGTAAAGCTCGTTATGATTGAAACGGAGTTGGCTGACGAATTTCGGATTTGCGGGACTGCCGCCTTTGATTCCCGCGCCGACGTCCAGAATCACCAATCCGTCACGCCAGTAAGCCAGGTATGCCAGTCCGTCTTTCACCTGCACGTCGTGCAGGTAGCGGCCTTCGGAAAACTGCCCGCCGGTCACGGTGTTCTCGACTTTGCCTCTGCCTTCGACCTGCCAGCGCGCGACCTCTTTCGGGTTCTTCACGTCTTTGAAATCAATCACGCGCATCGAACCCGTCACGTCGTCGGTCAGATAGACGTAATGGCCGTCAATGAACGCGCTGTGCACGCCGCCCGTCACGGTTTCAGTGTATTCGGAGATGACCTTCGGATGCGCGGGATCAGATGTGTCCAGAAAAACAATGCCGTTTTTGCGGCTCGACGCGCCTTCGCGGGTCAACACGCCGATCTTCCCGTCGGCGGTGACGCTCACGTCGTTGACCACGCGCGCGTCAACCTTGACGGTGTCCGTCAGCTTGGGATGTTTTGGATCGCTGATGTCGTATACCTGAACCTGATCCCAGATAGTCGAAACGTAAGCGTAATTGCCGAAGAGCCATTGCTCGGCAGACTGCAAGTCCTTGAGCTTGATTCGACCGACCAGTTCCAACTCGCGTTCGGCGTTGCGCGGCGAAACGACCAAAGTGGCGACGGTCGATTGATCGCCGACCGACGCCGTAACGGCATAAGTTCCAGGACGCTGAGCGACGAAACGTCCGTCGTTGTCAATCGTTGCGCCATCGCCGCTGACTGACCAGCGAACGGCGGCGTTTTTCATCACCGCGCCGCCAGCGTCTTTGGCCGTGCCGGAAAAACGAATCACATCGCCCGTTCGAGCGGTTGTCGTTCGTGGTTCGATAGCGACGCTGCGGACGTTGCTCTTGGCGACTTCGACCATAATTTCGCCGCTCGCGCCTTCGGATTTTGCGACGAGCTTCGTCTTACCTTCGGCGAGGCCGGTGACCAGACCGGCGGAATCAACCACAGCAATCGCCGGATTGGCCGAAGACCATTCGAGCTTTACGTCTTCCCGCGGATCGCCGTTTGCGCCAATCGCCCTGGCGTCGAGTTTGAACGAACCACCGACAACCAGTGGCGCGTTGAGATTCGTAATCTCGATGCGGGCGACGCGCGCTGGTTTGACGTTGATTTTAGCGATCACCGGTTTGCCACTCATAATCGCGATCACTTTGACTTCGCCGGGCGCGAAAAACGTGACTGTGCCGGAATTATCCGCGCCTGCCAGATCAGGTGGCGTTGCGACCCAGAACATCGGTTTCTGATCCGTCGCCTTGCCCTGTTCGTCATAACCGGTGACCGTGAACTTCAACTGCTGGCCGACTTCGGCCTCGGCGGTTTCAGGAGCGATCTTGACCGTTTTGATCGTCGGCGCAGTTTGAGCATAGGCAGTGGAGCAGAACGCGATGATGGCGCAAGCGAGAAATGTTCGCAGAGCGTGATAGCGGATTGCGGGCATAACAGACCTCCGATTGGTTGGTGATTGGTGTTTGATCGGACAACGGCGCGAAATTTAGCACCGGCGATGAGGTGAGACAAGCGAGCGGCGCCGAACGCCTGGATGATTTATTGATCCGACTCGCTCTGGCCGAAATAATCGCCGCCGCGTTTGAGTTTGACTTTGCAGTAGTATTGGATCGCTTTGTAATCGTCCCAGTCCTCGGTCACGACGACCACGTCTTCGCGCCGCGCGCTGACGGCGATCAGCGCATCCATCATCATTCGCTGCGAGGCTCCGACCTTCAGTGGCGGAGTTTGACCGCCAGCCTGCTTTTTACGTCTGCGCGTAAGCCAGAAAAGGATACGACTGGCGAATAGCCAGTCTTCGGAGGTCGGCACGATCAGCGTGCCATTCATTTCGTGATCGCGGCGGATCATCTCATACCGTTTGCGCTCTGAATCGTCACTGGCGCCGGAGATGAGTTCGCTGATGACCGGCGCCGACAGCACGAGGTTCTTCGGCGCTTCTGTCATCTTGTAGGCGATGACGACGGACGTGTCGAAGGTGATTCGAGACATTAGGAATCTTCTTGAAACTGATCGGCCATCTCGGCGAGTCTCTTTTGATGGCTTTCATAGGCCATTTGAAAAGCGCGAATCAGGCGCGCTTCTTGTCGCGGCGTCATCGGTTTAGGATTCAGCAGAAGCATCCCTTTGCGTTTCCTGGTAGGAATGAGAGGGTTGGCCGCCTTCTTCTTACCAGCTTTCTTGCTCGAAACCTTGCTGGCCGCTTTCTTCGCCGCCTCTTTTCCTAAAGCTTTACCGGCGACTTTCTTCGTCTCTTTCTGGCTAGCGGCTTTACCCGCCGCGCGCTTTGAGCTTTTAGCCTTCGGCTTGGCAGTTGTCTTCGGCATATGCATTCTCCTTTCGCGCTCCGACTATAGCATGAGGCCGCGCGCGCGGGCGAGACAGTTCGGTCACTCCGCCGCTCTCACGTCAGCGTCGAAAACCCTCGTCAATCCGCTGCCGCGTTTGTCTTCGTCGTACAGCGCGCTGATCAATCCGCTCCACGGTTTGATCTCTTTCGTTCTGCCGCCCGAAGTGAAGACGATGTTTGGTTCGGCCTGGGCGTGCAACTCGCTGACTCGCTCTTCGCTGACCCGCCACTGGCCATTAATCGCGCGCCGCAGCGTCTCGCCGTAATAGGCCGTCAGCTCTTGAAACAACTGCGGATCGGTTTGCATGGTCGAACGCGAGCTCAGATAGCCGATCAGATAAGCGTCAACGCGTTTCAAGCTGGCGCGTGAATAATTGAGCTGGCCTGCGCCAGCGCGCAGACGTTTTTCCAGCCTCGCCACGAATTGCGGGATGCCGCCAACCAGCTTGTGGCCGTCGGGGATCAGATCTTCGAGCACGTGGCGTGGGCGATTGGCCTCCTTGAACGCCGCCTCCGATTCGTAAAGCAGGCCGTAGCCGGGCGCGGTCACGGTCTTCGATTTCCTGCGCGGATTTGGCGTGGTGATCGGGTAATAAAGTTCGAGCACCTGTCCGCTGCTCAATTTTGTTCGGCTGAATTTGCCGGGTTGGTTGCTCAGGTTGCCTTCGTTTTCGTTGGCGAGCAGGCGCTGGGCTTCGGCGAAACCAATGCGCCGCGACGCCGGCTTCGATTTGTTTTGTGACGACTGGCTGAAAGAGTTGATGTTGAAGGGGGCGATCAGAAGGATGGCGACCAGAGACAGTCGCGCGACGAGAGAAGCTGGATACTGCAAGCTGTGCTCCTTTGGTAATACTTGTGTTTTCTCTTTTTTCAAGTTAGAAGTTCGGACGGCCCGAACCGGGGACGACTTTATAAAAGCCAACGGCGGCAGGTCAAGGAACAACTCAAGATGCGCTTTATTTACAGCCTCTTTCTCGCAATCGTATTTGTTGCGCTGCTGCCGTATTTCGCTTGCCAGGCGGTCTTCAAACGAAAATATCTGAGCAACTTTCGCGAACGGATCGGGCTGTTGCCGGACGAATTGAAGTCGGATTCGCGTCCGGCGATCTGGCTCCACGCCGTGTCGGTCGGAGAGGCGCTGGCCGCGAAGCCGCTGATCACGGCGTTGCGGGCGCGTTTCCCGCAGCATCGTTTGATCGTTTCGACCACGACTGCGACCGGGCAATCCGTCGCCCGTTCGCGCATCAGCGAAGCCGATGGTTTCTGTTACTTCCCGTTCGACTGGGGCTTCAGCGTGCGCCGGGCGCTCGACGCCATCAAACCGCGAATCGTGATCCTGATGGAATCCGAACTCTGGCTGAACTTTTTGAGCGAATGCGAAGAGCGAAGGATTCCAGTGATCGTGGCGAACGGGCGGATTTCGGATCGCTCGTTCCCGCGTTCGCGGAGGTTCGGATTTTTCGTGCGGCGGTTGTATGGCAAAGTCTCCCGCTTCGCGATGCAGAGCCGAACTGACGCTGAGCGGGCGGTTGAGTTGGGCGCGACGGCAGAGCGTGTGGTCGTGACGGGGAATCTCAAATTTGAGATTGGAGATGCGGATGAGCAGAGGAAGATCGCGGAGACAGCGCAGCCAGTGGACGAAATCTTCGGGCTTGGTTCAGCGCCGCTCGTCATCGCGGGCAGCACTTGTGATGGAGAAGAAGAGATCGTTCTGGCGGCCTTCCGACAGTTGCTGGAAGAAAGCGGTTTTGGGCAGGTTCGAATGCTGATTGCTCCGCGCCACCCGGAACGTTTCGATGCAGTGGAGCGATTGCTCGAATCTTCGCGGTTGAATTACGCGCGGCGTTCAAACTCAGGACAGGGAAGCGACCGGACCGTGGTGATTCTGCTCGATTCGGTTGGAGAGTTGGCTGCGCTTTACCGGTTCGCTTCTGTGGTCTTCGTCGGTGGGAGCTTGGTTCCCAAAGGCGGTCACAACATCCTGGAGCCGGCCTTTTACGCGAAGCCGATCATCGTCGGCCCGCACATGGAAAATTTCCGCGAGATCACGTGGGAGTTTTTGCTGCGAGACGCGCTGGTTCAATTGCGTGGCGAGGGTGAGCGCGAACTGGCTGCGTCGTTGCGCGACGCCCTGATCCGCTTGTTGAGCGACCGGAACCTCGCGGCGACGCTCGGATCGAACGCTCGCGCAGCCATTGATGAAAATCGCGGCGCGACGGCGCGTACCGTCGAAATCGTCGCCGAGCTGCTGTCGTAATCCCGCTATGTTTTTGCCGCCGGTCACACGCATCATCGCTTACCTGCCCGCCAAACTTTACGACTTGGGCGTGAGGGCGCGTGCCGCCGCTTACGAAAACGATCTTTTCAAAACGCGCAGGCTGAATGCGCCGGTCATCAGTGTGGGCAACCTGACCGTGGGTGGAACGGGCAAGACGCCGTGCGTGGCTTTTCTGGCTCGCTTCCTGCGCGACGAAGGTCACAACGTCGCCATCCTCAGTCGCGGTTACAAGCGCGAGAGCGAAGGCCGCGTTGAAGTGTCGGATGGAAAAGAGATTCTGTGCGGGCCGCGCGAAGCTGGCGATGAGCCTTACCTGCTGGCGAAACCCTGCGCGGGCGTGCGCGTAGTGGTTGATCGTGATCGTTATGCCGCTGGCAAATGGCTTGAGGAACGCGCGCCAGTCTCGGTCTTCATCCTCGACGATGGCTATCAGCATCTTCAGTTGGCGCGCGATCTGAACCTGGCCTTGATTGACGCGACCGAGCCGTTGGTCGAAGCGAAGCTGGTTCCGTTCGGCAGGTTGCGCGAGCCGCTCATTGCGCTGCGCCGCGCCGACGCCGTGATCGTCACGCGGAGCGACCAACCGTTCAATCGCGTTTCGCTCGAAGCGGAGATCAGGAGGTTTGCCGCCGCCGACACCCCGATCTTTTACGCGCATCACAAGATGAAGGGGTTGGTCAGACTGAGCGATGGCGACGTGATTAATCCGGCCGCTTTCGCGCAAAAGCGAATCGCCGCAGTGTCGGGAATCGCGCGGCCCGACAGGTTCATCGCCGACCTGGAACGCGCCAAAATGAAGATTGTGTTGCGACGCGATTTCGATGATCATCACCGTTACACGCGCGAGGAATTGGTCGAGATTGTCGAATCCGCTCGGCAATCGCAGGCCGAGGCGATCATCACGACGGAGAAAGACGCGGCGAACCTGCCCGATGGCGTCGCGAATTCGTCGTTGATACCGGTCTTCGCCGCTCGTATCGAGTTCGGATGTGAGGACGAAGTGGCGCTGAAGGAGTTGGTTCTGCGCGTGGTTCATCGGGACGCCGGAAAGCAGTAAGGAGGTTGTAAGTTATGAAAACGCGAAGTACGAATCGAACGGTATTCTTCAAACGAGCGAAAAACTTTTCCCTGATTGTTTTTGCACTGATCTGCTGGTTGATTCCATTCCAGTCTTCGTCCGGGCAGGACGGCGGAATGAGAAGCCCGTCGCGCCCGGAACGGAGAGGTTCATTGCCGACGGCGTTGATGTGCGCGCGCTACGCCGGACTGGCCAGTCGCGCGGAGATCGCCCAGACGCCCCGGCAGTTTCCCGACCTGGAAAGATTGGCCATCAAGATGGGCGCCACATTCACGGCCAACCCGGCCATCTACGCCCGCGTGGTCACGGACGTGACCAGAATTCGCTCTTCGCATCCTCAACTCAACTACCCCTACTTCGGCGAAAACGACGGGAAGAGCATCTACCTGAGCGTGGATGCTCCGACTTTCGAGCGGATGAAGTCGGGAAGCTATCGCGAGTGGAGTTGTCTGAACGATCTTTACCGTCTGGTCAGAGCCGATTACCGCGATTATGTCGTCGAACGTTATGTGTTCCTCGAATTCAATGGGATTTACAACGCCGGTTTGCTGGCGCAGGAATATTCACGGTTGCCGGGCGTGAAGGGCGCGGGAACCAACGCGCGGATCGGCGGGGGGCCGGACATTTGCGGGACGATTGAAGGCGCCGAATATCACTACGTCTTCGATCTGGCCGGCGGCGATTGCCCGGCGGGATGCATTAATCACAGGTATTTTTACTTCGTCAGCTCACCGTCTGAAGCGCCACGATTCGTCGGCGAATGGCTGCCGCAGACGGGGTCGCCGCCCGATTGGATGAAACGTTACGGTGGCTGCTACCGTTATCCGGGCAGTTAAGTTCATCATTTTTTGCAAGGAGTCGTTGATGTCGCGAGCGACGCCCTGAAACAAGGCAGAGGTGGAACAGACTTTAGTCTGTTCAGAATGCGAACAGACTAAAGTCTGTTCCACCTCTGCAGAGGAGGAAAACAATGCCGCTTCGTCGTTCGTCGCTTCTGCTCGCGCTGGTGGTCTGCTGCGTGATCGCATTTGCTGTTGGCTTCAAAAGAAACGCGGCGCCCATTGCCGCGCAGAGTTTCGACATCGTCATTCTCAATGGCCGAGTGATTGATCCCGAATCGAAACTCGACGCCGTGCGCAACCTCGGCGTCAGCGGCGGAAAGATTCAAACCATCTCGACCAAAGCGTTGACCGGGCGCACGACGTTCGACGCGAAGGGCTTGGTCGTCGCGCCAGGGTTCATTGATCTGCACGAGCATGGGCAGACACCCGAAAATTATCGCGCGCAGGCGATGGATGGCGTGACCAGTTCGTTCGAGCTGGAGGTCGGAACGGCAGATGTTGATCGCTGGTACGCCGAGCGTGAAGGCAAGGCGCTGGTCAATTTCGGCGTCAGCATCGGCCACATCCCCACGCGAATGGCCGTGATGGGCGACAAAGGCGAATGGCTGCCGAGCGGACCCGCCGCTTCGCGCGCCGCGACCGACAGCGAGATCGAAGAATTGAAGAGGCGGATCGAGCGTGGATTGAATCGTGGCGCGGTCGCGGTCGGATTCGGTCCGGCTTACACGCCAGCGGCTTCGCATTGGGAGATCATGGAGATGTTCCGCGTCGCGGCCCGGAACGGCGCGTCGTGCCACGTCCATCTGCGTGAAGCGCGCGAGCCAGCGATTGGCGCGCTCGGCGAAGTCATCGCCGCCGCCACAATCACTGGCGCGCCGCTGCACGTCGTCCACATCAACAGCACCGGCACGCAATGGACCCCTCGATTGTTGCGGATCATCACCGAAGCGCGTTCGCGTGGACTCGATGTCACGACGGAATGTTACCCATACGTCGCCGGGATGACCCGTATCGAATCGGCGTTGTTCGACGAAGGGTTCCAGCGGCGGCTCGGCGTTGATTACAAAGATTTGCAGTGGCCTGAAACTGGCGAGCGGTTGACGCCGGAAACCTTCGATCGCTACCGCAAGCAAGGCGGCGGCGTGATCATCTTTTCAAACACCGACGAGATGGTGCGCGTGGCGGTCGTCAGCCCGTTGACGATGATCGCCAGCGACGGCATCGCGTTTCAAAACGGCAAGGGACACCCACGCGCCGCCGGGACTTACTCGCGGATACTTGCCCAGTACGTTCGCAAAGAGAAATCGCTGGGGCTGGTGGACGCGATCAACAAGATGTCGTTGATGCCCGCGCGACGCTTGGAACGCCGCGCGCCGGTGATGAAGAACAAAGGGCGGATTCGCGTTGGAGCTGACGCAGACATCGTCGTCTTCGACGCCGAGCGGGTGACGGACAAAGCGACTTACGAACGTCCGACAGATTATTCCGAAGGGTTTAAATACGTTTTGATCAACGGCGTCGTTGTAGTGAAGGACGGGAAGTTGCAGGACGGCGTCGCGCCGGGGCGGGCGTTGCGTGCGCCAGTCAAGTGATTCATGATCGCGCCGAAAGTCTTTTGAGAGTGACAAGCTATGGCATTACCAGTTCCACATCACCGCTTCACTGTCGCCGAGTACCACCAGATGGCGGAGGCCGGGATTCTTGAGGAGCAAGACCGGGTTGAATTGATCAACGGGGAGATCATCGAGATGAGTCCAATCAATCCTTTCCACGCCGGAGTAGTTGATCGCCTCAACAAACTCTTCAATCGCAAAGTTGGCGCCTCGGTCATCGTCAGGGTGCAGAACCCTATTCACCTGGACGACCATTCGGAACCGCAACCGGATATTGTCCTGGTCAGAGCGCGCGACGATTTCTATCCCAAATCACACCCGACGGTGAATGACATTTTGCTCGTGGTCGAGGTCGCCGAATCTTCAGCCATGCGTGATCGCATCATCAAAATGCCAGCCTACGCCAACGCGCTCATTCCCGAGCTATGGATCGTGGATCTCAAGCAGGGGGTGATTGAGGTTTACGCTGATCCGGTCGGCGGCGTGTATCAATACGTTCGGAAAGTGAAACGTGGCGAGAAGCTCTCCCCAAGAGCACTGCCGAAGCTGGTTTTGAAAGCGAACGACTTACTCGGTTGATTTAGCGAGGATCGCCGATGCAGAAGCACATTGACGATTTTATTAAGCATTTGAGGTACGAACGAAACGCCTCTGACCACACGCTGCGGAATTACGAGAGCGATCTGGTCCAATTCTACGATCACGTCGCGCCGCCCGATGAGAAAGGCAATCGCCGCAGCGTCAACCTCCGCGATATTGACCACCTGACGATCCGCGAATACATGGCCTCGCTCTACGAGCAGAAGAAGAAGAAAAGCTCGATCCACCGCAAGGTCGCCGCGCTCAGGACGTTCTTCCGCTTCCTCTGCCGCGAAGGAATTCTGGAAACCAATCCCGCGAAGCTCGTCAGCAGCCCGCGCGTCGAGCGTAAATTGCCGAATCATCTGTCTATCGAGCAGATGGTCAAATTCATCGAGACGCCCGAAACCGAGACGGTGCTGGGCAAACGCGACCGTGCGATCCTGGAGTTGCTTTACGCCAGCGGCATCCGCGTGTCGGAACTCGTCAACCTCAATCTGACCGACATTGATTTTGGCAACCAGACGTTGCGCGTCAAAGGCAAAGGGCGCAAGGAACGCATCGTGCCCTTCGGTGAACACGCGAAGAAAGCTTTGCAGGATTACCTCGGCGTGCGCAGCGAGTTGATGGCCGAGGCCGATCCCGAAAAGCTCGATGCCGCGGCGGTGTTTATGAACTATCAGGGGACGCGCATCACTACGCGGTCGGTGGGCAGGATGGTGGATAAATACGTCAAGGTCTGCGCCGAGATTCACCACATCAGCCCGCACAGTTTGCGTCATTCGTTCGCGACGCACCTGCTTGACGCGGGCGCTGACTTGCGCGTGATCCAGGAGATGCTCGGCCACGTCAGGCTTTCAACCACGCAGCAATACACTCACGTTTCGATGGACAAGTTGATGGAGGTGTACGACAAGACGCATCCGAAGGCGTGAGGCGCGCTATCGCTCGCGATGCTGATCAGCCAGCAATGCGGCGCCAATCACGCCGGCTTCCGCGCCGATCTCCGCCGCGACGATCTCACAATCATCGAACGCCGCCGTGAACGTGCGTTCGCGGACTTCGGCGGCGATAGCTGAAACCAGAAAAGGTCGTCCCGCTGGCGCGCCGCCGATGGCGACCATCGCCAGGTTGAGCAGGCTGATCACGTCGGCCAGCGCCAGGGCGATGAATATCCCCGTGCGTTGCATCATCAGTTTCGCCAGATCGTCGCCCGCGTGCGCCTGCGCGATAATGTCGTCGTAAGTGAAACCGCCCATCGCGCCGAGCCGGGAAAGCGAAGAGGTTTTGTCTTTCTGCAACCGTTCCCGCGTGCGGCGGACGATGTTTTCGGCGGAGACCATTGATTGCAATTTCACTAAGCCGCCGATGTGTTCGGCATAAATGCTCATCTCGCCAATGGCGCCTGCCAACCCGGATTTGCCGCGTTGCAATACGTTGCCGAGAACCAGGCCCGCGCCGACATTGGCGCCAATGTGCAGGAAGAGCCAGTCGCTGACGCCAGCCGCAATTCCGTTGGTCATCTCGGCGAAAGCCGCCGCGTTCGCGTTGCTGTCGAAATGTGTTGGGACGCCAAACTTTTGCGCGAATTCCTGGTGCAGATCAATCTCTCTGAGGTTCGGCAATTGCGAGATCTCGATGACGCGGCGCGCCGCTTGATCAACCAGACCGGGAGAAGCGACGCCAATGGCCGAGACCGGAGCGGTTGCGGTCTGTTCCTCGATCATCTGTTCAGTTACGGAGAGAATCTGATCGGCGAGCGCGCGCGGATTCTGTCTGGCCTGAGCGGAGTATGGCTCGCGGCGGAAGGCGAGAACCTGGCCCGTTGGGTCAACGGTTCCGATGCGGATGTGGTTGCTGCCTAAATCTACTCCAAGCAGGGCTGACCTGTGAGATTGGGCTTGAAGGGGTTGTTGTGAAGAGCTTGTGTGTGTCATAGCGATCACCCGGGGCGGACTATAGCAACGGCTCCGCAGGCTGTCAATTTTGCCACATTAGAATTCGAGGCGGGAGCGGCTGCTTGACAACCGCCGAGCCTGACCGCTATTTTTGCGACTTCCTCATTGCCCCAATTATCTTACTGAAGGAGTACGACATTGGCTAAAGCTAAAGGGCGACCTTCCGCTCAACAATTGAAACACGATCCGTTGATGGATCAATACGTTGCTACCTCGGCCTGGATGAAAGGGCATTCGCGCCCGATCTTGAAATGGCTGACTATTGCGGCAGTGGTGATTGCGGTGGCAGTGATCACCTGGATGTTCTTCTCGCGCCGCGCGAAGAACGCTGGCGAGGCGTTGGCCAGGGCGATGGCTGTTCACGAAGCCGTTGTGCAAAACCCGCTCCCGGCGAACCTGCCGCTGGGCGCGCGCGCGTTTACGACGGAAGAAGAAAAACATCGTGAGGCGTATAAGGCTTTCCAGGAAGTGGCGAGCCAATACGCTTCGATCAACGGCGATCTGGCGCGTTATCTGGGGGCCACACATCAACTCCATTTCGAAGCCGACAAGGCGGAAGCGACCTTGAAGGAGCTTTCGCAAAAGGATTCCGATGTGGGCGCGCACGCGCGGAAGGCGCTCGCTGGCCGTTACGTAGTCCTCGGCATGAACGAGGAGGCGCTGGCCGAATACCAGAAACTGAAAGCGAAGCCAGGCCCGATTCCGCCGGCGTTGATTGACGTGAGTATGGCGCGAGTATACGAAGCGATGGGTAAGAACCAGGAAGCCGTTGAACTTTACTTTGCCGTCGCCAGCAATAAAGATATCCGGAGCACCGGTCTCGGCTCCAATGCCGCCACGCGGCTGGCAGTGCTGGCGCCGGAAAAGGTGGGGCAATTACCGGCGCCTGAAACTCCCAACGCGCCTGGTGGTCTTCCCGGCGGGATGCCTATTCAGGTCCGCTGATTTCCGCGGTAACCAAATGGTTGAAGTTGACGAGTGGCAAGCGACGGTTTGCCACTCGTCTTTGTTTGTGCGTGCGGCTCAAAACGGGTTTGCTTGAAATGTTTTGGTGGTATTTCTCGCGCCCGATCAACGCTGGCGCAGATCTGCTCGACGAAATTGATGAAGCGATGGAGGACAGATGAGCTTTTCACGCAGGGAGTTTTTGGTTGGCGCAGGCGCTAGCTTGGCCGCCGCGCAATTAGACGTTTCGGCATCGGCGCTTGGAGCCGATGACTACGAATTCAAGATCGGCTACCACGCTATTACCTGGGGCGACAAAACGGAACAAGCGATTGACGAAATATCAGAGCTGAGATTCAAGGGCATTCAAATTCGCAGCGGTGATTACCAGAAATACGCCAATCGCCAGAGCGAATTCAAAGACCTGATGGCGGCGAAGAATCTCACCGTCGTTTCGATCTCAACCGGCGACCTCACCATCAATCCCGGCGCCGAAAAACAGGAGATCGCCGGCTGCGTCGTAATGGCCAAGTGGATGAAGGAAGTCGGCGGTCTCTATCTGCAAGCCACCGACAGCGCGCGCGCAAAAGCAGGGATCAACTCACACGATGATTACAAACGTTTGGGCAAACGCCTGAACGAGATCGGCAAGCGAACCCTCGGCGAATATGGCGTCAAACTCGGCTATCACAACCAGATGGACTCGCTTGGCGAACGGCGCGAAGAAGTTGATCGAATCATGGACGCGACTGATCCGAAGTATGTCTGGGCGCTCCTTGACATCGCGCACCTGCAAACCGCCGGAGGTGATCCGGTCAGGTTCACACGCGATTACATCAACCGTCTGGTCCATCCTCATTTCAAAGACGTCATCATTCATCCAACCCAGGCGGCGATGGATGGTTCACGCCAGCGGCCGAAATACGATTTCGTCGAATTGGGACAGGGCAAAGTCAACATCCCTGGCGTGCTGCAGATCATGAAGGATTTTCGTTACAAAGGCTGGATCATCATCGAGCTTGACCGCGCCCTGGCGGGGCGCACGCCGAAAGAGAGCGCATTGATCAGCAAAAGGTTTGTCGAAGAGAGACTGAAGCTGAAGGTATGAAGCAAACCGCCAAGACGCCAAGTTCGCCAAGAGATTCCGACGATTTTTTTCTTGGCGAACTTGGCGTCTTGGCGGTTACTGGTTTTACGAATGACTCAGTTCTGCGCCTTCTCCTTCATATCCGACACCGTCTTGTACTTCTCCTTCTCTTTCTCGCGCTGCAAAAAAGGAATCCCTTTCTCCATCCATTCCGGCGCAGGCGCGCCCTTCAGGTAGTGATCGAAGAATTCCTGCATCCGCCGCGTGTAATCTTTCTGGTTCTGCCGGCGGCGCAACCCGTGCCTTTCGCCGTTGTAGTTGAACATGTAAACCTCTTTGTTCAAGCGGCGAAGCGCCAGGTAATACTCGATGCCTTGATACCACGGCACGGCGTCGTCTTCGTCGTTGTGCAGCATGATGATCGGCGTCTGCACGCGATTGGCGTGAAAGACCGGCGAGTTCTCGATGAAGCGCATCGGGTATTCCCAGATGCTGCCGCCGATGCGGCTCTGCGTGCGTTCGTATTGGAACTGGCGCGGCAACCCCGTGCCCCAGCGGATGCCGCTGTAGGCGCTGGTCATATTGCCGACCAGCGCTCCTGGCGCGGCGGCGCGGAAGCGATTGGTCTGCGTGACCATGTACGCGATCTGGTAACCGCCCCAACTGTGGCCCTGGGTGCCGACAGCGTCTTCTTTGACGAAGCCCTGGTCAACGACGGCCTGGATTGCGGGCAGCACGCATTTGAGCGCGCTCTGGCCCGGATAGCCGATGGTGTAAACGATGTCTGGCATCAAGACCAGATAGCCGTTGCTGGCGTAATACGACGCATTGATCGAAGTGCCCGGGCCGGGATTGGCGAAGCGATGCACGCCATCCGACAGCTTCTCGTAGATGTAGACGATCATCGGATACTTCTGCTTCGGATCGAAGTTTTCTGGCTTGATCAGAATGCCGCTCAAAGATACGCCGTCCGTGTTCCGGTAGCGAACCAACTCTGATTTCCCCCACGTGAAGTTGTTCTTCTGCACGCCGACATCGCTGATTTTCTTCAAACTCTTGAAGCTCGAATCGGTGACGAGCAGATCGGGGAATTCGTCGAAGCGCGTGGCCGTGAGGATCAGCGCGTCGGCGTCTTTGGCTTTCGCCGGCTGGCTGAAATTCTTCGCCGCCATCACCAGCTTCTCTGGCGCCCCGCCATCAACGCGATCACGGTAAAAACCCGAATCATGCGTCCATTCGTTTTCCGCCCGCAGCAGCATCGGCTTCGCCGGATCAACGCTGCGCTCCTGCGGATCGAGGCGGACGTAGCGGAATTCGATCTTCTCCTTGCGGCCAACGCCGTCGGTCAGGTTCTTCGCCGATGAGCCGTCTGGCGCAACCTGCCAGATGTCGTACTGATCGTATAGCAGCACGTACTTGTCGTCCTTCACCCAGCCTCCGCTGCCGTATGGCCCCGGCACGCTCGGCGAGTCGTTGTCTTCCTGCCAGAAATTGACGCCGAGCTTGGCGGTCAGGTTAGCGACTTTGCCGTCGGGAATCGAGACCGTGTTCCAGTCTTTGCCGTTGTAGAACAGCGCGTACCTGCCGTTGGGCGACCAGGACAGACTCGACCGGTATTTCTTCAGCAGTTCTTTGCGCGAGCCATCGGTCGTGTTGACCAGATAAACATCCGCGTAGCTCGTGTCGTATCCGACCAGCTTGCGATACTCGCGATCATCGGCGCCGATAGCCCACTGGCCGCTCGACGAAGGGTTGACGTTCTCCATCGTTTCGTCGGCCAATTGGACGTATTTTTCATCTTTGAGGTGATAGACCGCGCGGTGCGAGCGGTTGCGGTCCTGCTCGGCGCGGACTTTTTGCATCGGCTGGATGAAATCGTCTTTCCAATGCCACAGGTCAACGACGACCTTCTCGTCGGTGTTTGCGGCGTCGGCCTCCGGGTCTTTCTCAGGTTCGGGCGGAGGCCCGATGCCGAAGAACAAGCGGCTGCCGTCCAACGAGAAGCTCAACGAAGCTCTCTCGCTGATCACGAAACCTGAACGGAAGTTTGGCGTGGAGGTCGAAACAATCTCGTTCGCTTTCGCCGATTTGCGATCCCAGTGGTAGAGCTTGAATTTCGGCTGCTGAGCCGCAGCGTCATCGCGGTCGCTGATGAGCGCGAGCTGGGTCTGGTCTTCGTCCCACGAGAGCTTCATGTATTTGCCTTTGCCTGCAAGCAATTCTGTTGGCGCAGCATCGGCTCCGGGAGTGACGGCGAAAACGCCGTTCGATTCTTCCTTCTTCGACGAAACGGTGAAGACTAGCGACCTCGCGTCTTTGCTGAAACTGTATTCTAGCGCATCGGCGAACGCGCGATCGGCTCCATTCGACAGGTTCCGCAGGATCAGGTCGGAGCCGTACTCTTTCCTCCTTCCCGCCGGTCTGGCGCTGGCGCCGCCGCCCGGTCTGCCTCCCTGCCGCTGATCATCGTCCACGATCGCATCGTCGTTTTGCTTGGGAGCGTCCGCTGCCGCTTCCGGCTTCTTCTCTTCCGGCTTGGCTTCCAGCAGATAAGCCACCCAGCCTGCGCCGTCTTCGGGAACCTGAAAACTTTTCACGCGCTCAACGCGGGCCACTTGCCCGTTCGACAGATCCATAATGCCAAGAGCGTTCTTCGGCATTTCTTCGGGTTTCTTCTTTTCTTTGCGGGCGTTCAAAACGTCGGCCTTGTTCGGCTCGATGGTGAAGATGACGAAGCGGCTGTCGGCGGTGAACCTGGGCCGCGTCAGCCCGCTCGTTTGGTTGAAGAAGTTTTGGGCTGTGGCCGGATCGGAAATGTCGGGCGGCGGCGCCGGCGGACGCCATCCACGCCCGTGACGCCATTCTGCGCCCGTGGCCACATTGCGCGCGACGATCTCGCCGTCGCCGTCCTGCGGAATCGCAGCGTAGGCGATAAATTTGCCATCACGCGAAATTGATTGGCTCTGAATCGAACGCCAACTGTCGTAATCCTGATGCGTCAACGGCCGCTTCGCTGTGGCCTGCCGCGCCGGCGATTGCTGGGCTTCAGTTGTTGGCGCGAAGTTTGAAAAAGCCAGAATCAACGCAGAAAAGATCAGCAAAGCTGAAGCGCCGTAAAAGCGGATTGAACGCAGACGCCGAAAAACGTTCTTGATCATATGCGACTCCTTCCAGGTAGGCTGATGCAAACCGATGGTTTGCGCTGCCGGGTGAAAACAATTGATTGATAGTGTGAACTCTTGCCGCTGGCAGAGACGTTATAAGCTGTCGCGTCGTTTCAGTAAAGACTTCTGATGGTCGCACGTACCGCAGACTGTCCAGTCTGCGGAGGCTTGATCACTGAACAACTCAGAGCCAACCAGGGGCTCTGGCTGGAGGCGCTCGGCCCTCGACAAGTTTCGAGTAGATAACGCTCCGCAGACTGGACAGTCTGCGGTACTTTAAGCGATGTTGGATCAGGGCTGTGCTGGCGCGAAGATTGGGCTATAATGCGCTTCATCTAGCAGTGAAACAGGGGTGGTGATGATCGAGCAAAACAATCCATCAGAAAAATCTTCCGAGAATAAGCCGCGCTGGAACTGGTATCGCCTGTTGCTGGTCATCCTGCCGACCATGATCCCGTTCGCCTATTTATACTTCAGCGAGCGCAAAAGCTGGACGCTTGCCGATGTAGCCATCATTCTGGGAATGATCGCCGGTTATTGGTTGATGGTGTTTGTGGTTGCCGCGCGGGTGTTACGCAACCGGCAGGCGTTGCAGGCGGCCCGCCTGGCCTCGCCGCTGATCGAAGTCCCCTTGAGCGCGGATTTGCGCGCCAGGCTTTCCAGGTTCGCCGCTACTAGGCAACAGAAACTGGCCGTCGTCGCCTTCGATCTGCTCGATCAGGAAATCCCGCGCTTCGAGTTGGACGATGAGCGCGACCGCGCGCGCCGCGACAACGAACACTTGCGCCAGCAAGCCGGCCAGGGAGCTTTTCTGGTTGCGGTCACGACTGAGATTTTGAGACGCCTACTGCTGCTCAGCGGCGCTCACGAAGAAGACCGCAAATTCTGGCGCGCCCAGATCAGCGAAACCGCCGCCCGCATCGTCAGCGATGCGCTCGAAAATCGAATATCTCTCACCGAACAATCAAGCTAGGAGAATCCACACAATGAAAACGAATCGCTTTTGCGCTCTGCTTGTCAGGGCGCTGGTCGTGGTCTGTTTGACGTTTTCCCTCGGCGCGCCTTCAGGCGCCCAGAATGAGTCGGCGCGAAAAGACAACTCGACAGTAGACATCGTCGTCCAGGGCGCGCTCGATTCAGAGATTCAACCCTTGCTGGCCGCGCTCGAAGAGAAAGAGCAGATTCAGATCGCCGCCTGGACTTTCTGGCGCGGTCGCATCGGCTCGAAGCGCGTGGTCGTTTCGCGCACCGAAGTCGGGCCGGTCAACGCCGTGGCCGCGACCACGCTGGCCATCGTCAACTTCAAACCCAAAATCATCATCAACCAGGGCACGGCGGGCGCGAGCGATCCCGAATTGAAAGTCTTCGACATCGTGGTCGGCGAAGCGGCGGTGGATTACGGCGCGTTCCGCTCGTCGCACGCCGACGCCGGGCAGGGAATTGATATGTCGCGCTGGAGGCCGATGTACCACCGGCTGCGGATTGATGGCAAGGAGCGTAAAACTTTTCCGCGCTTCGTGGGCGACGAAGAAACGATGCGCGTGGCTTTGGAGACGACGTACAAACGAGGCCGCGTGGTGAAAGGGATCATCGGCTCAGCTTTCGAGTTCAACAAGGAGATTGACCGTCTGGTCTGGGCGCGGAAGACCTTCGGCAACGTGTCGGAAGATATGGAGAGCGCCTACGTGGCGGGCGCTGCTGAAGGGTTCAAAATTCGGTTCCTGGCTATCCGTGTCATCTCCGATTCCGAATTCCATTCGCCGAGGCTGGAAGAGATTGCGGGCGAGTATTGCGCGGCGTTTGTGGTGGATGTGATCAGGAAGATGATGGGGTGATGGGGATGATCAGATTGAGCAATTGACAATCCAAGCCACATTAAAGATACTGCGCCGGGTTATCCAAATTCTGAGATAGCCTCTCGCGTAAAAATTTGATCAACTGATATTGGAAGCTTTGAGGTAGTGACGCGCCAGAGAAGCGGGAGTCGCCCTTGGCCTCGTTGTCTGCCCCCCTTCGTTGCAGAGTTGAAATTCAAAAGGTCAGCCAGGCAGGTTTCGGCCATTTCACCAATGGAGGAATGCGTATGGATCGAACAGCCAATAAGGATCGAAGTGCGCGCGGCGTAATCCCAATACAACCTGATCAACAGTCGCCCCCCCCCGGCAATTTCCAAGCCATAGATCGCAAGGCCACGACTCCGAAGCCGGAGGATCGAAAAAATTCTATTGAAGAACCGGCGGAATCAACCAGCCTTTCCGAGTCGCGTATGTCCGTGAAATTCGAACAAACAAGCCACCGCATCGGCCCGGTCGAGATCATCGGCCAATCGCCACAGACCCAGGCCATGCTCGATTTCATCTACAGGGCGGCGGCAAACGACTTTCCGATCTTGCTGGAAGGGGAGACCGGCGCTGGAAAAGAAGTGATGGCGCGAGCGATCCACTTCGCCTCGGCGCGCGCCTCCAGCCCGTTCGTCCCGGTCAATTGCGGAGCCATCAATCACGAACTGATCGAGAGCGAGTTGTTCGGTCACGAGAAAGGCGCGTTCACCGGAGCCATTGCCCGCAAGATCGGTCGTTTCGAGCGGGCCAACGGCGGCACGTTGTTTCTCGACGAGGTCGGCGAACTGCCCTTGCCGGATCAGGTGAAGCTGTTGCGCGCTTTGCAGGAACACCGCATCGAGCGCGTCGGCGGGATGGAAGAGATCAAGGTTGATGTCCGCGTCATCGCTGCGACCAACCGTGATTTATTGGGCGAAGTAGAGAGTAAAAATTTCCGTCAGGACCTTTACTATCGCCTCGCAGTGCTGATGTTCGTCGTGCCATCGCTGCGCGACCGACCGGACGACGTTCTGCCGTTGGCCTATCACTTCCTGGCTGTGCATTGCAGTCGCTTGGGCAGGCAGGCTCCGAGCCTGACGCCAGAGGCCGAAGCCGCGTTGCTGCAATATCATTGGCCCGGCAACGTCCGCGAGTTGGTGAATGTGATTGAGCGGGCGATTGCGCATAATGAGGGAAGGGAGGTTAAGGCCGAATCGCTGATCTTTGATGTCAGGTGGAAGCCCCAACCGGCAACAGGCAGAGTACATCTTGATTCACAAGGGCATAACGAATCGCTCATTCCCGTCGGCGTCAAGTTTGATGATCTGGCATTGCACGAAAAGCGTGAGTTGATTAAGCGGGCGCTTCAGCTATATTATGGGAACCGCAAGAAAGCCGCCAAATCGCTCGGACTCTCGCGCTTTCAACTCCATCGGCTGATGAAAAAGCTCGGCATCAGCGATGAGATCAACGATAAACGGTGAGTTGTTCCAATCGCCAGATTGGCTGCAGGTATCGCTCCTGCACGGCTTGTGCGCTAATTGCACAGATCGTGTTATTAGTGCATAAGCGTGTGCGATTAGCGCACTTGCTGTGTTGCTTCTTCAGCATCGTAGCGATTCTACAGGGCAATTGTCCCAGCAATTTATCCTTGTTGACTCAACAGCTTACCCTACGTCGCTTAAGAATTGAATTATAAATTGCATTGTGGTGCGGGAAAAGGCATAGAGCTTGATTGGAGATAAGGTACAGATGACCAAGAGGGCCATGTATGGATACTATAAACCCCAAAATGGCTCAAATCCTATGCTCGCTCTTTTGGATTTAGTAGTATGAGGATAATTCCAACAAAACTGAGGAGGCTATTTATGCGAAAACGAACAACTCTTGTCACCCTTGTTACTCTAGCCATTGTAGTTGCAATTAGCGTGACAAGTATTTTGCTAGGCAGATCAATGAGTACTGCCAGCTCACACCAACAAAAAATTGGTAAACAAGATCTACCGGGTACCATCAGTGGGACGGAAAATAAGGACTTAATTCCAGATCAGGCGGCTTATGCGGTTTTCTTGAGATTTGCCGCGCACGCAACCAAGTCCAACAAAGCTGTTTTGCGTAGCTATCTCAAGTCTCATGGTTTTGATGAGGCGGAAATTGGTGTCATACAAGCGGTGGCCGTGGATTTTCGGCGACGAGTAGCTGTCCTTGATAAAGAGGTCGAGCAGCTTAAAGACGAGAACTGGCCCAATCCGGACCCTTCGGTCATGGGCAGGTTAAGTGAATTGCAACAGCAAAAGGAGATCTTGATCAGCGAAATAGCCGACTCTCTGCCCGGCCGCCTGGGTTCGCGAGGGGAGGAGAAAATGAGCTATCTGATTAAAGATAAGCTTAAAGCCAAAATGAAAATTGCCCCGGCGCCGGCGCCACCAGGTGGCCCAGGATGGAACAAAAAGCACCATTAAGAGTTGGTTTTAGTAGGAGTTCACGATTACTTGTTGATGCAGTCAACTTTATCGAGGAGGAACTATGCAGCGTCATAAAAGCGACATGCTTGCAAAAATGCTTAAGCTCATCATTGCCGTAATGATATGTGGTTTTACCGCGTTACCAGCGTTTGGCCAAATGGGCGCGTCCTTCTACTCGGTCGTATGGACAGACGAAAGCGGTGATGTGTATGGATTTGGCGTCACAGACAGTTCGTACAACCAATACAACCATCAATCGCGGGCGATAGTGAGCCTCAGCAGTCCAAATGGCCGTGTATCTTCGTATGACACGGGCTATAGTGGTAGCTCCGCTACCGGATATGTTTACCTGTTATATGATGAAAATGATGTGGGTTCATATTTCATCAATACTGAACATTGGGATTATTGCCCAGTCGTATTTTCAGATATATATCAGGGGTCATCAACTCAGACGACGCAGACGTGCACCGACACTTGCACTCAGTGTCGAACCCAGAGGCATAACCAAACTATCTTGGCCTATACGGCGCTTGCAGTATGTGAAGCCACTGCTTTAACTGTGCTCAACAATGGTTTAGCCGCATGTGACCTCCAAAACTTCTGTAAACCAGAACACCAAGACTATAATCCGGAACTATGCGCTAGTTGCAAGAACAATCATTATGAGAATTACGCGATTGCGCAGGCGGCATGCGCAGCGGCATTTGCTGGCCTTATGCTCACTCGGCCTGATTGTGGGGATGGCACTAGGCAGAACAAGCAATGTGCATTCATCTGCAGTAATGATTGATGATTAACGGTGCCCATCACGCTTTTGCATCGAAATCCTTCCAAAGGGCTAAGGTCTCTCTTGAGAGGAGTTAGGTCGCCCAACGCTGTACTTGCGTAAAAATGTGACGGATGACCAACAATTAACTTGCGATGTTGAACCAGTTTATTTATCCTCATCTCCTAACAATAGTCGTTGGGAGATGGGGATTTTGTATTCTCAATAAACACAGGGAGTGGTTTATATGAAAGTGTCTTCGCTGATATTCATAATAAGCTTGCTATTAGTGACTTGTTTGCTTTATACAATCAACCCAATTCAGGCTCAGCAACCAAATCGTCCGCAGGGTTCTGTCACCATTAACACCGATCTTGTGGTTACTTGGGCTCAGGTCACAAACCGCACAGATGGATCGCCAATCAATGGGCTAGGCATTGACGATTTCCTGCTGCGTGAAGAAGGCAAACAACAGCAAATAGACTTGGTGAAGGAAGGTCAGCCGCTTTCCGTCGTTATTTTGGTGGACGGCCAGCGTTGCGTCTGGCCGCCTGAAATTGAGTTTCGGCGGAGTCGCGAGGCGCTTCGTCGGCTTGGCGAGGATGCCGAGATCGCGCTGATGGCTTGGGATTCTGATGTGCGCCTCGTACAGCCGCTCACAACCGACCAGAATGTTATCGCCAACCGGCTTGAAGACGGGCTTTTCTTCTTTCAGGCGCTCAATGGCCCTCAGAAAGTGCCACGTCCGAACCGTGGTCCTGGTCGTCCCGGAGAGGCGATTTATCAAGCTGCGCGGTATTTGGAGAAAGTCGCGGCGCCCGAACGGCGCAAGATCATTATTGTTATCACCCAGTCTTGGTACTTGATGGCTCAAAAACACTTGCATACTGGTGGTGAGGGGGAGGAGTTACTCAAGAAGACCGGAACCACAGTTTACGCCTTGCTTGAAAACATCGGGAAGAGACGTACCCCTATTAACCCATGGGATTGGGTCGGCCGAAAACTGGAGGATCGGTTGCGAAACGCAGGCGGCACGCTTGAGAAGTTTGTTGACTTAACGGGAGGCTTGATTCTCGTATCAAAAAACGAGGCTTGGCTAAACGACGCCACGTTGACGCCCAATGGGGAGTTCGGGAAAGAGTTCGATGAACTGTTCATCAAGCTGACAACGATGATTCGTTCCAGTTACACGATTGGCTACTATCCTGAGGACTCGAACTTCGACGGGCGTTTCCGGCGAATCAACCTGGAGCTGAGCCGGAGTGGGAAGGCGAAAGCTGGCAAGGCGGATGTCAAATCGAGAGGTGGTTACTACGCGCTTAGGCCATCATCGCCAACTTTTTCAGAGGTGAAAAACTGACATTCCAAGCGAATCATCGCGAAGGCATTGACTCCCAATCAGCGGAACAGGGAGTGGCCACATAGAGCCGATCAAGCGAATTTTTTTCCTTGATCATAATGAGCCTTTCGTTTTCTACCCAAACATCGGCGTACCCTGATAAACAATACCCCAGCCGCGTTCGATGCTGGTGTTGATCGCTTCTTCGTAGTTGCGCACGGCTTCGCCCTTGGTGTTGAACTGTTTCATCAAAGGCTGGCCTTCGCGCGGATCGAGCTTGACCACGGCGGTCACAGGTTTCGTCACGCCGTCGGTGTCCACCAACGCTTCGGCTCGCACGAGGCCGAGGAAAGAGAACATGCTGTTTTTGGTCAGAATCGTCAGATAGGTTGTCGTCTTGTCGTTCATACGAGGATCGTCCACTGGAATCTTGATTTTCAAACTTGAGGCGCAATCATAGCACAACCGCCCAGGTTTTCTTCCACACTCATTCTGCTACCGCCTCTTTGCGTCCGGGTTTGAGCAAATAAGCGATGAGCCCCACCGCCGTCGCCGCTGAAACCGCGAACCTGTAGTTGGCGTTGATCGGCAACGGGGAGATGAACGCCTCGATGCAGCCGGCGATCACAAACAGCGGGAAGCATCCGGCCATCAGTTTGATCGCCACCGCGCCTTTTTCGACTAGCGCCTCGCCCCGCGTGCGTTCGCCCGGCGTAATCAGCGCCAATCCGATCATCAAACCCGCGCCGGCGGCGATGAAGATCGCTGTGAATTCGAGCACGGCGTGTCCGGCGACGAACGACCACAGCGTGTGAGCCATCCCGTATTTGAAGACCAGCGCATTGATCGCGCCGAATTGCAGCGCCGTGTTTTTCAAGATGTTCACGGTTCCCACCACCGGGAAGACGCTGAAGGCGAAGACGAAGATGCCGACGGCTATGTTGTTGGTGATGATGCCCGCGGCGCCGACCGGGGCCTCTTTGTTCAGATCGTCCCACCATCGCTGGTGGTCTTTGATTTTTTGAACCGCCACGCGCGGCAGGTAGGCGAAATCGGCGAAGTCGTCATCGCGCCAAGTGGCGGCGAACGAAGCCACCGCAATCGCCAGGAAGATCACGAAGGTCGCCAGTGTGTAGCGGAACGTTTGCCGGAAGATGGCCGGAAAATCGTAAAGGTAGAAGTTCAGGATCGCCCGCCCGCCTTTCGATTCCGTGCGGTAGATCATCCCGTGGGCGCGGATGACCAGGTTGTTCAGGTAGCTGACCAGCCGCTGGTCGCGCGATTCGACCCGCGCGATGGCCAGGTCGGAAGCCGCGCGGCGATAGCTGCGGGCGAGTTCACGGACTTCATCCCGGCTCAAGCTTCTCAGGCCACGCACGGTGCGCGCCTGATCAATCAGCTCTTCCAGCCGTTTCCAGTTGGCTTTGCGTTTTTCGATGAAGTTGTCGGCCATAAGCTTCAGAATTTCTGGTAGAGGAAATGTTTGTACCCGACGCTCATGCTGGGCAAAAGCCACGGCGGCAGTGAAGTCATTAACATCAAACTGATCACCGCGTGTGACAAAGCGATGGCAAACAGGTTCGGCGCGCGTTCGTAAACCCACGACCAGATCAATCCGCCAGCGAACGTCAGGATCATCAGCGTCAAGTTCGGCGCGTGGGTGAAGGAAAAGATCGCCGCCGCCGTCACGACCGCCAGCTTCGTTCGCCTCTTGCGCTCGTTCTCCGTGGCGAGCGGGTTAAGCAGCAAAGACCTGACGCGACGATAGATGAATCCCTGCAGGACGTATTGCTGAACGAGCGCCCACACCGGCACGACCAGCAGGTTTGACCAGAAATGGGTAGTGCGATGAAAAGAATCGGTCAAATATCCGACAGCCGCGAGCGCCGCGAACGCGATGAGCGTGGGCGTGACAATCAGCCGCAACGCGCGCCCAAAATGCCTGGTCGTGAATCCGATCTCGCGCCACGATTCGCCGCGCACCCGGTGCGAATTGATCATCAACGCGATGGCGAGCAGCGCCGGAACAGCGGAAAGCCATCGCTGATCCAGTTGCAACGGCATGATCGCCCAGACCGTGATGAAGACCGAAACGAGGACCGAAGCGATTTCGAGAATGGTCACGGCGCGCAAAGAAATCTGCGCGGCGGGTTCCTGAGTCGGGGCTGGCTGTTTTTTGGTGTCGTGTTTGGGCGCTAATACTTGCATTCCTGATATTAATACTCCACCAAACCGTTCTCACAAAAGCCGACGAAGAATAGCTCACATTCTACTTCTTCAGATAGCGGTCAAACCACTGCAAAGTTCGCGCCAGCGAATCCTCCCGGCGCCGCGGCTCGCGCAGCCCGTGTCCTTCGCGCGGGAAACTTACGCACGCGCATTCGGCGCCGCGCATCCATAGGGTGAAATAAGCGCCTCATTCAATCCGTCTCCAAAACGACGAAAGCGATGGCCTGATCCTGGCCGTGCGAAAGCGAAACGTGCGCGCGAGCGACCTGGAGTTCTTTGACCAGCTCCGCCGCGCGCCCGTGAAATTGAAGCTGTGGCGCGCCTTCGGTTGATGATATGATCTCCACGTCATGCCACGCCAACGCTTTGACCGGCGTGGCGGCTCCGATGGCTTTGCGCGCGGCTTCTTTCGCGGCGAAGCGGGTGGCGTAACGCTCGCCTTTGCGAGCCAACCGTTCGCAGTATTCAACCTCGCGGGGCGTGAAGACGCGATTGATAAAACGCTCGCCGTATTGCGTAATCGAGCGTTCGAGCCTGGGAATGTCAACAATGTCTACGCCGATGCCGACGATCATAAAGAGTGATTTCAAATTTGAGATCTGAGATTCAAGATGAAAGATTTTTCTTTTCGACAGATCAACAACCTTCAACTGCTGGTTTGCGAGCCGCTGGAACAAATCGGGTTCAAAAACGCTTTCAGCACGCGGCTGGGTGGCGTCAGCCCTCTGCCTGCCGATGCGCTCAGTCTCGGAAATTTCAGCCAGGATGAGCGCGAGAACGTGATTGAAAATCGCCGCCGTTTCCTGGCTGCGCTCGCCGCGCCGGATTGGACGCTGGTCACAGCGAAGCAGATTCATTCCGCCGACGTGCGCGCTGTCAACGACGCCGAAGACGCTCGACGGGAACCGGCGCCTGGCGACGCATTGATGGCTAACTTTCCTGGCGCATTGCTCGCGGTTCAAACAGCCGATTGTCTGCCGATTTTGATTGCTGATGAGCGAACCGGCGCGTTCGCCGCGGTACACGCGGGATGGCGCGGCACGCTCGCAGGCATCGTCGCACGAACGGTTGAGCGTATGCAACAGCGATACAATTCGCGCCTGGCGGACTTGCGAGCCGCTCTGGGGCCGGCGATCAGCGCCCCGGTCTTTGAAGTCGGGCTGCCAGTGTTGGATGAATTCAGAGTGAAATTCAGCTACGCCGAAGAACTGATTTCCGATCTGCAAGCGAATGGCAAAGGCCATCTGAATTTGAACCTAGCGAACATCCGGCAATTAACGGAGTGCGGTTTGTGCGAGGAGCGGATATACGACAGCGGCTTTTGCACCTGGCTCCGCAACGATCTGTTTTTCAGCTACCGCCGCGAACGCGGGGTGGAGAAGGCGGTTGGACGGTTGATGGGGGTGATCGGGAGGGAAGAGTAATCTGAGATTTTGAATTTGAAATTTGAGATTTTGGGATTTGAGATTTGAGATTGGAGAACGAATTGTGAAATCGAAATTATTGTTTTCAGCTTTGTTGGTTTTCTTCGTCGTGAGCGCGCCCGCGTTCGCGCAGAAGCCGGACGCCGATAAAACGAACGCCAGCGCGTCCCAAGCGAATGATCCCGCGAAAGATTCCGAAGATGACCTGCGCCGCGCCATCGAATCTTCTGGTGGGAGCGAGACGCAGATCGTCGTCAACCTCGAAGAGTATCTGAAAAAATATCCGAAGAGCGAGCGGCGCGGGGAGATAGAAAAGGAGATTTACAAGCTCAGTCTGAAATTGCGTGACCGCAACCGCGCCATCGCTTACGCCGAGAAGCTTGTCGCTGGCGACGAAAGCAACATTGACGCGTTGACGAACCTGATCACGACGCTGCGCGAACGCAAGGCGGAAGGCGATCTGAACAAAGCTCTCACTTACGCCGATCAACTCGTCAAACGCTTCGAGAACATCGTTTCCACCACCTTAAAACCGAGGCGCATCAGCGCCGCGCAATGGCAGGAACGTAAGGATCAGGGGCTGGCTTCGGTCTACCTGCTACGCGGCAAAGTTCAGGCCGATTTGAACCACAGCGACAAAGCTCAGGCCGATTTGACGAAAAGTTACAAGGCCGCGCGCCTGGCCGGAACCGCTGTGGCGTTGGGCGAGTTGGCTGAAAAACGCAAAGACATTGACGAAGCGATTGATTATTACGTGCAAGGTTTCGTCATTGCGCTCAACACCAACGAAGAGATTGATCTGAAATCGCTGCGGCGCAAGGCGGGGCAACTCTATTCGGCCAAGAACGGATCGGAGGTTGGACTGGGTGATCGCTTGCTCAAGGCGCACGACGTTTTCGTCAAAGAGCGCGAAGAGCGAATGGCGAAGCTCGAACCGCCGAACATCAATGCGGGCGTGACCGATCCGTTGGAATTCAAGCTGACGAAACTCGACGGCTCGCCACTGAAGCTGGGCGCCTACCGGGGGAAGGTGATCGTCATCAATTTTTGGGCTACTTGGTGTGGGCCTTGTCTGACTGAACTGCCGCTGTTCGAGAAGACCCTGGCGAAATACAAGGACGATAAGAGCGTGGTCTTTCTAGCCATCACTACGGACGAAGACCGCGAGCTGGTCTCGCCATATTTGAAGCAGCACAAATTCAATCTGCCCGTGGCGTATGCCGAATACCTGGATGCGCACTTCGCCATCAATTCAATCCCGACCACCATCATCCTGGACGGCAAAGGCGAAATAGCGTTCCGCCAGGCTGGATACAATCCGCGTGAAGATTTTGTGGCGATGCTGAGCGAAAAGATTGAAAACGCCAAGAAGAAGTGAAGGGGACAAGGGGACAGGGGGACAAGGTGGATTTCCTCAGCCGATGCACCAGTCTTCGGGGTGATTCCTCATTGAAACCAGCATAGCAATGACAGATTCGTATTTCTTGTAAAGTTCCGTAGCGGCGTCGCGAGTCAGATAACCACATTCGACAGCAAATTGAAGCCACGTTTGTGTTTCAGCAGCCTCGTGTCCTTGCGGCGAATGTGCATGATTTCGGGGCCGAACTATGCATCGCCCCAAAAATGATGACAATGACCGAGAGAATATGATAGAGAGTCGGCCGCGC
>Ga0187894_10001062_pt1 | contig 36487 bp, 36 predicted proteins | sample GBC1701081metaG_FD_136650 | JGI IMG/M metagenome (GOLD analysis project Ga0187894, IMG submission 136650) | White microbial mat communities from a lava cave in the Kipuka Kanohina Cave System on the Island of Hawaii, USA - GBC170108-1 metaG ...
GCCGGCGAGCGTGAACGCCCAGGCGAGCAGGAGCGGGATTGGACGCACGCCCGGAGTGTACCCGGCCGTGACCGGCCCGGCCAAGCCCTCCGCGCGGGCGCCCCGGAACCCCTCAACGTGGCTCGCTCACGCTCGCCCAGACAGCTGTATCCGCTCGCCTCGCCTGCGGCTTCGGCTCGCCCATCCCACGTACGCCCCGGGCCGCCGCGCCCGCGCCTCGTCTCCCTCGCAACTTGCCCCAGTGCCAGGCTGGCCGAGGCGCCCGTCAGCTCGCGGGGGCGGCGGTCCCGTTGCCCCCCGGCGACTGGAGCAGCCCGAGCAGCCTGAGGCGCTTGCGCAGCGTGTTCCGGTTGATGCCGAGGAGCCGCGCCGCCTTCAGCTGGTTGCCGCCCGCCAGGTCGAGCGCCTGGCGCAAGAGCGGGCGTTCGATCCGCGCCATCACGCTCCGGTACAGCTTGCCGTTCTCGGTCACCGCCGCCGCGCGCACGAGCGTGGGCAGCGCCGAGTTCACCAGCGCCTGAAACTCGTCTGCCGTCTCCAGCTCACTCATGGCGAATCACGACCTGCAGGTGGTGAAGGCGTCGGGCTGGGCGATGATCCGCGACCTCTCCGTGGTATTGCGTCATGGCTCCCTCTCTGCCTTGACGCCTGGCCGTGCTCCGATCCGGTAACCGCGCACGCGCTGGCGCCGGTGATCGGCGCCGTTGCCTCGGCTTTCTCGGACCCCGTCGTCCTCGGAAAGCTCCAGCAGGAGGTCAGCAAGGCGTGTGCCGCACGCCCGCACCAATCAAATCAGCCGCTTCGATTGAAATCCGCCGACATGTCGTGTGGCCGCTGCTCACGCGGTGTGCATCGAGCCCAAACCGTGAGCAGCTCATCCGTGTGGCGGGGCGAACGCGGGGCGATCGAGGGGCGGCGTACGCGGAACGCGGGCGCGCTATCGGAGATGGCAGGCCGCCGCGTGCTCGCCCACGCGCACGTCGAGCGTCGGCATCTCCACGCGGCAGCGGTCGAAGCCGTCCGGGCAACGGCCGTAGAAACGGCATACGTCTAGCGGCGGGTCGATCGGGCTCTGCGGTTCGCCCTGGAGGCGAATGCGCCCGCCGGACTGCCGGCCTGGCGCTGCCGAGAGGAGCGCGCGCGTGTACGGATGCACGGGGCGCTCGAACACGTCGTGCGCGGGCCCAGACTCGACGATCCGGCCCAGATACATCACGAGGACGCGGTCCGCGAGCAGCCGGACGACGTTCAGGTCGTGGGACACGAAGAGATAGCTCATCCCGAGACGCCGGCGCAGATCGTCGAGGAGCTTCAGGATCACCGCCTGAACCGACACGTCGAGCGCGGACGTGGGCTCGTCCAGGATCAGGAGCTTCGGCTCGAGCGCGACGGCGCGCGCGATGCCCACCCGCTGCTTCTGTCCGCCCGAGAGCTGATGTGGGAACCGGCCGAGCAGCTCGCGTGGCAGTCCCACGAGGTCAGCCAGCTCTCCGACTCGCTCCGCGAGCGCCGCGCGTCCGGCGACGCGGCCCAGGCGGCGCAACGGGTCGGCGATCGTGTGGAAGGCCGTGAACCGCGGGTTCAGGCTGTCGGTCGGATCCTGGAACACCATCTGGATGCGGGCGCGCTCGGGTCGGTGCGCAAAGCGCGCCGCCGGCACCTCCTCGAGATACTGGCCGTCGAACCAGATGCGGCCCTCGGTCGGGTCGAGCAGGCGCGTGACGAGCCGCACCAGCGTCGACTTGCCGCACCCGGACTCACCCACCAGACCCACGCACTCGGCCGGCTTGACGTCGAAGCTCACCCCGTCGACGGCGTGGAGCCACCGCGTGGTCCCGCGCGGGCCCCCTTGCACGGGGAATCGCCGTGTGAGATCGCGAACCTCGAGGAGCGCCGTGTCGCTCACGAGGTTCTCCGGCACGGCATCGCGCTGCGACCTTCCCGGCCGTCTGCGGGCACAGAGAGGAGCGCCGTGTCAGTCACGAGGTTCTCCGGCACAGCATCGCGCCGCGGCCTTCCCGGCCGTCTGCGGGCACAGGGAGGAGCGCCGTGTCAGTCACGAGGTTCTCCGGCACGGCATCGCGCTGCGGCCTTCCCGGCCGTCTGCGGGCACAGAGAGGAGCGCCGTGTCGCTCACGAGGTTCTCCGGCACGGCATCGCGCTGCGACCTTCCCGGCCGTCTGCGGGCACAGAGAGGAGCGCCGTGTCGGTCATAGCGGTATCCGGCAGGCCACCAGGTGGCCGGCCCCCGTGTCGACCAGGGGCAGGCGGCCCCCGTCGCAGATCGGCGCGTGGCGCTCGCAGCGGGCGCTGTAGCGGCACGGCCCGAGCGCGCCGCGGAGGTCGGGTAGGCCGCCCGGAATGGCAGCGAGATCGGCGAGCTTCACGCCCGGACGCGGCGTGGCCGCGATGAGCCGCGCCGTGTAGGGATGCCGCGGCGCGCGGAACAACTCGGCCGTCGGCGCCGTCTCGACCACGTGACCGGCATGCATCACGACGATACGATCGCATCGTTCCGCGGCCAGGCCGAGGTCGTGGGTGATGAAGAGCGTCGCCATCCGAGTCTCGGCGGCCAGCTCGCCAATCAGGTCCATCACGGCAGCCTGGGTCGTCACGTCGAGCCCGGTCGTGGGCTCGTCGGCGATCAAGAGCGCGGGCGAGCACGCGAGCGCGATCGAGATCATCACGCGCTGGCAGAGGCCGCCGGACAGCTCGAACGGATACGCCGCGTACCGGCGCGCGGGGTCGGGCACCTGCACGCGCGCGAGCATCTCGACCGCGCGCCGACGCACCTCGCGCCGGGGCACGGCCGCATGGCGCTCGAGCACGTCGGCGATCTGCTGGCCAACCGGCCGGATCGGGTTGAGCGCCGTGCGCGGGTTCTGGAAGATCATGGAGATCTCCCGCCCGCGTCTCCGATCGAGCTCCGGCGCGCTCGCGCGCACGAGATCGAGCCCGCCGAACAGCACGCGCCCCGAGGTGACCCGCCCGGCCGCGTCGAGGATGCCCATCAGCGCGAACGACATCACCGACTTGCCGGAGCCGCTCTCGCCGACCACGCCGACCGTCTCGCCGCGGCCGACGTGAAAGGTTACGTGCTCGAGGGCCCGCACGACGCCCCCGCGCGTACGGAACTCGACGGACAGATCGTCCACCGAGAGAAGCGGCGTGGGCCCGCCCGTCCCCGTCACGTGCGCCGCCGCGGATCGATGAGGTCGCGGAGCCCGTCGCCGAGGAGGTTGAAGCAGAACACGGCCAGCATGAGCGCGGCGCCAGGGAAGAGCGCGATCCACCATTCGCCCGAGACGATGAAGGCGGCGCCCTCGGCGACCATGATCCCCCACTCCGGCGTCGGAGGGCGCACACCCAGACCGATGAACGAGAGCCCCGCGGCGTTCAGGATGGCCCAGCCGAGATTGAGCGAGACCTGCACCATCATGGGCGGCAGGCTGTTCGGCACGAGGTGCACGGCGAGGACGCGCGCTCCGCCGTTGCCGGAGAGGCGCGCCGCCTCGACGAAACCCATCTCGCGACGGACGTTGACCTCGGACCGGGCCAGGCGCGCGTAGAACGGGATGTTGATGATGGCGGTCGCGTACACGATGTTCGCGAGGGTATTGCCGAGCGCGGCGACGATCCCCATCGCGAGCACGAAGAGCGGAAACGCCATGATCGTGTCGATGACCCGCCCCACGATGCGATCGGTCCATCCGCCATAGAAACCTGCCGCCGCCCCCGCGCACGTGCCGACGGAAAAGGCGAGCGCGACCGCGGCCAGCGCGATCGCGAGGTCGAGTCGCGTGGCGACCACGACCCGGCTCAGGAGGTCGCGGCCGAGCTGGTCCGTGCCGAACCAGTGGGCGCGCGACGGCGGCCGGAGCGCCTCCGCGGTGTTGCTCGCCAGCGGATCGTAGGGCACGAGCGACGGTCCCAGGACCGCGGCGGCGACGAACGCGAGGAAGAGCAGGAAGGCGGCGAACGTCACCCGGTTGTCCGCCAGGAGATAGCGCCCGTGGACGAGCAGCCCCTTCACGACTCGATCCGGACGCGCGGGTCGACGATGCCGTAGAGCACGTCGATCGCGAGGTTCAAGAGGACGTAGAGCGTGGCCATGGTCAGGACGAACCCCTGCACCGGCGCGTAGTCGGAGGCGATCAAGGCCTCGAGGGCATAGGAGCCCACGCCCGGCCAGGCGAACACCTTCTCGACGAGGACGTTGGCCCCGAGCAGGAAGGAGAACACCATGCCGAGCGTCGTGATCACGGGCAGCATGGCGTTCCTGAACGCGTATGTGAACAGCACGGTGCCGCGCGAGAGTCCGCTCGCGCGCGCGGTGCGCACGAAGTCACTTCCCAGCACTCCGAGCATGCCGCCGCGAGTCATCCGCGCAATGGGCGCCATCGCGAACAGGCCGAGCGTCACCGCCGGGAGGATGAGCTGGCGCAGGCTCGCCAGGAACACCGCCGGATCCCCCGCCGCGAGGCTGTCGACGAGGTAGAAGCCGCTCCGGGGCGGCGGCGCCGACGAGAACGCGTCGAGCCGTCCGAGCGGCGCCGGAGCCCAGCCCAGCAGGAAATAGAAGACGTAGACGAGCACGAGCCCCGTGAAGAAGATGGGCAGCGACACGCCGGCCGTGGTGAGCACCCGGCACGCGTGGTCCACGAGCGACCCCGGCCGTGTCGACGCGAGGACCCCGAGCGGCAGCGCCACGCCGACGGCCAGCAGAAGGCCGGACAGCGTCAGCTCGAGCGACGCCGGAAGCCGTGCGAGCAGGTCGCGCGTGACCGGCTGCCCTGTCGAGAGCGACGTGCCGAGGTCGAGCCGCGCCAGGTCGCGGACGTAGACGCCGAACTGCGCGACGAGGCTTCGATCGAGTCCGAGGCGGGCGCGGATTTCCTCGATGGCCTGGCGGCTCGCCGAGGGTCCGGCGAAGAACGCCGCCGGATCGCCGGGCAAGGCCCGCGTGAGCAGGAACGTGCCGACGACGACTCCCATCAGTCCGGGCAACGCGGCCGCGAACCGCCGCCCGACCATTCGAAGCGTGGGAGTGCCGAGCACGCCGGCGCCGCCCGCGGCGGCTATCCCTTCGTGATCTGCCGGAAGTCGAGCTGCCGGTGGAACCAGTATTGATAGCCGCCGATGCTCTTCTGCATCGCCACGTCCAGATACGGCTGGAACAGCGGAACGCGCGGCACGTCGGCGAAGGCGATCTTGACGAATCCCTTGACCAGCGCCTGATACTTCGCGGGATCGCTCTCGAAGCGCGCGGCGTCGATCAGCTTGTCCATCTCGGAGTTCTGGTACGACATCGTGTTGAACACGGCGTTCTGGCCGTGATAGCACCAGAAGAAGAAGTACTCGGGGTAGTTGAGCCACCCGCCGAACGCGTTCAGGATCAGCGGCATGTCCTTCTTGAGCAGCGCACCCCGCCAGTTCGCGCCCGGCACCTTGTTGATCGCCGCCTTGATGTTGATCGCGGCAAGCGACTCCTGGAGCAGCACGGCCATGGGCTCGTTGACGGTCGAGAACCCCTGGTCGAACGACAGCGTGGTCTCGAAGCCGTTCGGAAAGCCGGCCTCCGAGAGCAGGGCCTTGGCCCGGGTCGGATCCGTCTTGTAGGGGATGGGCTGCGGCCACGCCCCCGTCGGCTGATTCGTCGCCGCGCCGTACAGCTTGATGCCACGGCCGTAGGCGGCGACGTCCATGATCTTGTCGTACGGGATCGCGTAGGCGACCGCCTGGCGCACCTTGACGTTGTCGAACGGCGGCGTCTTCACGTTCATCCCGACGTACGCCATCGCGTTCTCCACCGGGATGCCGACGACCTTGAGCTTGCCCGCGCGCGCGATCTCGTCGAAGTCCTTCGGGGGAAGATCGAACGAGATGTCGGCGTCGCCGCGCTCGAGGAGCGCGCGCCGGTTGCCGGCGGACGGCACCTCGCGGACGATCACCTTCTTGAGCCGCGGCAACGGTCCGGACTTCCAGTCGTCGAACCTGACGTACACGCTCTCCTGTCCCGGTTTCCACGACTCGAGCTTGAAGGCGCCGCCCCCCGCTGGGTTGTTCTTGAGCCACTCCATCGCCCACGGGTCGCTTGCCGTCGCGTGCTTCTTCGCCAGCTCCGAGTTGATGATCACCGGGACCGGCACGCCGATGTCGGGCAGCGTGAGCCGGTCCTTGCGAACGAAGGTCACCTTGAACGTGTAGTCGTCGGCGACCGAGAATTGCTCGGGCTTCTCGAGCGAGCCCGCCTTCATCTGGAAGGTCGGGAAGCCCCCCACGCTCACCGAGCGGTCGAAGGACCACTTCACGTCCTTGGCGGTCACCGCCGCGCCGTCGTGGAACTTGGCGTCCCTCCGCAGCTTGAACGTCACCGACATCCCGTCGGCGGCCACCTGCCAGCTCTCCGCCAGCTCCGGCTTGAGGGCGCCGTAGTCGTACATCTTCGATCCGTCAGGGAGCGTCTTGACGCCGTAGGTGATGAGCCGGTCGTAGAGGTTCCACGAGGCCTGGTAGCTCGGGCGGTTCGCGCCGACCCCGTGGATGTCCATGCTGTTGGGCCCGAGCTCGGTCACCACGAGCAGGGTCTCGTTCCGGCTCTGGGCCGGCGCGGGCGACGCCGTCCCGACGACGGCCAGAAGCAGGACCAGGCGCGTGAGCTTCGTCCAACTCATCAGTCGTTCTCCTCGGTGGACATGGGTCGACGAGCGGGTTGTTGCGGCGAGGGCAGCAAGCCCTGTGCCGCGGGTCGCTCGCAAGGAAATCAGCGGGTTGAGATCGACCGGAGCCGACGCCTGCCCGCGACACGGGCAGGGCTGCCTAGAGCTTTCGCAGATGGAGCGGATCGAGGTCGAAGAGCGCGCGCCGGCACGCGGCCCACAGCGCGGCGATCGCCGCGTCGAGGGCGGGCGCCGACGCGCAGAGCGCTCGCGCCACGAGGCCGCCGCGCCCGAGCGCGCTCACACCGGCGCGCGTGGTTCCGCCGAGGCCGGCGAGCGCGCGGGTCAGCGCATTCGCGACGGGTTCCCAGTCCTCTCGGTCCGGCGCGACGACCGCGAACGTGGCGACGTACGCGAATCCTTCGGCCAGGCCGAGGCCGTCGCGCGCGACCCGATCGAGGCGCGCGCGCTCGGCGAGGATCTGGCCTCGCTCGTCCCGGATCGCGAGCGCGAGGTCCAGCTCGTCGAATTGCCAGCGCTCACCCCGCGCCACACGTCCGACCGCCCACGCGTCGGCCAGCAGCAGCGTCGCGTGCGGCTCGAGGGCGATCTCGGTGGTCTGGCGAAGCCGCGCGCCAGGAGACGGAATGAGGTGATCCGGCACGTACGCGAGCCGCGCGCCCTCGCCCACCGTCGCGGTGAAGCGCTGCACTGCTGGCAGACCGGCGCTCCGGTAGACGCGCGTGGCCGCCGGGGTCGTGAGGCACACGTCCGCGCCCGCTCCGACCGTGACCCGGGTCTCGAGCACATCGCCGCCGACGATGCCGCCGGTGGGATTGAGCAGCATGAGGGTGGCCGCGCCGCGGCCGTCGAGGTCCATCGGCTCGAGCACCTGGAGCGGCACCGTGAAGCGGCGCCGCACCAGCACCGTGCGGCTGCCGTGCCGCGCGAACGCGAGATCGAGCAGCCCGTCGCGTCCGACGCGCGCGGGCGGCCGCGCCGGATCAGGACTCGAAGAGGAGCTCGCGCCGGATCCAGTCGACGACGAGGTCGGCGCCGCTGCCGTCCCGGAGGTTCGTGAAGACAAACGGGCGATCTCCTCTCATGCGCCGGGCGTCGCGCTCCATCACGGCCAGGTCCGCGCCGACGTACGGCGCGAGGTCGATCTTGTTGATCACGAGCAGATCCGAGCGCGTGATGCCCGGTCCGCCCTTGCGCGGGATCTTGTCCCCCTCGGCGACGTCGATCACGTAGATCGTGGCGTCGACCAGCTCGGGGCTGAACGTCGCCGCGAGATTGTCCCCGCCGCTCTCGACGAACAGCAACTCGAGGTGCGGGAACCGGCGCTCGAGCTGATGCACGGCCTCGAGGTTGACCGAGGCATCCTCGCGGATCGCCGTGTGCGGGCACCCGCCCGTCTCCACGCCGATCACCCGCTCCTGCGGGAGCGCGCCGCGGCGCACGAGAAACTCAGCATCCTCTTGCGTGTAGATGTCGTTGGTGATGACGGCGAGGTCGTAACCGTCCCGCAGGCGAAGGGCGAGCGACTCGACGAGCGCGGTCTTGCCGGAGCCGACCGGCCCGCCGATGCCGACCTTGAGGGGGCGGGGTGGGCTCATGAGCGGAACAGGCGGCTGTCCAGGCGCTCGTGGAGCATGGCCTGGATGTCGAGACCGGGGGCGAAGCTCCACATGTCGGCCGGCTCGCGCGCGGCCGCTTCGCGCGCGACGCGGGCGATCACGGGGTGCAGGCGCCACAGCACCCGCTGGCCCTGCGTCTGGCCGAGGGGGAGCAGACGCAACGCGGCGCCCACGAGCAGCGCCGTCGTCGAGTACAGGAACCCTGTCGCGGTCGACTCGGCGCTCCAGCCGAGCGCGCCCGCCGTCATGCCGAACGTCACGGCGTGGTGGCCGGGCGCCGTCCCTGCGTCGACATCCTCGCGATACGCGCCTAGCCTGGCGTGATCCGTCAGCGCGGCCGCGATCCTGAGCGTCTGCCGGCCCATCTGGCGGCTTGCCTCGCGCAGCTCGCGCACCGGCTTCATCGCCTCCAGCGTCTCGTCGAGGCGGCGGCACTCGTCCAAGTCATCCGAGCCGAGCGCATGCCGTGCCGCCACGGCCGCCGTCGCGTCGCATGGGCCGGCGGAACCCTCGAGCTGGGCCAGCAGGAAGCGCTCCACACCGTCGGCGTCGCTGACGAGCCCGGCCTGGACGTACCGCTCGAGACCAAACGAATGCGCGTAGCCGCCCGCCGGGAATCCTGTGTCGGAGAAGTGGAGCAGCGAGAGGAGATCGGCGTCAGCCATCGGCGTTCATCTCGCTGGCCGCCGGCGTATGGCGATGCCCGCCCCCGATCGGGTCGTAGATCGCCTCGCGTGGCTCCCAGTGCACGTCGAGCCTCGTGAGGAGGATCTTCATGGCAACGTCGTCGGGCACGAGCAAGGACTCACCATCGATCGCCAGCGAGAAGTGGCGATTGCCGACCTCGAAGGCCACGCGAATTGCCTCCGCGCGGTCCCGGGGCTGGATCGCGAGGACAGGCTCCGGCCGCGCCTCCACCGCCAGATACCAGTCGTCGCCGACCGCGATCACGTCGCCGATCCGAAGCACACTGCCAGTCGGCAGCGCGAGCGCGACGGTGCGTCCCGACGTGCTCACCACGCGCTTGCGCGTCCACCGCCGCTCCTCCCAGCCGAGACGGAGGGTGTCGCGCGTCTTTCCGGCGAGCGCCGAGGCGTCCATCGGCACCCGCGGCTCTGTGATCACCGGCACGTCCATGCCCGGCCTTCCGTCGAGGCACCCTCCCACTAAAACAGGAAGTAGCGCTGGGCCATCGGGAGGACGTGCGCCGGCTCGCACGTCAGGAGCTCGCCGTCGGCGCGCACCTCGTAGGTCTCGGGGTCGACCTCCATCCGCGGGCAGTAGTCGTTGTTGATCATCGAGGCCTTGGCGAGCGATCGGGTCCCGCCGATCGGCCGGATGACCTTCCGGAGGCCGAGCCGCCCCGGAATCCCGAGCTCGAACGCCGCGCGCGAGAGGAACGTCACCGACGTCGAGCCGATCGCGCCGCCGTAGGACCCGAACATCGGGCGATAGCGCACCGGTTGCGGCGTGGGAATCGACGCGTTCGGATCCCCCATGGCCGCCGTCGCGATGAAGCCTCCCTTCAGCACCAGCTCGGGCTTCACGCCGAAGAACGCGGGCTTCCACACGACGAGGTCGGCCAGCTTGCCCGGCTCGACCGAGCCGACGTCGGCCGCCAGCCCATGCGAGATGGCGGGATTGATCGTGTACTTCGCCACGTAGCGCCGGGCGCGGACGTTGTCGTTCCGGCCGTCGCCGGGCAGCGCGCCGCGCTGGCGCTTCATCTTGTCGGCCGTCTGCCACGTCCGGATGATCACCTCGCCGATCCGCCCCATCGCCTGCGAGTCCGAGGACATCATGCTGATCGCGCCCAAGTCGTGCAGCACGTCCTCCGCCGCGATCGTCTCGGCGCGGATGCGTGACTCGGCAAACGCCACGTCCTCGGGAATCGACGCGTCGAGATGGTGGCACACCATCAGCATGTCGAGATGCTCGTCCATGGTGTTGACCGTGAACGGCATCGTCGGGTTCGTCGACGACGGCAGGCAATTGGGCTCGCCGCACACGCGGATGATGTCGGGCGCGTGCCCGCCCCCGGCGCCCTCGGTGTGATACGTGTGGATCGTCCGTCCCTTGAACGCCTTGATCGACTGCTCGACGAAGCCCGCCTCGTTGAGCGTGTCGGTGTGGATCGCCACCTGCACGTCCATCTCATCGGCGACCGTGAGCGCGGCGTCGATCACCGCCGGCGTCGTCCCCCAGTCCTCGTGGAGCTTGAGGCCGATCGCGCCGGCCTCGACCTGCTCGCGCAGCGGCGCCGGGCGAGACACGTTGCCCTTGGCGAGAAAGCCGAGGTTGATCGGCATCCCGTCGGCCGCCTCCAGCATTCGGTGGATGTTCCACGGCCCGGGCGCGCACGTGGTGGCTGCGGTGCCCGTCGCCGGGCCCGTGCCGCCGCCGAGCAAGGTCGTGAGTCCGGCTGCCAGCGCCTCGTCGACGAGCTGCGGGCAGATGAAGTGGATGTGGCTGTCGATACCGCCCGCCGTCACGATACGCCCCTCGCCGGCGATGACCTCGGTCGCCGCGCCGACGACCATCCCCGGCGTCACGCCGGCCATGATGTCCGGGTTGCCGGCCTTGCCGACGCCGGCGATCCGCCCGTCCTTGACGCCGATGTCGGCCTTGACGACGCCCCAGTGATCGAGGATCACGGCGTTCGTGATGACGAGGTCGAGCACGCCCTCCGCCGAGGTCGCGCGCGCGGACTGGCCCATGCCGTCGCGGATCACCTTGCCGCCGCCGAACTTGATCTCGTCGCCGTACGTCGTGAAGTCGCGCTCGATCTCGATGAGCAGATCGGTGTCGGCGAGCCGCACCCGATCGCCGACGGTCGGACCGTAGATGTCGGCGTACTGCCGCCGCGGGATGCGCAGGCTCATGCGCCCGCTCCGAGATAGCCCTCGCGCGCCGCCCGCTCGAGCGCCGCGCTCCGGCGGCCCTCGTCCGTGGGGCCGTCAGCGAGCGCGCCGAGCCCATGCACTTCCCGGGCGCCCGCGAGCGCCACCAGGGTCACGATCTTCTCGTCTCCCGGCTCGAACCGCACGGCGGTCCCCGCCGGAATGTTGAGCCGCATGCCCCACGCGAGCCCGCGATCGAACCGAAGCGCCCGGTTCGCCTCGAAGAAGTGAAAGTGCGACCCCACCTGCACAGGCCGGTCGCCCGTGTTCGCGACAGTCAACTGTACTGTCGCGCGCCCGACATTGGCCTCGATATCGCCCTCGCCCAGAAGATACTCACCCGGTGTCATCGCGAATCTCGTGGCTCCTTTCGAGTGCCGAAGACGGAACGCCACTCAGCATGTTCCAAGGGGAGGCCCCCCGTCCCCGCCCGGCGCATTGTCGGCGCCCCCCGGCTGTCCGCCCACAGGCGCGGGCGGGCGACAGCCCGGGTGCCCGCACCTTCCAACAGATGATCGGGCCCGTGTCCGCTCACGGAATGGGGTGATGGATCGTCACGAGCTTCGTCCCGTCGGGGAACGTGCCCTCGACCTGGATCTCGTCGAGCATCTCGGGCACGCCGTCCATGACGTCGTCGCGAGTGAGGATCGTCATCCCGAACGCCATCAGGTCCGAGACGGAGCGGCCGTCGCGAATGCCCTCGAGGATGTCGGCGGTGATGAGGGCCAGCGCTTCCGGGTGGTTCAGCTTGAGGCCGCGGGCGCGCCGCCGGCGGGCCACCTCGGCGGCCGTCCAGATCAACAGCTTGTCCTGTTCGCGCGGAGTCAGATGCATAGGCTCAGACGGTCAGGTGCTCCCGCCCAATGTGATGGACTCAGACGGTCAGGTGCTCCCGCACCATGTCGTGGCGGAGGTCGGCGGTGGCCCCCTTCGACACGATACTGCCCTTGCGCATGATCGCGTAGGAGCTCGCCAGGCGCCAGGCGAATTCGAGGTACTGCTCGACGAGGAGGACAGCGATGCCGCGCGCCTTGATGCGCTCGATGGCGTCCTCGATCTGATTGATCACGGATGGCTGGATGCCCTCGGTCGGCTCGTCCATCAAGAGGAGCTTCGGTCGGGCCAGCAGGACACGGGCGATGGCGAGCTGCTGCTGCTCGCCCCCCGAGAGGACGCCGCCCTTGCGGCCTAGGAGCTGCCCGAGCTTCGGGAAGAGCTGGAACACCTCGTCGAACGGGTCCCCGCCGCCGTTCTTCCGGCCGTGGCTCGGGGCGAGCGTGCCGAGCCGGAGGTTCTCGCGCACGGTGAGGTTGGGGAAGATCTCCCGGCCCTGGGGCACGTAGCCGATGCCGCGGGTCATCCGTTCCTCGGCGCGCCTCCCCGTGAGATCGGCGCCGTCGAAGGCGATCCGACCCGAGCGCACGGGCAGCAGGCCCATGATCGTCTTGAGCAGCGTCGTCTTGCCGACGCCGTTGCGCCCCATCAGGCACACCACGCCGCCCGCCGGCACGTCGAGCGAGACGTCCCAGAGGATCTGGCTCTCGCCATACGCCACGTTGAGATTCTTGATCTCAAGCATGGGACGCCTCGCGGCTCCGGCCCAGATACACTTCCATCACGCGCTCGTCCCTTTGCACCTGGTCCACCGGCCCCTCGCAGAGCACGCTGCCCTCGTGCAGCACCGTGACCGTCCGGGCGATGCTCCGCACGAACTCCATGTCGTGCTCGATGACGAGCACCGCGCGCTCCTCGGCCACCGAGCGCAGCAGTCGCGCGGTCTTCTCGGTCTCCTCGTCGGTCATGCCGGCCACGGGCTCGTCGACCAGCAACAGCTCGGAGCGCTGCACGAGCACCATGCCGATCTCGAGCCACTGCTTCTCGCCATGGCTCAGCCCGCCCGCGCGCTCGTCCGCCTTGTCGGCGAGGCCGATGGTCTCGAGGGTCTCGGCGATCTGGCGGCGCGCCTCGCCGTCGAGCTGCGATCTGAGGGTCGCGAACACGCCCTTGCTCGGCCGGAACCGCGACAGCTCGAGATTGTCGCGCACCGTGAGGTTGGCGAAGATCGACGGCGTCTGGAACTTGCGGCCGATGCCGAGCGCAGCGATCTCGTTCTCGCGCCGCCCGACGAGGTCGGTGCTCTTGCCGAAGATCACCCGTCCCGCCGTGGGCTCGACCTTGCCCGAGATGACGTCGAGCAGCGTCGTCTTGCCGGCCCCGTTCGGGCCGATCACCACGCGCAGCTCTCGGTAGTCCATGAAGAAGTTCAGGTCGCGGAGCGCCTTGAAGCCGTCGTAGTCGACGGTGACGTCCTGGAGGTAGATGATCGAGCCCTGGGGCGACGCGCCGACCGTCATGAATCACACCCCGATGCGCCGCCGCTCATCGCGCCTTGATCTCCACGGCCTTCGCGGGCCGCTCGGCGTCCTCGGCGAGGCGGGGCGGCCCGGCCGCCATCGCGGGCCGCCGAGCGCCGCCGGCCGTGAACCGGTCAACGAGCCGCTGCACGGCGCCCACGACGCCATCAGGGAAGAACAGTACCACGGCGATGAACATCCCGCCCAGGACGAGCAGCCACAAGTCCGGGTACGTCGTCGTGAGGATGCTCTGCATCCAGTTCACGCCGAACGCGCCCACGATCGGTCCGAGCAGGGTTCCCCGCCCGCCGACCGCAACCCAGATGATCATCTCGATCGACGGCAGCACGCCGATCTTGGCGGGCGTGATGATGCCCACCTGCGGGACGTACAGCGCGCCCGCCACACCGGCCAGGCCGGCCGAGATCACGAAGACGAACAGCTTGAACGCCGCGGGCGAGTAGCCGGAGAAGAGCACCCGGGTCTCGCTGTCCCGGATCGCCACGAGGACCTTGCCGGCCGGCGAACGGGTGATCGCCCGGCACAGCAGGTACGCGCTGCACAGCGCCAGCGCCGTCACGACGTAGAGCGCGCGCTGCGTCCCCGCATCGTTCAGCGTGAAGCCGAAGATGGTCTTGAAGCCGGACAGGCCATTGGTGCCGCCGAGGTTCAGCGAGTTCCGGTTGAACATGAGCCAGGCGCAGAGCGCCAGCGCCTGGGTGATGATCGAGAAGTACACGCCGCGGATCCGGCTGCGGAACGTGAGGTAGCCGAACACGAACGCGACGATCCCCGGCACCGCCACCACGGCGAGCAGCGTGAACGGCCCGCTGTAGAACGGTTGCCAGAAGAGCGGCAGCTCCGCCACCCGGTTCCACACCATGAAGTCCGGCAGCACGTTGCGGTACACGCTCTTGGTGCCGATCTCCAGCATGAGGTGCATGCCCATCGCGTACGCCCCGAGCCCGAAGAAGACGCCGTGCCCGAGCGACAGCACCCCCGTGTAGCCCCAGATGAGGTCGATGCCGAGAGCGAGGATCGCGTAGGCGAGGAACTTGCCGAACAGGTTCAGGGTGAAGTCGCTGACGAGCGGCGACGGCAGCGCATTCAGCGCCGGCAGCACCACGACCAGCACGGCCGCGGCCGCGAGGAGCAGCGTGCGCTCACGCATCGGCGTAGCGGCCCTTCGCGGCGAACAGGCCCGAGGGCCGGCGCTGGATGAACAGGATGACGAACGCGAGGATGAGCACCTTCCCGTACACGGCGCCGAACGACGGCTCGATGATCTTGTTGAGCCCACCGATGCCGAGCGCGGCCAGGATGCTGCCGAGGAGCTTCCCCACCCCGCCCGTCACCACGACCATGAACGAATCCACGATGTAGTTCTGGCCCAGCTCCGGCCCCACGTTGCCGATCTGCGTGAGCGCGCATCCCGCCAGCCCGGCGAGACCCGCCCCGAGGGCGAAGGTGCACGCGTCGACCCATCGGGCGCGGACGCCGAGGCAGGCGGCCATGCCGCGATTCTGCGTCACCGCGCGGATGCGCAGCCCGGCGTCGGTGCGAAACAGCAGGACGTACATCACGCTCACGCACACGGCCGCGAGCCCGATGATGAACAGCCGGTTGTACGGGAGCTGGACGCCGACCATCACCGGGATGCCGCCCGAGAGCCATCGGGGCGACGTCACGTCGACGTTGGCCGCGCCGAACCAGAGCCGCAGGCCCTGCTGGATGACGAGACTCACGCCCCAGGTCAGGAGCAACGTCTCGAGCGGCCGCCCGTACAGAAACCGGATCACGCCGCGCTCGAGGATGAACCCGGCCGCGGCGGCCACGAGGAACGAGATCGGGAGCGCCACGAGGAAGTAGTAGTCGAACGCGTTCGGCAGGTGCGCGCTGAACCAGCCCTGCACGACGAACGTCGCGTACGCGCCGAGCGCCATCAGCTCGCCGTGGGCCATGTTGATCACGCCCATCAAGCCGAACACGATCGCGAGCCCGAGCGCCATCAGGAGCAGGATCGACGAGAGCGACAGCCCCTGGAACGTGGTCTCGATCGCCCCGGTCACGAGCGCCCAGCGCTCGATGCGCTTGACCGAGTCGAGCGCGGCCTGTTTCACCGGCGCCGCCGCGGCGGCCTCGGCGCCAACGTCACGCAGGCGGTCGAGCGCGTTGATGCTGCGGAGCTCGCCGAGCCGGCCGATCGCCGCCACGCGCGCCGCCTCGTCGGGCGAGCGAAGACCGATCAGGGCGACCGCCTCCTCCATGGCGTGGCGCGCCCAGCGATCGCGCTCGCGACCAAGCGCCTCGGTGAGCGCAGGGAGCGCGGCAGCATCGCCCGCATTCCCCATCTTGGTGGCCGCAGCCTTGCGAACGGCTGGATCCGGATCCCCCAGCTGACTCTGCCCAGAAAACGCATCGATGAGCGGCCGCAACGCAAGCCGAAGACTCCGCCCAGCCGAAACCTCCTGAAGAGAAGAAATATCGACGAGCAACGGCTTGCCATCAGGCCCAACGATGGGCTCCCGCCCATAAGCACTGAACAAGGGCACGAGAGTCTTGTCGCCCTCGGTAACCTTGTCCCCAACGATGACGGTCTCCTCCGCGGCCCCAGGCAACGTCCGTGTATAAACGCTGCCTTCACGCAGCGCCTCGAGCAAGGGAAGGATCTTCCGATCCCCACTCCTCCAAAGAGCAACAGCAGCAGCCTCCTGAACGGCCCCGTCCGGACTGGCAACGCCCAAGATGTGCGCCGCCAACTCCGCCGGAGGCGGCGCAGCCGCCACCGGCGAAGCAGCAAGAAGCCAACTTCCCAGCAGGGCGGCGAGAAGGGTCCAGATGCGAGGCGGCGCGGACAGAGCGGCGCGAGGCGTACTGTCCGTACGTTGAGCGTCGCTCTGGCCGCGCCAACGAAGCATATGGGCCCTTATCGGCGGCCTCGCACACTGATGAGGTTCACGTCAGGTCCGCTAGGCCTTCTTCTGATAGGTGCCCTGGTGCTTGATCCAGTCGCAGCCCTTGTCGGGGGAGGTGTACTGAGACCAGGGCTCGGCCTTGACGAGGCCCTTGGAGCGCGACACGACCTTGAACTGGCCGTCCTTCAGGATCTCGCCGATGAGGACCGGCTTGTACGTGTGCTGATTCGCCTCGTCCATCTTGACCTTCCCGCCGGGCGCCGTGAACTCCTGGCCGTAGACGGCCTTGCGCACGGCATCGACCTCGAACGACTTCGCCTTCTCGGCGGCCTGCTTCCAGATGTAGACGCCGAAGTACGCGGCCTCCATGGGATCGTCGGTGACGCGCTTGTCGCCGCCCGGTAGGTTGGCCTTCTTCGCGTACGCCTTGAACGCCTGGACGAACTTCTTGTTCTGCGGCGTGTCGACGGACTGGTAGTAGTTCCACGCGGCGAGGTGGCCGACGAGCGCCGCGGTGTCCATGCCGCGCAGCTCGTCCTCCGCCACGCTGAACGCCATGATCGGCGCGTTCTCGCTGCGCAGGCCCTGGTTCGCGAACTCCTTGTAGAAGGGCACGTTGCTGTCGCCGTTGATCGTGGAGAGCACCGCGGCGTTGCCGCCCGAGGCGAAGCGCTTGATCTTGCCGACAATCGTTTGATAGTCCTGATGGTTGAACGGCGTGTACTCCTCCGCGATCGAGTCCGCGGGAACGCCCTTGGCGAGCAGGAACGCGCGCAGGATCTTGTTGGCCGTGCGCGGGAAGACGTAGTCGGTGCCGAGCAGGTAGAACTTCTTGTAGCCGCCGCCCTCCTTCGACATCAGGTACTCCGCCGCCGGGATCAGCTGCTGGTTCGGCGTGGCGCCGGTGTAGAACACGTTCTTCGAGCACTCCTCGCCCTCGTACTGCACGGGGTAGAAGAGCAGGCCGTTGTTGTTCTCGAACACGGGCAGGACGGACTTGCGGCTCACCGAGGTCCAGCAGCCGAACACGACCGCGACCTTGTCCTGGAGCAGGAGCTGCTTGGCCTTCTCCGCGAACAGGTCCCAGTTCGACGCGGGATCGACCACGACGGGCTCGATCTTCTTGCCCATCACGCCGCCCTTGGCGTTGATCTCCTCGAACGCCATCATGCAGACGTCGCGGAGCGAGACCTCGCTGATGGCCATGGTGCCCGAGAGCGAGTGGAGCACGCCGACCTTGACCGTGCCGCCCTGGGCGCGGAGCAGAGCGGGAAACCCGAGGCCCGCCGCGGCGGCGCCGGCGCCGACCGCCGCCGTCTTGAGAAAGTTCCTGCGCGAGAGTGGGTGCATGCCGATCTCCTTTCCAATCGGGGTGAGTGGTCCGACCCGGTCCGTCCCCGCTCGCGCGTGCCGACCATCCGGGCCCCGTTCGCTACCGTCGGCGCTCTTCCTCTGACCCCGTTGTCTCGGCCGCGCCGGTCTCGCCTCCTGAGCAATCGCCATGCCCGGAATTGCCGTCAAGGTTTTCGGATAATTACGTTCAGTTCTCGCGCGTGTGTCCTGCCTACCAGATAGGCAGCAGTAGCTCTGTGCCTTCGAAAGCGGCACCGCGGTGGCGGCCACGCGGCTCACCACCGCGGCAGTCGGACTACTGCTTGGCGGGGCGAAACTGATTCAGCTCTTCGCTCAACAGCAGAGCCTGCGCGACGTCGCCCATGGTCTTCCGGGTGTCCATGGCGGTCTTCTGCAGACGCCGATACGCCTCGGCTTCGCTGAGGCCGAGGCGCTGGATCAGGAGCGCCTTCGCGCGATCCACCAGCTTGCGCGACTCGAGCTTCTTCTTGAGATCGAGGTTCTCGCGACGCACGGCCTCGAGGTCGCGGAACCGTGACACGGCCAGGTCGAGCGCCGGCCCCAGCTCTTCCTGCCGGAGCGGCTTGGCGAGGAATCCGAGCACACCGGCCTCGGCAGCGCGGGCCGCGACGTCAGGCTCGGTGCGGCTCGTCAGCACGACGAGCGCGCACGGCGACACGGCCATCGCCCGGCGCGCCGCTTCTACACCATCGCCGTCGGGAAGCCCGACGGCGAACACGGCCACGTCGGGCCGGTAGCGCTCGATGAGGTGCACCACGTCCTCGGCCCGGCTGCCGTTCCCCACGACTTGCCCGCCCTGCTCGGTGATCGCCTCGGCGAGCGAGGCCCGAGAGGGCGCGTGATCATCGACGATCAGAACCTTCCACCGCGGTTTCACCATCGCAATCGGCGTCATCGTAGTTGTCGTCATGCCATTCGAGGACAGCAATACGAATGCCAACCGTCAAGGCCCGAAAAATCCAGGGCTTGCGATCTGTTCGGTGGGATCGACCCTGCTCAGGCGGCGGTCACTTGCCCCGGGCGGGGCCCGCCGCCTGAGCAGCGAAGCGGGGATCAGAAGAACTTGTAGAAGAGGCTCACCGAGAGCGTGTCCTGCGACTTGTTCTCGCAGGGCTTGTCCGGGAAGCAGCCGAACACCTTTTCGTTGGCACTGTCGTGGCGGTACTCGCCGCGCGCGTAGAGCCCCTTCCAGATGTTGTACTGGAGCGTCGCCGTCGTCGAGAACAGCGTGACCCCGCCCACCGTCGCCGTCCGGACCCCCTCGGGATCCTTGAACCACTCCTGGCGGAGCGCCACCCGGAAATCCTTGAGGAAATCGTAGGCGGCATATCCCGCGATGCCGTACCACTGTGCGCTCTTGTTGTCGCTGAACCCCTGCGAGGTCAGGAACACGTCGTTCGCTTGCCACCCGTAGTCGAAGTTGAAGCCGAACGTGAAGTCCTTGAGCCCGGTGTAGTTCGCCGTGAGATCGACGACCCAGCGAATCGGGTTCTTGTCGCCCGAGATCTCGGGTCCCACGATGAAGTTGAGCGCGGTGCTCAGATCCTTCAACGGCGTCACCGCGATCTGTCCGGTCCCGCTCGGCCCCGAGTTGTCGGTATTGGAGCGGTCCCACCCGAGCACCAGGCCACCCTGAACACTGAGCCAGTCGGTGAAGCTGTACGACACCAGCCCGCCGGTGGTGGTGAACGGGATCGCGAACGAGAACAGGTAGCCGCGCGAGTAGTTGAGATTGAGCGGCGACTCGATCACCTCGTAGCCCAGCAGCGCGACGAACTTGCCGAGCTTCAGCACGGGGCCGTTGCCGATGGGGATGCGCCCCGACACGTACGCCTCCTGGATGTCGAACCACGGCGTGTTGTTGAACGGAAACGCGTCGTTGTCGTCGCGCAGGATGCCGATCGAGTGGTTCTTCCTAGAATCCTGTCCCGCGGTCAACACGAGCCCCACGCCGAACGGGAACGCCTCGTCCGGATCCCGCTTGATGCTGAACTCGGCCATGTTGAACGTGTAGTTCTGATAGATGTCGTAGTAGCGAAGCAGGTTCGTATCGCCGGTCGACGTGGAACCCGGTATGCCGATGCTCCCGCCGTGCACGTTGAACGTGGCCCCCATCTCGACGAACGAGAACAGCTTGAACTCGTCCCAGAGCGTCTTGGGCTTCGCTTTCTCCTCGATGAGCTTCTCCTCCGAGGGTGCCGCTGGGGGCGCCGGCGGCGTCGGCGTCTGCGCCCACGCCGGCCCCAGACTTCCGACCATCGCCACGACAGCCGCCAGCCCGCCGCCCATCCGTCCGATCATGCGCTCCCTCCTCGACTCGTGTGTGCAACGGTCGTTGCTGCGAATCGCACGAACTGCCTGCTCATTGGGCAGCCCACGCAGAACAACTTCCAGGCAACGCGCCGACGTGTGCGATTCCGATGCCATCGATGGCGGGATGAGGAGTGCAAGCAAACACGCACGGTTGTTGCAATCGCGCGCGCAGTCGTTACGGTCCAGACTGCTCACCGGACGAGCAACTGCGGCGGACTGCCTAGGAGACGATCAACTGCAGGGAGTCTGTGGGAGGCGTTCGAGCTGCAGGCGGGACGACGGCCCCCTCGCCCTGACCAGGCAGAGGGGGCCGGCACTCACACGACGCGCGGTCTCAGATGTCGTAGTAGAGGGCGAACTCGTACGGATGCGGGCGCAACCGCACGGGGTCCACCTCGTTCTTGCGCTTGTACTCGATCCACGTCTCGATGAGATCGGGGGTGAACACCTCGCCCTTCAAGAGGAACTCGTGATCCTTCTCGAGGTTGTCGAGCACGATGTCGAGGGCGCCGGGCAGCTGCTTGATCTTCTTCTGCTCGGCCGCCGGCAGCTCGTAGAGATCCTTGTCGACGGGCTTGCCGGGATCGATCTTGTTCGCGACGCCGTCGAGCCCCGCCATCACGCAGGCCGCGAAGGAGAGGTACGGATTGCAGGTGGGATCCGGCGTCCGGAACTCGATGCGCTTGGCGCCCTCCGCCTTGCTGTACATCGGGATGCGGATGGCGGCCGAGCGATTGCGCTGGCTGTAGACGAGGTTGATCGGCGCCTCGTATCCGGGCACCAGCCGCTTGTAGCTGTTCGTGCTGGGGGCGATGAAGGCGAGCAGCGCGGGCGCGTGCTTCAGGATGCCGCCGATGTAGTAGAGGCAGGTCTTCGAGATGTCCGCGTAGCCGCCCCGCTCGTAGAACAGGTTCTTGCCGTTCTTCCAGATCGACTGATGCGTGTGCATCCCGGATCCGTTGTCCTGGAACAACGGCTTCGGCATGAACGTGGCCGTCTTGCCCCACTTCTTGGCGGTGTTCTTCGCGCAGTACTTGTACCAGCACACCTTGTCGGCCATCTTCGTGAGCGTGTCGTAGCGCATGTCGATCTCGGTCTGCCCGCCCGTCGCCACCTCGTGGTGGTGGACCTCGACGCGGACGCCCACCGACTCCAGCGCCAGGACCATGTCGGAACGGATGTCCTGGAACTTGTCCATCGGCGGCACCGGGAAGTAGCCCTGCTTGTAGCGCGGCTTGTAGCCGAGATTCGGCCGATCCGGCGTGCCCTCGAGACCGGTGTTCCAGGCCCCCGCCTCGGAGTCGATGAAGTAGTAGCCGCAGTTGTAGTTCTGGTCGAACCGGATCGAGTCGAAGAAGAAGAACTCGAGCTCGGGCCCGATGTAGATCGTGTCGCCAACCCCGCTCTTCTTGACGTACGCCTCGGCCTTCTGCGCGACGTACCGGGGATCGCGCGTGTAGGCCTTCCCCGTCACGGGATCCTTGACGTTGCAGATGAGCACCAGGGTCGGAACCGCCGTGAACGGGTCCATCTGCGCCGTGGCGGCATCCGGCATCAGCAGCATGTCGGACTCGTCGATGGTCTGGAATCCTCGGATGGAGGAGCCGTCGAAGCCCAGCCCATCCTCGAAGATGTCCTCCCTCAACTCGGAGACCGGGATCGAGAAGTGCTGCCACAGTCCGGGGAGATCGATGAAGCGCAGGTCGACGATCTTCGCGCCCTTGTCCTTGGCCAGTTTCAGGACGTCCTTCGGGGTCATGCGTCCGCCTCCTTTGTCCGGTGAGCTGGAATGGAAAAAACCCGGGAGCCGGCGGAGCGCGTTGTCGCCCGCCGGCCCCAACATTAGAGCGCTGCTGTCGTCGCGTCAAGCCGACCTGCCGAGCGAGCGCTCGGTAGGTCGGGTCCCGCGACCGTCCAAGGACTCTAGTGGGTCGACCGCACCCGCGCCTCCGTCGTCCGCATCGCGTCGAGTCCTCCGGTGCTGCTCCCCGGCGAGTACTCGCCGTAGGACGACCCGCTCATCGCGTAGGCCGTCTCCGAGTGCTGCGACAGGTCCAGCCCGGCCAGCTCGTCCTCCTCGGTGACCCGCAAACCCATGATGGCGTCGAGCACCTTGAGGATGATCGTCGTCACGACGAAGCCGAGGATCCACGTCACGAGCACCGCCACGATCTGCACCCAGAGCTGCTTCGGATTGCCGTACAGCAGGCCGTCGCCGCCCGCGTCGTTGACGAGCTTGGTGGCGAAGATCCCGGTCGCGATCGCGCCCCACGTGCCGCCGACCCCGTGCACGCCGACGACGTCCAGGGAGTCGTCGTAGCCCATCTTCGACTTGAGGTTGCACGCCGTGTAGCAGATGATGCCCGCCACCGCGCCGATCACGATGGACGCCATGGGGGTCACGAACCCCGCGGCCGGCGTGATGGCCACGAGCCCCGCCACAGCGCCCGACGCGGCGCCGAGCACGGTCGGCTTGCCGCGCGAGCTCCACTCGGTGAGCATCCACGCGAGCGCCGCGGCCGCGGTCGCCGTGTTCGTCGTCAGGAACGCGTGGGCGGCCAGGCCATTGGCGGCGAGGGCGCTGCCCGCATTGAACCCGAACCAGCCGAACCACAGCAAGCTGGCGCCGATCACGGTCAGCGGCAGGTTGTGAGGCGGCATTGGCTGATGCCCGTACCCGCGCCGCTTGCCGATGATGAGGGCGGCAGCAAGCGCCGAGATGCCCGAAGAGATGTGCACGACGGTGCCGCCGGCAAAGTCAAGGGCCCCGAGGTTCCGCAGCCAGCCGCCCACCCCCCACACCCAGTGGGCGAGCGGGTCGTAGACGAACGTCGCCCACGCCAGGATGAAGATGAGGAAGGTCGAGAACTTCTTCCGCTCGGCGAACGCGCCGGTGATGAGCGCCGGCGTGATGACGGCGAACATCATCTGGAACAGCATGAAGGCCTGATGCGGGATCGTCGCCGCGTAGTCGGGGTTCGGCGTCTGGCCGACGCCGCGGAGGCCTACCCACTCGAGGCCGCCGATGATCCCGCCCTTGTCGGGACCGAAGGCGAGGCTGTAGCCCCAGAGCACCCACTGGATCGAGATCAGCGCCAGGATGATGAAGCTCTGCATCAACGTGCCGAGGGCGTTCTTCTGCCGCACCATGCCCCCGTAGAACAGGGCCAGGCCGGGCGCGGTCATCAGCAGCACGAGGGCCGAGGACATCAGCACCCACGCGGTGTCTCCCGAGTCGATCTTGGGAGGAGGCGCGGGCGCAGCGGGCGCGCCCGGGGCGGGAGCCGCCGCGGGGGGAGCGGCGGGCGTTGCGGGCGCCGGCGGACTCTGGGCCAGCGCTAGCCCGGCCGAGCCGAGAACCAGCGACGTGAGGAGCGCGATCGCGATCTGTCGGGTCGTCGTTTTCACCGACCTAGCCTCCCTGTCTCGCGGGATTGGACGGGAAGTCATCGTTGGCCTAGAGCGCGCTCTCATCGCGCTCGCCGGTGCGGATGCGCACGGCCGAGTCGACGGGGTGAATGAAGATCTTGCCGTCGCCGATGTTCCCGGTCTTCGCGGCGCCTGCGAGCACGCTCGACACCTTGTCGACGAGCGTGTCGGGAACCACGACCTCCACCTTGATCTTTGGGAGGAAGTCCACCGTGTACTCGCCGCCGCGGTACAGCTCGGTGTGTCCCTTTTGCCGGCCGAACCCGCGCACCTCGGACACCGTCATACCGATCACTCCGATTCCGGTCAGGGCTTCCTTGACGTCGTCGAGCTTGAACGGCTTGATGATGGCCTCGATCTTTTTCATATGGCCTCCCGGGCGGGAGTGCTAAGCACTCAACGTGCCGGAGCGATACATGGCCTATGAAGTCATACAGATCAACTACTTATGACCAAGGGTCAGGCGGGAACACCAAGGCGTGTGACTACCAAATAGGCAGGGTTCTGAGAACTGCCTTGGGACTAGGCAGAGGGAGAGGGCCGGCCTATGACCGGCGGCCCTCGCTGTTCAGTCTCGCCAGTACGTGTCGTCCTGCGCTGAGCTCAGGCTCGCGGAGAGGGCCGCTGCGGGCGCAGCCGGCGCCACCTCCTTCAGCGCGGCCCGCAGCTCGCGGAGATCTGGCGCCTTCGCGGCGGTGCGCACGCCTGCCACCCGGAGCCGCTCGACTTCGCCGGCACCCGAGCAGACGACGATGGGAATCCGCACCCCTTTGGAGTCGAGTCGCTTCATGAAGTCGAGCCCGCTCATCCGGGGCATCCTGAGGTCCAGCAGGATCACGTGAGGGTTCACGCGCTCGAGAACGTAGAGCGCCTCCTGGGCATCGACGGCCTCGAACAGCTCGAATTGATCCTGAAACGTCATCCGGTAGAGGGCTCGCCACGCGGGATCGTCGTCGATGATGAGTAGCCGATTCATTAGCCTCCTCCCGACCCGACAAAAGGCAATCGGCCTGCCAGGAGCACATCGCATAACCGGCGAGGACTTACGGCGAGGGCGCCATCTTCAATGAAAGGCGCGGTGACGGCCGGTGGTTGACACACCGTCACGCGGGCAACACCCGTGGGGGCTAGCTCCGGCGCTGCGGAATGCCGTGACGGCGCATCTTCGAGTAGAGCGTCGGCCGGCGCAGGCCCAGCAACACGGCGGCAGCCTGCTTGTTCCAGCCCGACGTCTCGAGCGCCCGCACGATGGACACCCGCTCGATCTCCTCGAGCGATCCCGGCGGAGGCGCGTCGGCGCCGTCCGCGGACACCGGCGCGAGCTGCAGCGCCTCCGGCAGATCGTGCAACGTGATCTCGCGCCCGCGAGCCACCAGCACGGCGCGCTCGATCGCATGCTCGAGCTCGCGGACGTTCCCCGGCCATCGATGGGCCAGGAGTCGCCGATAACTCTCGGGCTCGATCCCCTCGATGTCGCGCCCGTGCTTGGCGCGAAAGCGATCGAGAAAGGCCTTGGCGAGCAGCGCGATGTCCGCTGTCCGCTCCCGCAACGGCGGGAGCGAGACGGTGATCGTGTTGATCCGGAAGTACAGATCCTGCCGCAAGCGGCCCTCGCGCACCGCGGCGTCGGGATCGAGGTTCGTCGAGCTGATGAGCCGGAAGTCGACCGGCACGATCTTGGCGCCGCCCAGGCGCCGCACCGTGCGCTCCTCGAGCACGCGGAGCAGCTTCGCCTGCAGATCCATGGGCATCTCGGTGATCTCGTCGAGGAGGAGCGACCCGCGATGCGCTTCCTCGAGAAGCCCGGGCTTGTCGGTCGTCGCGCCGGTGAACGCACCCTTGACGTGGCCGAACAGCTCGGACTCGATCAAGTCCTTGGGCAGGGCCGCGCAGTTGATCTTGACCAGCGGGCCGTCGACCCGCGGACTGTGGCTGTGCACCGCGTTCGCCGCCAGCTCCTTGCCGGTGCCGCTCTCGCCGACGATGAGCACGTTGGCGTCGGAGCCGGCGACCGACTCGAGCATCTCGAACACGCGCTTCATCGGCGGCGAGGAGCCGAGCATCTGCGCGTAGCCGGACTGCTCGGCGAGCCGCCGCCGGAGCTCGGATGTCTCGGCGAGGAGCCGGCGCCGCTCGAGCGCCTTGCCCACGAGGGTCACCATCTCTTCGGAATCGAACGGCTTGGCCACGAAGTAGAACGCGCCCTGCTTGGTGGCCTCCACCGCCCTGGCGATCGAGGAGTGACCGGTCATGATGATGACCTCGATCGACGGGTCCCGCGCCTTGAGCAAGCGGAGCAGGTGAAGGCCATCGCCGTCCGGGAGCATCAGGTCGACCAGCGCGAGCGAGAACTCGTGCTCCTCGAGCCGCAGCATGGCGCTCACGGTGGAGCCGGCGGTCTCGACCTCGTAACCCTCGTGCCCGAGTGTCAATCTCAGGTTGTCGGCGATGATCGGCTCGTCGTCGACCACGAGGATGCAGGGCTTCATGTGGACAACCTAGCACAGCAAGGTCAAAAGTGTCACATAGCTGACACTCTGACAGACGTGCCCTTACTGTGGCGCCCCCGTTCGGAGGTTTTTCGAAGCCCTCAGGCCAACGCCGGGGCCCGCGGCGGCCGGTGGCACCAGACCATGAGGATCGACACGGCGGCGGGCGTCACCCCGGGCACTCGGCTGGCCTGGCCAAGGGAGCGCGGGCGGACGGCCGACAGGCGCTCCTTGATCTCGGTGGACAGCCCGGGCACGGCAAAGTAGTCGAGCGTCTCCGGGATGAGCCGCTCCTCCGCCTGCTTGAAGCGCCGGACGTCGTCGAGCATGCGGTCGATGTAGCCCTGGTACTTCACGGTGATCTCGATCTGGCGCGCCACCATCGGCTCGGGCGCGGCGTCGGCGGGAAAGAGCCGCGCGAGGTCCTGATAGCCGATTTCGGGGCGTCGCAGGAGGTTCAGCAACGGCGTCGGCGCGTCGATCGGCGCGGCGCCGCGGTCGACGAGCATCTCGTTGACTTCTGAACCGGGTGTCGCACGGACGGCACCCAGGCGCTCGATCTCCTCCTCGCCCCGCCGTCGCCGAGCTTCGACCTCCTCGTAGCGCGCCTTGTCGACGAGGCCGAGCCGGTAGCCGTGACCCGTCATCCGCAGGTCGGCGTTGTCCTCGCGCAGCAGCAGGCGGTACTCCGCGCGGGACGTGAACATCCGGTACGGCTCGATCGTGCCCCGGGTCACCAGGTCGTCCACCATCACCGCCATGTACGCCTCGGACCGATCCGGCTGGAATGGCGGCAGGCCGCGCACCGCAGCGGCCGCATTCGAGCCGGCCCAGAGGCCGAGCGCCGCGGCCTCCTCGTACCCCGTGGTGCCGTTGATCTGGCCCGCCAGGTAGAGCCCGGGCACGGCGCGCGTCTCGAGCGTCGGTCGCATCTCGGTCGGCGGAACGAAGTCGTACTCGATCGCGTAGCCGGGGCGCATGATCTCGGCGCGCTCCAGGCCGGGGATCGTCCGCACGAGCGCCTCCTGGAGATCGGCGGGCAGGCTCGTCGAGATGCCGTTGGCGTAGATCTCCTCGGTGTCGAGCCCGTCCGGCTCGAGGATCACCTGATGCCGCTCCCGGTCCGGAAACCGATGGACCTTGTCCTCGATGGAGGGGCAGTAGCGCACGCCCGCTGCCTCGATGACGCCGGAGTAGAGCGGCGAGCGATCCAGGTTGCTCCGGATCAGGTCGTGCGTCGCCGGCGTCGTGTGCGTGACGTGACACGCGACCTGGCGCAGCATGAGCTGCCGGTGTCCCCAGTGAAACGGCCACGGCTCGGGGTCGCCCCACTGCGCCTCCAGTCGCCCGAGGTCGATGGTCGAGGCCCGCAGCCGGGGCGACGTGCCCGTCTTGAGCCGGCCGAGCGGCAGCCCGAGATCGCGCAGGCAGTCGGACAGGTCCACCGACGCGAACTCCCCCGCGCGCCCCGCAGGGTGGCGGCGGAGCCCGACGTGGATCAGCCCGCGCAGGAAGGTCCCCGCCGTGATGACGACGGCGCGACTCCGGTAGCGGACGCCCACGGCGTCCTCGACGCCGACTACACGGCCGCCTTCGATCAGGACGCGGCTCACCTGCCCCTGGCGCACGTCGAGACCGGGCGTGTGCTCGACGACCCGCTTCATCGCCGCGCGATAGCGCGCGCGATCGCACTGGGCGCGCGAGGCGCGGACGGCGGGGCCCCGCGAGGCGTTGAGCGTGCGGAACTGGATCGCGGCGAGATCGGTGACCCGCCCCATCTCCCCGCCGAGCGCGTCGATCTCGCGGACCAGATGGCCCTTCGCGGTGCCGCCGACGGCGGGATTGCACGACATCTGCCCGATCGCGTCGAGGTTCATGGTGACGAGCAGCGTCGCCGACCCCATGCGCGCGGCGGCCAGCGCCGCCTCGCATCCGGCGTGGCCCGCGCCCACGACGATCACGTCCCACGAGCCCGCCCGCGCCATGACGCACGCGAGCGTAGCACCCGCACTCTTGACAGGCAATCGCACGGCGAGCAAGATTCCCCCATGCATTTCGGCTTTGCCCTTCCCGGGCGCGGCCCCCTCGCCAGGCCCGAGATTCTCGTCAAGCTCGCGGAGAAGGCCGACGCGCTCCGCTACAACTCGCTGTTCGTCACGGACCACGTCGTCATCCCGACGGCGTACCGGTCGAAGTATCCGTACTCCACGAGTGGCCAGGCGGCGGCCGACTGGAACCAGGGATATCTCGAGCCGCTCGCCCTGATGAGCTATCTCGCCGGCGTGACCTCGCGCGTCTCGCTCGGCACGAGCGTGCTCGTGGTGCCGTATCGCAATCCGGTGGTGACGGCCAAGATGCTGGCGACGCTCGACGTGATGTCCGGCGGCCGCGTGATCCTGGGCATCGGCGTGGGCTGGCTCGAGGAGGAGTTCAATGCCCTCGCCGCGCCGCCCTATGCCGAGCGCGGTCGCGTCACCGACGAGTACATTCGCCTGATGCGCGAGTGCTGGACGCGCGAGCCCGTCGAGTGGACGGGTCGCTATTACACATTGGCCGAGGTCAGCGTGCTGCCGAAGCCGCGCCAGCCCCGCGGCATTCCCATCTGGGCGGGCGGGCACACCGATGCGGCGTTGAAGCGCACCGGCGAGCTAGCCGACGGCTGGCATCCGATCGGGCATCGACCGCCCGCCGTGCTGCACCCCGACGAGTACGCGGACAAGGTCGCGATCATCCACGGCTGGGCCAAGAAGGCGGGCCGGCAGCCGGAGGACATCACGCTCTCCTTCAGGACCCCGCTCGACGTTCGATCCGCGCGGACGAAGGCTCCGGCCGGGGACCGCCAGCCATTCCGGGGGACGGCCGCCGAGGTCATCGCGGACGTCAAAGGCTATCAGGCGATCGGCGTCACGCACTTCGTCTTCGATCTGGCGGCGCCGGACCTCCGCCAGCAGCTCGCGATGATGGAGCGCTTCGCCGAGGACGTCCGTCCCGCCGTGGCCCGCCCCGCCCGCGTACGCGCCGCGCGATGAGACGAGCGCCGCGTCGCACCTCCCGGACACCCCGCTAGGACGGACACGTCTCGCCGCGGCTGATGCCGAGCCAATCCGGTGTACCGCTCCGAGCGCCGGCGGCCCCGGGCGCCCTCCCGGACGCCGCGGCCGCGCTCATTGCCGAGGGCCGCGTCGCGCGTCTGGCCACGGCAGACGCCGAGGGCCAGCCGCTCGTCGTGCCGATCTGCTACGCGTGGGACGGCGCCGCGCTCTTCTCGGCCATCGACGCCAAGCCGAAAGCGAAGCCCGCGGAATCGCTCAAGCGCATCCGCAACATCAAAGAGAACGACAAGGTGTGCGTGGTTGTCGATCGGTACGACGAGGACTGGCGCGCGCTGCGCTACGCGATCGTTCAGGGACGGGCGCGCCTGCTGACGGGCGGACCCGATTTCACGCGCGGCGCCGATCTCCTCCTGGCCAAGTATCCTCAGTACCGCGAAATGCGGCTCGGGCGGGACTCGGGGCTCATGATCAAGGTCGAGGTCGAGAAGGTGACCCACTGGGCATTCTCGGGAGAGGGCGAGCGTGACTGAGGCGACCGTGGAGGCGTTCTCCGACCGGGCGCTCGATCGCGTGCTCGAGGGGCATACGCCCGACGCCGCGGAGGCGACGGCGCTCCTCGACACCCCCGCAGAGCGGCTCGCCGATCTGCTCGGAGCGGCCGGACGGCTCCGTGACACGGCTCATGGGCGCCGTCTCACGTTCTCGGCGAAGGTCTTCGTGCCGCTCACCACGCTCTGTCGCGACTACTGCGGCTACTGCACGTTCCGGAAGGATCCCGGCGAGCCGGGCGCCCTCACCATGACACCGGAGGAGGTCCTCGCCCTCGTGAGCGCCGGCGAGCGACTGGGCGCCAAGGAGGCGCTCTTCTCGCTCGGCGACAAGCCCGAGGCGCTCTTCGCCGAGCACCGCGCGTTCCTCCGCCGCCACGGTCAGCGCACGACCCTCGGGTATCTTCGCGCCGTGAGCGAGCTGGTGGTCGCGGAGACGGGGCTTCTGCCCCACGCCAATCCCGGTCTCATGGCGGAGCGCGATCTGGCGGCGCTGCGCGAGTCGAACGTCAGCATGGGGATCATGCTCGAGAGCCTGTCCGATCGGCTGCTCGGCCCGGGCGGCGCCCACGATCGCGCGCCGGACAAGGTGCCCGCGCGGCGCCTCAAGACGATCGCGCTCGCCGGCAAGCTCGGCATCCCGTTCACGACCGGCATCCTGATCGGCATCGGCGAGACGAACGCCGAGCGCGTGGCCTCGCTCATCGCGATCCGAGACCTGCACGAACGCTACGGTCACATCCAGGAGGTCATCGTCCAGAACTTCCGGGCCAAGCCCGCGATCCCGATGCGGGACCGCCCCGATCCCTCGGCAGAGGATCTGCTGCGGACCGTCGCGGTGGCGCGCCTCCTGCTCGGCCCGGCGATGAACATCCAGGCGCCGCCCAACCTCTCGAGCGGCGCGCACTACGAGCGACTGACGCAAGCCGGCCTCAACGACTGGGGCGGAATTTCGCCTCTCACGCCCGACCACATCAACCCCGAGCGGCCCTGGCCCGCCCTCGCCGAGCTCAAGCGACGGACCGAGGCCGCGGGGCACGATCTGCGCGAGCGCCTCGCCATCTACCCCGCCTACGCGACCCGCCCGGAGTGGGTCGACGAGCGACTGCGGCCCCGGGTGGCCGCCTTTGTGGACGGCGAGGGTCTCGTCAGAGCGGACCTCGAGATCTGGAGACAGTGGTGACCATGAACGACGCGATCACACTCGACTGGGCTTCGCCGCGGGTGCGCACGATCCTGGGCGATCTGCTCGACGGCGGCGAGCTGTCCGTGGACGACGCCATCCACCTCACCGAGATCCGCGGTCGCGACTACCAGGCCCTCACGCTCGTCGCCGACGAGATGCGACGGCGCCAGGCCGGCGAGGTGGTGACCTACGTCGTCAATCGCAACATCAACTTCACCAACGTGTGCATCAAGCACTGCACGTTCTGCGCGTTCAGTCGCGACCATCGCGAGGAGGAGGGCTACTTCCTTCCGATGGACGAGGTGGTCCGGCGGGCCATCGAAGCGTGGGAGATGGGCGCGACCGAGGTCTGCATCCAGGCTGGCCTGCCGCCCAAGCTCGAGGGGTCGTACTACATCGATCTCTGCCGGGCCATCAAGGCTGCGCTGCCCGAGATGCATCTGCACGCGTTCTCGCCGGAGGAAATCCTCTACGGCTCGACGCGCTCCGGCCTGCCGATCCCCGAGTATCTCGCCGCGCTCAAGGCGGCGGGTCTCGGGACGCTTCCCGGCACGTCGGCCGAGGTGCTCGACCAGGAGATCCGCGACGTGATCGCGCGCGGGCGCATCACCGTGGAGCAGTGGGTCGAGGTGATCACCTCGGCGCATGCGCAGGGCATCCGGACGACGTCGACGATCATGTACGGCCACGTCGAGCGGCCGGAGCACTGGGTGCGCCACATGAACCTCCTGCGCGCGATCCAGAAAGACACCGGCGGCTTCACCGAGTTCGTGCCGCTGTCGCTCATCTACCAGGAAGCGCCGATGTACCGGCGCGGGCTCGTCGCGGGCGTGCGCCAGGGCGCCACGGGCATCGAGGTCGTGAAGATGCACGCGCTCGCCCGCCTGTTCCTCGGGCCCACGTTCCGCAACATCCAGTCCTCGTGGGTCAAGGAGGGGCCGAAGCTCGCGCAGGTCCTGCTCGCCACCGGCGCCAATGATCTCGGGGGCACGCTGATCAACGAATCGATCTCGACCTCGGCGGGCGCCGGCTACGGACAGCTCGTGCCGCCGGTGGAGCTCCGGCGACTCGTGCGCGACGCCGGGCGCGTGCCCGCCCAGCGCAATACCGAGTACGACCTCCTCAAGGTCTTCGAGCGCGAGGCCGACGACGAGGACTCGCCGCTCGATCACGTGGGCGACGCAGCGGCGCGCTTCGGCTCGTACAAGGCGCTCGCGACGTCCGGCCAGTTCCGGTATCTCCATCCACTGCGCGTCACCACGGCGTGAACGCGCGAACAGCGCTGTTGAGCGGGGGCAGGGGCTTCTGTACAATACGGCGTCGGTTCGCCCGGGACGCGCCTATCGACGGCCTGCAGCTCACTCTCACATCTGACTGGACGGAGGACCACACATGGCGAAATCGATGACCAAGTCCGCGATCATCGGACATGTCGCCCAGAAGTCGAATCTCTCCAAGAAGCAGGTGGTCGACGTGATGGACCAGCTCCTCGCGCTCGCCACCAAAGAGGCCAAGAACGTGTTCGTGTTGCCCAACTTCGGCCGTCTCGTCCTCGCCAATCGCAAGGCGCGCATGGGCCGGAACCCGCAAACGGGCGAGCCGATCAAGATCCCGGCCAAGCGCGTGGTGAAGTTCCGGCTGGCCAAGTCCTTGAAGGACTCGGTGCTTGGCAAGAAGTAGCGGATGGGACGGGGTCGCGTGCCGCCGGCTCGAGACCCCGTGGCACGACGCGTTGTCGCTGTTCAGTTTTGCCGGGGCCTGGGCGCCTCCCGAGGGCCGCGTTGCGGCCGGTTGGGGCGCCTGGGACGGCGAGCAACTCGCGGGCGCGCTTCTCGCCGAGCGGGCCGGGCGCGCGTGGCTCTTCCACGGACCGGTGGTGGTGGCCCCGCCGGACGCCGCGCCTGACGGCGCCGTGGACGTGGCGGGTCGGCTCGTGGCCGACGCGCTCGGCCAGGCCGAGGCGGACGGCATCGAGACCGTGTTCACTCGTCCCCAGGGGTTGGACCGCGTCTGGGTCCGCTCCGGGTTCATTCCCCTCCCCGAGGTGGAGCTGCCGAAAGCGCTCCGCGACCGCCCTGGACTCGGGTTGTTCGGCTGGCGCGGTGGCACCGCTCTCTGGAGCTCGGCCGGGCGTGGCGCGTCGCGCGCTCGCCCCGCTCCCGCACGCTCGTGACCCTCGCAGAACGTGCGAACCGGCATTGGCCTCGTGAAGTCCCACCGTTGGACGTCAGTCTGTTGCGCGGGGCTCAGTAGCCCCGGCGTCCTTCAGTGACAACGGTGGCCCTCGCCGGCGGCACCGGCGCCGCCAAGCTCGTTCGGGGCCTGGCCCGCCTGGTCGATCCGCGCGATCTCACCGTCCTCGTCAACACGGGTGACGATGCGCTCGTCTGGGGGCTCGCGGTCTCGCCGGACCTCGACACGATCTGCTACGCGCTCGCGGGCGCGCTCGACGTGGAGCGCGGCTGGGGCCTCCGCGACGAGAGCTGGAACGCGCTCGGCCAGATGGCTCGCTTCGGCGAGCCGACGTGGTTCGGGCTCGGCGACCGCGACCTCGCCACGCACCTCCACCGCACTCGGCTGCTCGCCGCCGGCCAGACGCTTCATGAGGTGACGGCCTCCGTCGCCGCCGCGCTGGGCGTCGCGGTGACAGTGCTGCCGATGTCCGACCACCCGGTGAGGACGCGAATTCTCGGCCCCGACGGCTGGCTCGACTTCCAGGAGTACTTCGTCCGTGACAAGGCCCAGGTGGAGGTCCGCGCGGTCACCTACGCCGGCGCGGAAGCTGCGCGTCCGGCGCCGGGCGTGCTCGACGCCATCGCTGGAGCAGAGGCCCTCGTCCTCTGCCCGTCCAATCCGATCACGTCCATCGGGCCCATTCTGGCGGTGCCCGGCATCCGCGCCGCCATCGAGGCCGCTCGAGCGCCCGTCGTGGCGGTGAGCCCCATCGTGGGCCACGACGCGGTGTCGGGTCCTGCCGGCCGCCTCATGGCGGCCTCGGGCCTTCCGGTGTCGGCGGCCGGTGTCGCGCAAGCGTACACGCCGTGGCTCGGCGCGCTGCTGATCGACGAGCGCGACCACGCCGAGCGCGCAGCGGTCGAACGACTCGGAGCCCGCCCGATCCTGGCGCCGATCATCATGCGCGGCGCCGACGACGAGATCGAACTGGCCCGGCGAGTCCTGGCCGCGGCGACCGAGGCGCCGGAGCGATCCGCTGTTCGAGCGCCGTCCTTGCCGGCGCAATCCGGTTCTCGAAGGGGCTCGGAGGGGGCTGTCCGGCCTCCTTCGATCGGCGAGTGATGGACGTCTTCGCCGCGGTGCCCGTGAAGGACCTCGTCAACGCCAAGCAGCGCCTCGTCCCCGCGCTCGACGCCGGGGAGCGGTCGCGCCTCGCGCACGCGATGCTCGAGGACGTGCTCCAGGCGCTCGCGACCGCGCTCGCCGGCTCGGTCCACGTCGTCACCACCGATGCGCTCGTAATGGAGATCGCCGCGCGGTACGGGGCCCGGTGCCTCGTCGAGCCCGGCAATCGCGGACACACGGAGGCCGTGGCCTTCGCGCAGCGCGCGGCGCACGCGCGCGGCGCCGCGCGCTTTCTCACCATTCCCGGCGACGTGCCCTGCGTCACCCCGGAAGAGATCGCCCTCGTATGCGCGGCGACGTCCCCAGGCGTCGCGTTCGTCCCGAGCCTCTCGGGCTTCGGCACGAATGCCGTCCTGCTGGCGCCGCCGGACGCCATGCCGCTCAAGTTCGGCGAGCCGTCGTTCGACAATCACGTGGTCGCGGCGCGCGCCCGCGGCCTCGCCCCGGTGATCCACCGCCTGCCGGGGATCGGCCTCGACATCGATGCGCCCGAGGACCTGGCCCTGCTCCTCGAGCGCGGCCCGCGCACGCGGAGCGCCGCCCTGGTCGCCTCGTGGGGCTTCCCCGCGCGCCTCGGTCCGGGTACGCGCGAGGGCCGCGGGGCCGATCACGGCGCCGATGCGCCACCGGCGGCGTCGACGAGATGAAGCGCTACGAGGTCATCGGGATCGACGGCCTGCCGGAGGTCGCGCGCGACGCGGATGTCGGCGCGCTCATCCACGAGGCGGCGAACCGGCAGCGGACGCCGATCGAGCCGCGCGACATCCTCGTGGTGAGCCAGAAGGTCGTGTCGAAGAGCGAGGGCCGCATCGTCCGCCTCTCCGACGTCGAGCCGTCGCCGCGAGCCGAGGCGCTCGCGCTCGAGCTGGGTCGCGATCCGAAGCTCACCGAGATCATCCTGCGCGAGAGCCGGCGCGTCGTCCGCGGGGGCAAGGGCGTCCTCGTCGTGGAGACGCATCACGGCTGGATCTGCGCCAACGCGGGCGTCGACCAGTCCAACGTCGACGCGGACACCGCGTGCCTCCTGCCCGAGGACGGCGACCGGTCGGCCCGCGCGCTCCGCGATCGGCTGAAGGCCCTGACCGGCCACGAGGTCGCCGTCATCATCGCCGACACGTTCGGCCGACCCTGGCGCGAGGGGCTCGTCAACGTCGCGGTCGGCGTGGCCGGGCTTCAGCCGATCAAGAGCTATCTGGGCGAGCTGGACCCGGCGGGCCACGTGCTGCAGGCGACCATCCTGGCCATCGCGGACGAGCTGGCGAGCGCCGCCGAGCCGGTGATGGGCAAGCTCGACCGCATTCCCGCCGCCATCATCCGGGGACTCGACTGGGAGCCTGGCGAGGTGGGCAGCCGCCCCCTCATCCGTGACCCGGAACGCGACCTGTTCCGATAGGCAGAGCGACGATGAGGGCCCATCTGCAACGTTCCGTCGGAGGGGGCCTCGATGGCCCCCTCCGAGTCCTCCCCACCGGAGGCGCGGGCGCAGCCCGCGCTCGAGAGCGGAACTCCAGTCGGGCGGCGCCTCGCATCTGGACCCTCCTCGCCGCTCTGCTCGGCATGTTTCCGGAGCGTCGACATATCGCGAGAGATCCTGACCTGACGAGAGGAGAGACATGCGCATCGGCATCGTGGGTGGAACCGGCAAGGAGGGCTTGGGACTGGGCGCCCGGTGGGCGGTCGCGGGCCACGAGGTCATCATCGGCTCCCGCGACGCGGAGCGCGCCCGCACGAAGGCCGCGGAGCTGCTGGCTGGGGTCTCGGCCGCGCGCGTGAGCGGCGCGGCGAACAAGGATGCCGTCGCCACAGCGGATCTGGTCGTCCTCACGGTCCCGGCGAACGGCCTCGCGGCGACGCTGCCCGAGCTGGTGGAGGCGTGCCGCGGGAAGATCGTCGTCAGCACCGTGGTTCCGCTCACGTTCGGCGGCGGGCGGCTGTTCACGCCGCCGCCCGAGGGATCGTCCGCGGAGCAGGCGCAGGCGCTGCTCGGTCCCGAGGCGCGCGTGGTCGCCGCGTTCCATCACATCGCTGCCCACGAGCTGGCCGCCGGCGATCACGACATCGACTGCGACCTCCTGCTCTGCGGCGGGGACGCCGAGGCCAAGCGCGTCGTGACCGAGCTCGGCGCTTCGATGGGGCTGCGCGCGGTCGACGTCGGCGCCCTGACCAACGCCGGCCCGCTCGAGGGGATCACCGCCATCCTCGCGACGATCAACCGCCGCTACAAGCTCAAGAACTCCGGAATCAAGATCACCGGGCTCTGACTCGGA
>Ga0187894_10001063_pt1 | contig 36486 bp, 32 predicted proteins | sample GBC1701081metaG_FD_136650 | JGI IMG/M metagenome (GOLD analysis project Ga0187894, IMG submission 136650) | White microbial mat communities from a lava cave in the Kipuka Kanohina Cave System on the Island of Hawaii, USA - GBC170108-1 metaG ...
CGCGAGCTTCAGCAGCCCCGCGTCCAAGGTGACGTTGACGTTGTTGGTGGCCTTGCTGGCCAGATGTTCGAGCGACGGGAACGTCACGCGCCCTGTCTGCGCCGCCGACACGACCGGTACCAGCAGCAGCGTCGCGGCGATGGTCCACACCGATCGCGGAAAGAGCTGAGAGAGTGTCTTCATGATCCGTTGCGTCCCCCCCATGATGCGGTCTGGCACTGCGACGCGTCTCGCGATCGTGATCTCGCGGGCTGTCTGCCGCGGCGCCCGTTCGCGTGCCGTGTCCGCCTTGTTACTCATGTCCCGTGTGCGTGGACAAGGCCGCGCGCACGACGTCCAGCTTTTCATTCGTCAACTTGAGCGCCAGCAGGACGTCGGCCCGCGCGCGTGCGCCGCGCGCCTGTTCCCGCTCATGCGCCATCCAGCCGAGGCCGCCCGCCAGCAGCGTCATGGACGCCGCGATCGCGACGAGGAAGCTGCCGCGCCAACCCCCACCGCCGGGCAAGTGCTGCCCCGGCCGCGCCGATGCGGTGCCGTTGGCCGCGCGATCGCGCCGGACGCCCTGCTGGATCGGCACCACGCGCCGCTCGCGCTCGACGCGCGCCAGCACCGCGTCGGTGAACGACGGACCCGGATCTTCCGTCCGGAGTGCCCGCCGCAGTTCGTCATCCAGGCTCATCGCGTCACGTGCTCCTTCAAGTCCTGCGCGCCACGGCGCAGGATCGCCAGCGAACGCCGCAAGTGGCTCTTGACGGTGTTCAGCGGCATGTCCAACACGGTGGCAATCTCCGTCGGATCCAGATCGTCCTGAAAGCGCAGCGTCACCACCGCGCGCGGATGCGGCGGCAGGCTGTCGACCAGCGTCCGCAGTCGTGCCGCGATCCACGGATCGCCCGGCGACGAGTGGACGGCTGGCTCCGGACCGTCCTCCAACGCCGTCACCGGACGTCGTGCCCGCTGCCGGGCCAGGTCGATCGCGCGATGCGCCACGACGCGCCGCAGCCAGTGAACGACGTGCGCATCCGATTCGAGCGACGCCAGGTGCCGGTACAACTGCAGGAAGACGTCCTGCGCCAGTTCCTCGGCCGCCGCCCGGTTCGCGACGATGCGCAGTGCGAGGCTGAAGACCATCCGCTGATGCTGGCGGACCAGGTCCGCGAACGCGAGCGCATCGCCCGCGCAGGCGCGACGCAGCCGGTCATCGTCCGGCGCCGGCGCGCTGACCGTTCCGACCGGCCCAGACCCAGGCCCAGGCCCAGGCCCAAGCCTCGCCTCGAGCTCTGGCTCGACCTCCTGCATCGGCCCCAACATGAAGGTCTTCAGCAGCATCTGAGAGGTATATACGGCACCGCCCGACCGGAGGGTGCAGCGTGGGCCTGACGGGCGCGCGGTCGCATCGCCGTGCGAACCGCGTGACAAATCACCGGATCCGGTCACTAGTCCTGGGAGGCTCCCTCGAATGCGGGATGACTTCCCTCTGGTCCGGCCGGCTCCCCGGCTTTTCACGGAGAGTTTGATGACGGTTACGCACCTTCAGGAAGGCCCCGATTCGCCGGGGTCTCAGGCACATAGCGCCAGTCCCGGGCGCGAGAACGGGAATCCGAAGCCGCGCAAGACGCTGCGCTGGCGTGGACTGGTGTCCGTCGCGGCCCTGGCCGCGGTGGCCCTGACCTACACGCAGGCGGTCACGCGGGCCGCGGACGGCGACCTCGATCCCACCTTCGGCAACGGCGGCAAGGTCCTCACGGGCTTCCGCAGCCCTGGCTTCTTCGGCACCGATATGGCCATCCAGCCGGATGGCAAGATCGTCGCCACGAACGCATCGCAGCAGAACGGCCTCGGGATCATCCTCACACGCCATCTCCCCGACGGCTCGCTCGATCCGAACTTTGTCACGGTGAACATCGACACCCCGAATCTCCTGGCGATGGACGTCGCTCTCCAGAACGACGGGAAGATCCTCGTCGGGGCTCGCAACCAGGACTCGTTCACCGGGCACCTGCTGCGATTTAATGTCGACGGAACACTCGATGCTTCGTTCGGCAGCAATGGGACGGTCACGCTGGAGAGCACCTGCGACACGATCGCCATTCAACCGGACGGCAAGATCGTCGTCGGCGGAGCGGACTTCAGCCCCCCCAATACTCCCTCCGACGATGGCTTCATCCATTTCGAAGTGGTGCGCCTGAACCCTGACGGCTCGCGGGACCTGCCCTTCGGGAATGGCGGTGGCAGCGTCAAGCTCCTCCAACTCGGCCGCCTGGCCGAGGCGAACAGCGTCCACATCCAGCCCGATGGCCGGATCGTAGTGGCGGGCCTTGTCTTCAACGACATTGGCGCCGAAATCGTCGTGGTGCGCTTCACTGCGGACGGGTCGCTCGATACGACCTTCGATGGCGATGGGATCGCCCTGACGAACTTCGGTGGCGGTGTCTCATTCCCCGTTGCCGCCACTCTCCAGAGCGACGGCAAGATCCTCGTGACCAGCGCCTATTCGGCCATCGGTCCCGCGGGCCCGTTCCGATCCGTGCTCGCGCGTTACAACGTTGACGGCTCGCTCGATGCCGACTTCGGTACGGATGGACTGGTTCTCTTGAACCTCAATCCCGGCGCGCAGTTCGTGCGGGCGCTCGCGCTCCAGGCCGACGGCAAGATCGTCCAGGTCGGCGGAGACCCCTTCACGTTGCTGCGCTTCGACACGCAGGGCGCCCTCGATCCGACGTTCGGCACGAACGGCGTCCTCACCACACCGATCGAGGGCGGCAGCCAGGCCACGGACATCGCCATTCAGCGCGACGGCCGGCTCGTCGTGATCGGACGCGCGGGCAACGACACCGCAATCATCCGCTATCAGATCCAGCCACCGGCGCACACGCTGACGTTCTTCCTGCACGGCCGCGACATCCCGGGCACGGTGGGCGGCCTCACGATGAACGAGACGGCGCCGCCGGCGCAGATCCTGATTCATGTCGGCCGCGACCCGAGCTGGTTCAGCGCGCCGACGCTCAACGGAACGTTCCTCGCGGGATCGAGCGTCCAGGTGGTGCTGCCCTGTTCGTTTGGCCTGAGCCTGCCCAAGACGGTCCGACTGGCGACGACAAACCCGCACGGAAAGGACGAACAGCTCCTTGGCCAGGTCACGGAGGGGCTGCGCTTCTGTCAGACGCAGACGCTCACGGTTCCCGTTGCGACACCGGCGACGCTTTCGGACCGTCGCCTCAAGCTGACGATCAAGTCGTCGGGCGCGATCGATCTGCCGCTGCGCCTCGGTTCGCAGACCTTCCTGCGCGTCACGAACTTCGCCGGCACACCCTAGTGTCCCGACCCAGAAATTGGTTGGCAGATTTTTCGGGTGGGGCGCCCGGATGGCAAGGCGCTTGGAGCGAGCATATTGAGGAATCTGTAAGCGACAAGCCACGCCGCCAGGCGGGATGCCCCGCTCGAAAGATGCCAATCAATTTCTGAGTCGGGACACTAGCTGCTGGCGGGTGCGGACACCGACGCCACTTCGACGCGCGGCGCCGACCCGACGCCGGGCACGGGCGACGCGAGCGCCACGTAGCGCTGCAACTTCACCGTCGCGTAGAACAGCTCCAGCGCGACGCGATCGCGCCAGCCGGGCGACCAGTAGCCCGCGAGCAGGCGCACGACCGCGCTGAACATGTGCGCGGGCGGATCCGGCTGGAAGAAGAGATCGCGGAAGTTGCGCGTGTAGAAGCCGGTCACGAAGCGGCGGAACGCGCGATAGCGCGCGCGCTGCCGGCCGTTGAACTCATGGAAGCGGAGCGAGGAGAAATCGTTCGCCGCGAGCGCGGCGTCGAGGGCGCGGCCGGCTTCGACGCCCGATTCGAGCGCGATCGCGACGCCGGTCGAGAACACCGGATCGAGGAACGATCCCGCGTCGCCCGCGAGCACCCAGCGATCGCCGGCATAGCGCCGCGCGGCGTAGGAAAAATCCTTCTCGACCCGCACGGGCCATTCGCGCCGCGCGTCCTTCAGCAGCGCGGCAACGGCGGGCGTATCGGCGATGGCGTGGGTCAGCACCGCCTCGTGGCTCATGCGCGGCCAGCGATCGAACACCGCGCGCGGCAGGACGACACCGACGCTCGTCAGCGTGTCCGAGATGGGGATCAGCCAGAACCAGCCGAGATCGTCGCGCGCGATGACGCGGATGTCGCCGGCGCGGCGGCCCGGCGGCCGCGGCACGTTCGCGTAGTGCGAGAAGATGCCGATGTTCGCGAGGCCTGGTTCCTCGACGCGCAGCGAGAACTTGCGCGCGAGCAGGCCGGCGCGGCCGGACGCGTCGACCAGCGCCTTGACGCGGACGACACGGCGGCGTCCCGCGTCGGGCTCGCCGATTTCCACGGTGACGGAGTCCGCGTCGAACAGCGTGTCGAGCACGCGATGGCCCTGCATCACGTCGACGCCCTGCTCGGCGGCGTGATCGAGCAGCAGATCGTCGAAGCGGGACCGCTCCACCTGCCACGTCTGCGGCTGCGGCACGCCCGCGGTGTCCAGCGCGAACGCGGCGTAGAGCTCCACGGCGCCGTCGCCTGTCGCGAACGTCGCGCCCCACTTCTCCGGGAAGCCCATCGCGCGGACCTTCTCCGCGACGCCCAGGGCGTCGAACGCCTCGTTCACGGACGCCAGCAGCGATTCGCCGATGTGGAAGCGGGGGAAGCGGTCGCGCTCGAACAGCACCACCTGCCGTCCGGCGCGGGCCAGGATCGTCGCGGCGCTGGACCCGGCCGGTCCTCCGCCGACGACTGCGACGTCGTAATCGAACATGGTTCTGCCTGTACTCAGCCGCGGCGATCGTACGCGGTCGACGCGCTAGACGCCCGCGGAGCGGGGCAAGCAGACAGCCAAGCCAGCGGCGGCCCGTTGATCTTCCACGCCAGCGGGTCTGAGGCTCCGCCGCGTTAGTATAGTCGGCCAACGCGGACTTCCGCATCTTCATGACCGCTTTATGATGGCGCTCAACAGACGACGGTTCCTGACACGTACGGGCCTGGTGGGCGGCGGCCTCGCGGCGATCGGCCTGCGCGGCGCGTCCGGCGCGACGGCGGCATCCGGATCGCCCGGCGCACCGTCACAGCAACCCGGGCCACGGCCACCGGGGTCACAGCCACCTGTCACGCAAGTGGCGGCGGCGGCCGCGGCCCTGGCTCCGCGCGCGCGCTGGGTGGACCTGCTGACGCGCGTTGCCACGCCGGTGCTCGATCACCTCGCGCGTGGAACGCTGAAGGCCCGCATGCCGGTGGAAACGGCGCCCGGCTCGACGCGATCGCGCCGCGACGTGACGCATCTCGAAGCGCTCGGACGGACGCTGGCCGGCATCGCGCCCTGGCTGACGGTGAGCGATGGCGCGGACGTCAGCGAAGCACGCGCGCGCGAACGCGTCGCCGACCTGGCCCGCCGGGCGATCGCGTCCGCGGTCGATCCGGCGTCACCCGATCGCCTGAACTTCACGGACGGCAGTCAGCCGCTGGTCGACGCGGCGATCCTTGCGCAGGCCCTCCTGCGGGCGCCCGCGGCGCTGTGGGATCCGCTGGATGACGCGACGCGGCGACGCCTCGTGGACGCGCTGGAGTCCACGCGCGGCATCCTGCCGGGCGCGAACAACTGGCTGCTCTTCTCCGCGACGGTCGAAGCCGCCTTGTCGCGCCTGGGCGCGCGCTGGGACCGGATGCGCGTGGACTACGCGATCCGTCAGCACGATCAATGGCACAAAGGCGACGGCGCGTACGGCGACGGGGCGGAGTTCCATTGGGACTACTACAACAGCTTCGTGATCCAGCCGATGCTGCTGGACGTGCTCGACGCGTGCGGCGACGCCGTGGAGGCCTGGAAGCCGTTCCGCGAGCGCATGGAGCGGCGCGCGCAGCGCTACGCCGTGCAGGAGCGCTTCATCGCGCCGGACGGATCGTTCCCGCCCATCGGCCGCTCGCTCGCCTATCGCTGCGGCGCGTTCCATCTGCTTGCGCAGACGGCGCTGCGGCGCACGCTGCCGTCGACTTTGCCGCCCGCGCAGGTGCGCGGCGCGCTGACGGCCGTCATCACGCGAACGCTCGACGCGCCCGGCACGTTTGACGAGCAGGGCTGGCTCCGCATCGGCCTGTGCGGACATCAACCGGGCCTCGCCGAAACATACATTTCCACCGGCAGTTTGTATCTGTGCACCACCGCGTTCCTGCCGCTGGGCCTGCCGGCGACGGATCCCTTCTGGCGTGACGCGGATCTGCCGTGGACATCGGTGAAGGCGTGGTCGGGGCAGGACGTGCCCATCGACAGGGCGCTCTAGGACGACTCTGTCACTTCTTGAAGCGCGTCCGACGTTCAGCAGTGATCACGTTCAGGGACATGGTTCTGGACGGATCAGCGCCAGCAGCGAGACGAGCCGTCAGCGCTTTTTCTGGACGGCCGGCCGGCCCGGTTGCGAGAGCTGGCGGTCCGCGGCGCGTGCGGCGGCCCGCTCCAACTCCTCGTCGATGATGTCGACGAAGCTCTCGAACGGCTGCGCGGCGTTCATCGCGCGGCCGTTCACGAAGGTCGTGGGCGTGCCGGTCACGCCATAGCGCTTCCCGTCCTCCAGGTCGGCCTGCCATTCGGCCGCATATGCGCCGGAGTCCAGGCAGGTGTTGAACTGTGCCGCGTTCAGCGCGAGATCCGCGGCGTACCGCTTCAGGTCGGCGTCGGTCAGCCTGGCCTGGTTCTCGAACAGCACGTCGTGCATCTCCCAGAACTTGCCCTGCTCGTGGGCGCACGACGACGCTTCAGCGGCCTTCGCGGCCTGACTGTGGATCTGCACCAGCGGGAAATCGCGAAAGACGATGCGGAGCCGGTCGCCGTACGTGGTGCGCAGACGCGCGACGATCGGCTTCATCCGCGAACAATACGGACACTGGAAATCAGAGAACTCGACCAGCGTCACGGGCGCGTCCGGCGGTCCGAGAGCCGGATCGTCGGTGGGCTCGATCGCCACTCGCGGCGCATCGAATAGCAGGCGGACGTTCGCGGCGGTGCGGAGCTCCTTCAGGAACGCCGCGCGCCGCTGGGCCACCTTCGACGGACGGAGCAGGGTTCCGATCTGATCGAGCGCCTGCGCTTCGGGAACGTCCTTGAAGCGGGCCTTCTGCCGGCCGTACATCGCCTTCTTCTCATCATCCGTGACGAGCGGGGCCTTGGCCTCGACTTCGGCCTGCAGCAACTCGTCGACGGTGACACCGCGGGCCTTCGCTTCGCGCTCCAGCAATGTCCGGCTGATGATCTCTTCGAGGATCTGCCGCTTCAGCGCGTATTCCTGGTTGCGCAGCGCCAGGAGCCGCCCCCCCGCCGCCTTCTCCACGTCCTCGGTGCTGATGGAGCGATCGCCGACCAGGGCGGCCGCGCCGTTCGCTGCCTGCGGCGCTTCCTGGGCCTGAGACGAGGCGGCGGTTGCCGTGCGCGTGCCGCCGTGAATGACGGCGCCCGTCATGAGCGCCGTCATCAGGCCTCGCGCGACCATGCGCGGGATCAATCGAGACATGATCGTCGTCCTTCCGGCCAGAGCTCAGCGTGGCTTGCAGCGGTAGACATCATCCCACCACTCTTCACCCTCGCACATGCCATGCCACCAGAACGAACACTGGTACACGGACTCCGAGTACTGGCACTCCCACTGGACGGGCGCGCCCTGCGCTTCCGTCGATCCGTTATGCCTGCCGCCACAGTCGAAATCCGCCCAGGGGGCGTTGATGCCGCACACCTCGTAATTCGCGCGGACGTTGCCCTCGGCCCACTGCGTCGCCTGACAGGACGAGCCGCACGCGCCGGCGAAGAAGCTCGTGAACGAGTAGCACAGCGCACAGCTCAAGGGACGCCACCAGGTGCAGTTGCGGCAGGTGATATCGTGCGACTTGCAGCCGTCGTAGCAGCAGCAGTCGCCGCAGATGAACGACCAGCAGGAACACCCCGGACCACACATCCCGAAACAGTCGTCGCCGTTCGGGTTGCTCTGCAGGTCCTGACACGAATTGAAGGTGATCGCCGGGGGTGGCGGCGGACTGATGCTGTTCGCCGTGCCGATCCGCATCGCGAGCAGGTGGAGCGCCGTTGTGCTGGGGAACGCGCCGCCGTGCATGCCCTGCTTGCCGAGCTCCGCTGACAGGGAGACGATGGCGCCGCCGTCCTTCGAGTAGGTCAGCTCCTCGAACGCCTTCTCGTCGCCCCGGTCGACGATCGCATAGCGGGCCGGGAAGGCGCTGCGCTGCTGCTCCGGAAGTCGGGCCTGTCGGGCGGCTTCACGCAGGATGCTCTTGCTCGCCATCTGCGTCGCCCGTCCGCCAAGGACGGACGTGCGGATGAAGTCGGCATCTTCTTCAATCGTCAGCAGCTCCGAGAGATCGCCCCGTCTCAATGAGAGGCGGCCGCCGCCCTCGAACTGGTGGCTCTCGAAGATGATCGTTCCGCCATCGTAGGTGAACCTGCCCACTGCCGCCGTGTCGTCCATGACGGCCAGCGTCAGGGCCGGAGGAGGGGACGTCTGTCCGGACGTCGACGCACGCTGGGCGAGCGCGTCCGGAACACCGAGAAGGCCGAGCCACGACAGTCCGCACCACACGAAGGCTCCGCGCACCATCCGCTTCATGATGCCCTCCTCGCGACGGCCCGTTGCCGAGCACTGTCTGACGCGTCAACCGTCCAATTGTTGAGTTGTGGGATCACACACTAGTCGAACCGACGCGGCTCGCGGGTGGCGTTCCGCGCGCGTTCGATGACCAGAGAAGGACGGACACGGGCACGTCTCGGACCGGCTTGTCGAGCGTGAAGACGCGGTCCGTCACGGACGGGACTCGTCCTCGCGGCCCTGCGGATCGTTCGGCGTTCCGAGAATCACCGGGTGGCGGTGCCTGACGGTGGTCGAGCGATTGGCTGGACGTCAGCAGCCTTCTGATACCCTGACGCGCATGTCCAACCAGACGGGCGCAAGCCAGGACAGCGTGAGCAATCTTTTCAGCAACGCCGCGATGGCGGCCGGCTACGCATCGGCGAGGCCGCCGGTACACCCGCGAGTCATCGCATTGCTGCGTGACTGGCGGCGCGACGCTCGTGTCGAGGTCGCGGCGGACATCGGCTGCGGTGCCGGACTCTCGACGCGCGCGCTCGTCGACGTTGCGGACCGGTACATCGGGTTCGATCCCTCCGAGTCGATGATCCGCGCGGCTCGTCCCGTCGCGCCCGGCGCGTCGTTCGTGGTCGGGAGCGCGGAGGCGATGCCGTTGGCGTCGCGGTCGGTCGAGTTGCTGACGGCGGCCGGCTCGCTGAACTACGTGCGTGCGCTCGACACCATGTGGATCGACGCTCGTCGTGTGCTGACGAAGCGTGGCGTCCTGGCGGTGTACGACTTCTCGGTCGGCCGATCGTTCGCGGATGGACCCGAGGTTGGCGAGTGGTTCGAGACGTTCATCGCGCGCTACCCGTATCCGCACAGCCAGGCTCGTCCGCTGTCCCCGGACATTCTGTCCGACGCCGCCGATGGCTTTACCGTGGACCGCGCGGAGGACTTCAACCTGCCGCTGCCGATGACGTGCGACGCGTACGTGTCTTACTTGCTGACGGAGACAAACGTGCCGGACGCCGTGCGCGCGGGGGCGTCGCTCGAAAGCGTGCGCGTGACGTGCATGACCGCGCTCTCACCCGTGTTTGCGGGGCGCGTCCGTGACGTGACGTTTCGTGGGTATCTGGCCTGCCTGACGGCGGCGTGACGAAGGCAAACAGGTCTCAGCGCTCCGCCAGTGAGCCGCGCGCACGCGCCGTGATAACGGCAGGGGGAATGAATCGGCGCGTGCGCGAGCCCATCGCGGACCGGCGCAACAACGACGCCGGTCCCACGATTTCACCATCTCACTCGATCGTTCTCACTCGATCGTCGATCTCCGCGTCAGCGCTCGATTAGAAGCTGACGCCGAAGCCGACATAGACGCGATGCGCCACGCCGGCGCCGTCTTCGAAGATCTTCATCAGGCGGTAGCCGGGGTCGATCTTGGTCTGCTGGCCCACCGGGACGTCGATGCCGCCGCCCAGTTCGAGCACGCCGTTCGTGGCCGACTCGTCGAACTCGCGGCCATTCACCTCGAGATTGAACGACGTCCGCGCGAAGCCGAGACCGCCCGCCGCGTACGGACGAATCGTGCCGCTCGTCGGAAACGCGTACTTCACGCCGCCGATCACGAACAGCGCCTTCATGTCCGTGTCGCAGTCGCTGCCGCACAGATCGTCCAGCTCGTCCGATCCAATCGCGAAGAACTGTCCCACGGTGCCGTACACCGAGAGCCGCTCGTTCAGCGCCATCCCGAACTCACCGCCGAGCACCGCGCCCGTCTCGCCGCTGCTGAACCCCAGGCCGCCGTAGCCCTGCACATACCTGGTCCCATCGGCGCTCTGAGCCGACGCATTCCCCGCCGCCAGCAGCATGAGGCCGACGATCGCCATTCCAATCCGACGCATAGTCAACAAACCCTCCGAACGAATGCCGCCGTGACATCGACCCTATGCCGAGACGCGGACAGCATCGTGCGTAGACGACAGACTCGCGTGAGAAGTTCCCGAACGCGACGCTGTGCGTCCTGCATGTCGGTGGTGCGTGCCCGAGAAACATGACTGGGGAAGCGTGACTGAGATTCCACCGGAAGAACGCACGAGCATGAAAGAATGACATGCACGTCCTTTCAACAGCAGCGGAACGCTACACGCGCAGCGCGTCGCGTACGATCTCGCCAAAGGCGGTCGGTGAGTAGTCCTTCGATCGACAATTCCTGACGAGACAGGGATCGTCCGCCCAGCTCCACGCGCACCAGCCCATGTCATGCCGATCGAAATACGCGAGCGCGCGCCGGCCCCAGTCGACGTGATGATCGAATCCGCCCCACTCGCCCGCGAACACGGGCGCGCGCGACGTCAGCCAGCCGAACGCGCGATACCAGTCACGCTCCCATCCGCCCAGCGCGAGGGCGCTCGTGCGGCTCCACGGATAGACGTGCGTGCTGTAGACGAGATTGGCGATCGGCCGTCCGTCCGGCTGCGTGAGCGGCATGCCGCGCAGGTCGTACGCCCAGCGCACGCCTGACACGAAGATCAGCGCAGCGGGATGCTGTCCGCGAATGACGTCGATCAGGCGCCGCGCCCATGGCTGCCATTCGGTCATGCCGACGCGCCACTGGTGCAGGAGCGCGAGGCTGCCGTCCGGCTCGATCCCCATCAGTTCGTGCGGATCGTCCGGCAACGGATCGTGCGGCTCGTTGAACAGGTCGACCAGGACCGCCGGCTCGTCGTGATAGCGCGCCGCGAGCGTCGCCCACACATCGATCGATCCGGCGTCGGGCAGCGGCGGCACGCGGTTGATCGTGCCGTCGGCGTTCGTGCCGAACGCGCGCGTCGCGTCCAGCCACTGCAGGTCCAGCAGTGTATAGCAGCCCAGCCGGGCCGCCCAGTGAATGACGCGATCGAGGGACGAGAGGTAGTCCTCCGCCGACCAGCGTCCGCGTCCGCGCAGCGCGAATTCCTGGTTGAAGGGCAGCCGGAGGACGCGCGCCCGCCACGGCGTCACGATCTCCGCCACCTCCTCCTCGGAGAAGCCGGCCGCTTCGAGGAAGCCGCGATCGCCCGGCTCCGCGTATTCGAGCCCCGAACGATTGACGCCTCTCAGCCTGATCGGCGTGGCCGCGTCGCCTGCGACGATCGCCCGTCCCTCGACGCGCAACCAGGACAGTCCCGCTGATAAGTCTCCCATCGCACTCGACGTGTGTGAAGGTCTCACGGCATCGTGGCCGCAGGCGTGAGCCGATCGCGGGCCGCTTTGCACCTAGTATCCCGAGTCAGAAATTCGTTGGCATTTTCCGGGCGGGGCATCCCGCCTGGCTGCGTGGCTTGTCGCTCACAGATTCCTCAATATGCTCGCTCCAAGCGCCTTGCCAGCCGGGCACCCCACCCGGAAAATCCGCCAACCCATTTCTGACTCGGGACACGAGCGATTACGAGGATACCCCGATGAGACGACGAGTTGCACGGCGAGGGACGTGGAGGCTGGCGCGGACGATAGCGCTGACCTTGATGATGAGCGCGGCGGGATTGGTGTCCGGGCACGCGGACGCGCAGCCGTTCACGGCCGGCGCGACATTCGGCACGGGCTGCCGCGGCAGCGAGGCCAGCGTGTGCGGGAACGGCGGAGGCGTCATGTCGAGCGTGACCGGCGGCGTCTGGCTCACCGAGCGCCTGCTGGTGGACGGGCGGCTGGCGTTCCTCACGATGAACGACTTCCGGGGCGACACGCGATCCCAGGACGGATCGACGCCGCTGCGGATCGCGAACGACCGGAAGCCGCGCCGCTACGCCGCGCTCGAAGCCCTGTATCACTTCGGCCCGCAGACCATCGCGCGCGCCTTCGTCGTCGGCGGCGTGGGCCGCTACGTCGATCGGACGATCGCCCGCTGCGTGGACCCGCCGGGCTGCGACGCGCTGGTACCGCCCTATTTCCCCCTCGGCCCGCGGTCGGAGTCGCAGGTCACCGGCACGTTCCTCGTCGGCATCGCCGGTCCGACGCTGCGCGGACGCCTCGATCTGCGCGGCGGCGCGGCGCTGCACAACTTCGGCATGGAACACCAGTCCACGGTCGAAATCTTCTTCGGCGCGAGCTACCGGTTCGGCCGCCGAGACCGGCAGACGATCTTCAATCGCTGAGCACGCCCCTCGGCTCGCCGCCGTCGCCGGCGTGGCATGATGGAACGCCATGCCTCGTCCGCCGCGCGTCCGCGCGCTTCCGGTCCATCTGCCGCCGCTCACGGATCGCATCGAGAAGGGCGTCCGCGTCCTGCTGGTCGGCATCAACCCGGGTATCCGGTCGTCCGTGACCGGACACCATTTCGCCGGCTATTCCAATCGCTTCTGGAAGCTGCTGTTCGACGCGGGGCTGGTCCCGGAGCCGGTGACGTTCGAGGATGACGACCGGCTGCCGCAGTGGGGATTCGGGATCACGAACCTGGTGCCGCGGCCGACGCCCGGCATCGGCGATCTGAAGCCGGCCGAGTACGCCGCCGGCCACGCGGCGCTGGTCCGCAAGATCCGCCGGTACCGGCCGGTGATCGTGGCGCTCGTCGGCGTGACGCTGTTCCGGTCCCTGGCCGGCACGACGGAGCCGCCGGCCGATCCGCGCGGCGCCGTGCCCCTCGGCGATCAGCAGGTCACGCTGGGCGGCGCGCGGGTGTTCGTCCTCCCGAACCCGAGCGGACGCAACGCGAACTACACGTATGCCGAGATGCTGGCCGCGTTCCGCGCGCTGCGCCGCTACATGACCGGGCCGCCCGCGCCAGCGTCCTCGGATGGCGCCAGGAAGCCGCCTTCGAAGATGAAATCGGTCACGGGCCGCCGCTGACTCGGGCTCTCGCGGACGCGGTCCTTCTCCACCAGGTCCTCGGCGCGGCCCGGACGGCCGATCGCCACCATGCATTCGACGGTGTGATCGTCCGGGACGCGCAGCTCGGTCCGGGCGCGCTCATAGTCGAAGCCGCCCATGCCGTGGGCGACGAGGCCGAGCAGCGACGCCTGGTGCGCGAGGTTCGACCAGGACGTCCCCGTGTCGAAGGAGTGCGTCCGGTTGTCCTTGCCGGTGTCGGTCTTGTTGTAGGAGCAGACGCAGAGCAGGACCGCGGCGTTGTGACACCAGGTCTTGTTGCCGTTGCTCAGGAGGTCGTAGAAGCGCTGGAAGTGCGGGGTGGCGCGATGCGCGTACAGGAAGCGCCAGGGCTGCTGGTTGCTGGCGGACGGCGCCCAGCGCGCGGCTTCGAAGAGTTGCAGGAGCTCCCCGTGCGAGATCGGATCACCCGACATCGCACGGGAAGACCAGCGGTTCAGGAAGCGATGGTCGATAGCGTGGTCGGCTGTTCGCATGGATGCGATCAGCTTATCTCACTTGCCGGCTCGACGGTTGCCTGACCGTGCGCGTGCCCGTGTACGCGCTTTTCCTTTCCTGTGACGAGCGCGGTGAACCAATCCCGCCATTCCGTGAGGATCTCGTAGAACGTCGGGATGACCAGTAACGTCAGGACGGTGGACGTGATGACGCCGCCGATGACCGCGCGGCCGAGCGGCGCGCGGAAGTCCGCGCCCTCGCCGGATCCAATCGCGATGGGCACCATGCCCGCAACCAGCGCGAATGTCGTCATGAGAATCGGCCGCAGGCGGACGCGGCCCGCTTCGATGATCGCCTCGCGCCGCGCTAAGCCGTTTTCTTCCGACCACTTGGCGAAGTCGATCAGCAGGATCGCGTTCTTGGCGACGATGCCCATGAGCAGGATGACGCCGATCATGCTCATGAGATTCAGCGTGGACCCGGTGAAGAGCAGGGCCAGCATGACGCCGATGAGCGAGAGCGGCAGCGAGATCATGATGGCAATCGGGTCGAGGAACGACCCGAACTGCACCACCAGCACGAAGTACATCAGCAGGATCGCGATGGCCAGCGCCGCCAGGATCCGCGTGAAGACCTCCGCCTGGTCCTCGGATTCACCGCCCGTGGTGATGTAGTAGCCGGTCGGCAGCTTGACCGTGTTGATGCGCGCCATGATGCCTTCGACGACTTCCGTCAGCGGCCGGCCCTGCGTGTTCGCCTGGATGGTGATCACGCGCTCGCGATCGAGGTGATCGATGCGCGCGGGCCCGAGTCCCGGCTTGATCGTCGCCACCTGGCTCAGAGGTACCTGCACCGGCTGTCCTTCCGGTCCCGTCATCGTCAACGGCAGCGACGACAGATCGCGCATGCGCTGACGCGCCTCGGGTTCGAGCCGGACCCACACGTCGCGCGTCTCACCCGTCGGGTCGACCCAGTCGCCCGCATCGATGCCGGCGAAGGCCGGACGCAGCGCCTGCGCGACCTGACCGACCGTCAGACCGATCGACCCGGCCAGGCCGCGATCGACCTGGATCTCCATCTCCGGCTTCTGTCCGCGCGTCGACAGGCCGACGTCCACCGCGCCCGGTACCTTCTTCACTTCCGGCAGGAGCTGGTCCGCGATCTTCGCCAGCTCGCGCTCGTCCGGTCCGATCAACTGGATCTGGATCTGCTTCTGGTCGCCAAAGCCGACGTTGTTGATCGCCGCGGTCGCGCCGCCCAGGCTGGCCAGCTCGCGGCGCAGTTCCGCCATGACCTGGTGCTGCTTGCGCTCGCGGTCCTTTTTCGGCCTGAGCCGCACGAAGACCTGCGCCTCGTCCACCGCTTCGGTCTGTCCGCCGGCGGTCGTGTAGGTGTACGCGACCTCGGACTTCGTCCGCGCGATGCGCGCCACTTCTTCCGCCTTCAACAGTGTGTAGGACAGGTTCGATCCCGGTGGCGTCTCGATCTTCACCACGAACTCGGAATCGTCCGAGACCGGGAAGAACTCGCCGCCCACGATGCCGTAATACGGCAGCGCGAGCGCGCCCACGAACGTCAACACCGCGAGCGCGACCATCGAGAACCGGTGATCGAGCGCCCAGCCAATCAGCGCCTTGTAGCGTTCGGCCTGCCGGTCGAACCACAGGTTGAAGGCGACCAGCCAGCGGCCGATGAACGTGCGCTCGTGCGTCTCCAGGTGCGGATCCGGCCAGTAGGCGGACAGCATCGGGTCCAGCGAGAAGGACACGAACAGCGAGACGAGCACGGATGACGCGATCGTCAACGCGAACGGCGCGAACCACTGCTGCGCGATGCCGCCCATGAACGCAATCGGCACGAAGACGACCACGATGGAGAAGGTCGTCGCGGCGACGGCGAGGCCGATCTCCGCGGTGCCTTCGCGCGACGCCGTGTAGTGGTCCTTCCCCATCTCGACGTGGCGCACGATGTTCTCGCGCACGACGATCGCATCGTCGATCAGGATGCCGATGGCGAGCGAGAGGCCGAGCAGCGACATCGTGTTCAGCGTGAAGCCGAAGGCCCACACCGCGACGAACGACGCGAGCACCGAGACCGGCAGCGCGAGGCCGGTGATGACGGTGGAGCGCCACGAGTTCAGGAAGAGGAAGACGACGAGCACGGTGAGCGCCGCGCCTTCGACGAGCGCGGCCTGCACGTCGGCCACCGAGTGCTCGACGCGCTCGCCCGCGTCGCGGACGATGCGGAGCGAGACGCCGGACGGCAGCGTCTTCTGAATCTGCGTCACGCGTTCGCGGATCGAATCGGCCACGGCCGTCGTGCTGTAGCCCGAGGACTTCTTGATGTCGATGCCGACCGCTTCCTCGCCGTTGTAGACCGCGGCCGAGCGTGCTTCCTCGGTGCCGTCCTTCACGTCCGCGACGTCGCCGAGACGCACGATGCGGCCGTTGGTCTGCGAGATGACGAGGCGTGCGAAGTCGGCGGGCGTGTCGAGGCGTCCGCGCAGGCGGATCGATCGCTCGTCGAACTGTCCGTTCAAGCGTCCCACCGGCGCCGCGAGGTTCTGCGATTGCAGCGCCTGCACGACCTGCGAGACGCCGACGCCGGCCGCCTGCAGCGCGGCCGGACGCAGCTCCACCGAGAGCTCACGCTCGACGCCGCCGATGACGTCGACTTCGGCGACGCCGCCAATCGACCGCAACTGCCTCGTGATCTGCGGATCCGCGAGCCGCGTCAGCTCGGGGCCGTTCAGCGACGTCGACGAGAGCGTCAGCGAGAGGACCGGGAAGTCGGCCGGGTTGATCTTCGTCAACACGGGCTCTTCCATCTCGGGCGGCAGGTCATTGCGGATCGCGGAGATCTCGTCGCGGATCTCCTGTGTCGCTTCCTGCATGTCCTTCTGGAAGATGAACTCGACGATGATGACGCCGTAGCTGTCGACGGAGTTGGACGTGATCTTGTCCACGCCGCTGATGCCGGCGATCGCTTCCTCGATCGGGTCGATCACTTCCCGTTCGACGTTGTCGGGTGCGGCGCCGGGGTACGGGATCGACACCACGACCACGGGCGGCGCGACTTCTGGAAATTCGTCCGTGTCGAGGTTGAAGAGCGCGAACACCCCGAACACGACCAGCGCCAGCATCGTCACGGTGGTGACGATCGGGCGCCGGATGGCGAAGTCGGATATGAACATTTAGTCCTCCGCCCCGCCGCTGCCGCCGGTCCTGGCAGGCTGACCGGATTTCTCCGGCTGGCCGCCCGCGCCCGGCTGATTCTGCGGCTGGTTCTTCTGGTCTGGCTTCTGCTGATCTGGCATCGATTGACCCGGTGTCTGCTGATTGGGCTTCTGCTGATTCTGGTTCTGCTGGTCGCCGTTCTGCACCTTGACCGGCGTGCCCGGCGTCATGCCTTGCGCGGGACCGGTGAGGAGGACGTCGCCCTGCTGCACGCCCGAGGCGATCTCGACGCGCTCGGTCTGTTCATCGCGCAGGCCGAGGGTGACGTCGACCTTTTCCGCCTTGCCGTCGCGGACACGCATGACCCACGGCGTCGCGCCGTTGACGTTGACGGCGGTTTCCGGCACGACGAGCGCGTCGCGCGATTCGCGGGTGACGCGTCCTTCGGCGAAGAGGCCGGAGACGAGGCGTCCGCCCTTGTTCGGCAGCGAGACGAAGATCGGCACCTGACGCGTGATGGCGTCCGCCTCGGGGCGGATGCGTTCGATGCGCCCTTCGAACTGCTGGTCCGGATAGCCGCGCACTTCGAAGAGCACCGGCGCGCCGATGGTGATCGCGGACAGCGCCTCGGACGGGACGGATCCTTCCAGCCGCATGCTGGAGGGATCGATGATCGTGAACAGCTCGTCGCCCTGGCTCACGACGTCGCCCGAATTCGCGGGACGCTTGCTGACGATGCCGGCCATCGGCGAGTGGACGGTGGCGTTGGCGAGCTGCTTGCGGGCGGACGCGAGGCGGGCCTTGGCGTCGGCCACCTGGGCCTGCGCGGCGACGAGATTGTTCTGCGCGACCTCGGCGTCGCGCTCGGGGAGCGCGCCGGCCTTCACGAGATTCGTCGTGCGGGTGGCTTCGCGCTGCGCGACGTCCAACGCGTGCTCGGCCGAGCGCACGGCGGACTGCATGGACGCGAACGCGTCCTGCAGCGGCTGATCCTCGATGCGGGCGAGCAGCGTCCCGCGGCGCACGCTCTGGCCTTCCTCCGCGTGGACGCCGAGGATCTGTCCGCCGACTTCGGCGCGGACGGTGGAGCTGCGCGCGGCATTCAGCGTGCCGGAGAGGAGCGGGCCCGTGCTGATGCGATCGCGCGTGACGATGGCCACGTTCTCGCGGCCGACCTGGACGACGGTAGGAGCCGCGGCTTCGGGCTCCTGGGAAGCGCCACCGCAGGCGGCGGCGGTGAAGGCGAGCAGCGCCAGCGCTGCTCCACGGACCGTGCGCGCACGCACGCGCGAAGAACGAATCGGACGCATCATTATCGTGGTACTCCCGTAGTGCCGCCGGTGCCGGTCACGCCTGTCGTGCCTGGCGCGCCCGCGGTGCCGGCGCCTTGCTGCGCGGCCCGCTGCTGCGCTTGCTGCTGTGCCGCCTGCTGCGCGGCCTGCGCGCTCTGCTGCTGCGCGGCGGCCGTGCTCGCGCCGCCCGCGGCGCTGGTCGCGTCGAGCGGCAGCTCGGGCAGCAGCGCGAGACGCACGCGCGCGACCTGCAGATCCTTCGCCGCCTGCGCGCGATTGCCCTGCGCCTGCCGCAGCAGCAGACGCGCGTCGGACAGTTCCAACTGGGTCGAGATCCCCTCGCGGTAGCGCAGCTCCGCGATCTCGTATGCGCGCTGCGCCTGCTGGACGGTGCCGGCGCTCGCCTGCCACTGCGCGCGCGCGGATTCGAGCTCCTTCATCGCGCTGGCGGTGTCCAGCGTCGCGAGCTCGCGCGTCAACTGCAGGCGTGCGTGCGTTTCCGCCAGATCGGCACGCGCGATCGTCTCGTCCGCCTTGATCCGGCCGCCGGTGAAGACGGGCACGGAGACGCTGGCGCCGACGCTCCAGTTCGTGCGGAAGTCGTTCGGCGCGGGCAGGTGTGTCGGATACGCGACGAGCCCGTACGCCGAGTTGACGGCAATCGCCGGCAGCCGCTGCGACCGCGCGATGGTGACGTCGGCCTCGCGGGCCTTGACGTCATTCGACGCCTGCGCGATCGCGATGCGCTCGCGCGAATCGAGGCCAGCCTCGGCCTGCGCCACCGCCGCCGCGAAGCGCGTGGCCGGCGCGAGCGAGTCTTCGTTCAGGTTGTCCGCCAGCCGCACGTCGGCGTCGAGCGGCAGGTCGAGCAACTGCTTGAGCCGCAGATACGCGATGTCGCGATCGGCCCGCCGGCGGATGACGTCCGGCCGCTGCGTCTCGACAGCCACCTGCGCGCGCAGGAGATCGAACTCCGACAGGCGGCCGGCCTCGCGCTGCGCGCGGGTCTGGTCCGCCGTCGCCTGCGACTGCTGCAGCGTCTCCTCGGCGATGGAGACGAGGCGATCGCTGAGCGCGGCCAGATAGTAGGCCGTCGCGACGTCCAGCGAGAGCTGCGCGCGCGTGGACGAGAGGCCGAGGTCCGCATTCGCGCGGCCGACGCGCGCGCGGTCCTGCTGCGCCTGAATGCGTCCGCCCGCGTAGACGTTCTGCGAGAAGTTCAGGTTCAGGCGATACGTATTCGCGCGGCCGAACGGCAGCTCGGTGTCCTCGTCGGTCCCGCCGTCCGTGCCACCGCCGTTCCCGAACGGATTGCTGGACGGAATGCAGGCGTACGCACGCTCCAGCTCGGTGACGCGATCGCCCAGCGGCGCCGCGGGGTTCGCCATCAGCGGCGGACACGGCGGACCGCCGGTGCCGCCGTCGAACAAGCCTTCGAATTCGGACTTCAGCGCACGGTCGTACGTCGCCGACGCGTTCAGTTGCGGCAGCTTCTCGCTGCGCGCGCGCAGCTCGGTGCCCTTCGCGCGATCGACGCCGGCCGTCGCGATCAACACCTGCTCGCTCTTCGATTCGGCGATGCCGAGCGCTTCATCCAGCGTCAGCACGCGCGCGCCGGCCGCGGACGACGTCGGCGGAACAGGCGTCTGCGTGGCGGGTGACTGCGGGACCGGTGTCTGCGTGGCAGGCGATTGCACGATCTGCGGCTGCGGCGCGACGATCTGCGCCTGCAGCACGGGTGTGAGGCCGAGGACCGCGCACACGACCAGCGCTCCCCCTCGTCCGACTCCTGCCCGTCGGCCGACTCCTGCCCATTGTCCGACTCCTGAACGGGACGCGCGTGTGCGTCTCAGCAAGGTCTTCGTCGTGGCTGGCGTGTGCGTAATGACTTGCATGACTCCCATTCACTCGTGCCGATCACTCGTGCCGACCCGATCGCTTGCGCGGCCTGGCGTCAATGGCCCGGAGGAACAATGAAACGTAGTGCCGCAGGCCCTCCCGCGGCACGTAAGGAAAACGCTCGGGCATGACGTCCCGCCCCATCGCGTCCGTGAACAACGCCCCCATCAGCATCGCGGCCGCCGCCCGCGCGTTCCAGTCGCCCGACGCCAGCCCGGCGGCCCGGAGCCGCTGCAGGTAGGCCGTCAACTCATTGGAGAGCTTGATCGGCCGCTCGCACATGACGCGCGCCCGGTCGGGATGCTCTTCGTGCTCGCCCATCGCGGTCCGGATCGAAGACCTGAGCATCATCAACTGCTCGTAATGCACGCGACACCACTGTGTCAGTTCTTCCTGCGGGTCGACCGGCTGCGCAGGCAGCGTCATCGTTGGGAGCGACGCGAAGCCGTGCTCCATCGCTTCCCGCATGAGGGCGTCTTTTGATCCGAAGTGCCGGAACAAGGTGACTTCGTTGACACCCGCCTGCTGGGCGATGCGCTTCGTCGTAGCCCCGCGTGTGCCCAACTCGGCGTAAACGCGCAGCGCCGCCAGCTTGAGCTGTTCACGAACGTCCATCCGAAGGACTGTACCAACCGGCGGAAATGAAAGCAAGTGCTTACTTGCAGTGATCGGGATCCTCACGAGGCAGGGACCGGCAATGCTGACTTCGACGAAACCGTCGCGCCTGAAGTTCCCTGCGCGTCCCCTCACCTATCCTGCCCGTCACCGGTGATGCATCTGTCGCGCCACTCCGCCCGAACTGTGGAGGTCCCCCGGCGCCGCGGTTTTCTCCGCCGCCCGTGCAGACTGTCACGCCCGCCCATGTAAGGCGAAGCACGGCCCGGCCATTGCGGTGTCTGCATCGGCGACTGCCCGCACAGCCCCGGCGACCGCCGCACCGATCGTCCGACAGACATCGTCTGACAGGCGCCGTCCGCCGCGCTTCTCGAATGTTGCGACGCCTGAGTTTCGATCGGGGGATACGTGAAAAGAGAGAAGGAGATGAACGGAGAGAGAAGAGGGGCCGGCAACTTGAGGAGCCGGCCCGTCAACTGGAGGGGACCGGAAAGAATCCGTCCGCAGACCGTCAATTCTGAGACAGCGTCACCGCCGCAGCCGCCCGGAGATCGTGGTCCAGTGTGACGAGCGGCAGCCCGAGCTCCTTCGCCAGCCAGAGATAGCTGGCGTCGTACCCGGACAGATCCGTTGTGAGAGCCAACGGCACGACTTCGATGAACAGCACGTCAACCAGGCGCAATGTCGTCAGGGTCAACATGTCCACGAGTCGTTGCATGTAGAGATGGGCATGTTTCGGCTCTTTGTCGATTCGCCTGCGAACGGCGTGCATCAATTCATACTCCAGCACATGCGGCGCGATCATATGCGCATGCTCCAACCGTTCCGCAACTTCCTCCCAGCCCGGTTTTTCCAGGATGAGCGCGATCAGCGCGGATGCGTCCACCACGTGGGTCGACATCGGCTCGCGTTTGAGCTTCGCCACGACATCCTCACCACCGCGCGCCGTCCCGCATCTCGCGGATCATTCGAGCAGAGTCCCCCGCGCGTATCGGCAGACTGTCCAGACTGTTCGGATCCGACTCGCCCGGCGGAAGTTGCTTCACCGATTCGAGCAGGGCATCCCACGATTTCCGCTCTTCTTCGGCGAGCCTGTCCGCCCGCACCGTTTTCTCCAGGCTCGCGATGACCTCGTCATCCAGCGCGCAACTAAACCGTTCGGCGCGCCGCCGCAGTGCATCGACGATCAATTTCGGCACGTTCTCAATCACCAATGTCTCAACCGGCACCTGTTTCACGACAGCTTCTCCTTTGAGCCCCACGCGATCCATCTTGCCATCGTCCAGACACCGGTGTGAATCTATATTTCGCTCATCCATGAAATATATCTTAGTCGGCTCGAAGGGCCTTCAAAGGGTCAACCCGCGTTGCGCGGCGCGCGGGCAGGTAGCTGGCGGCGAGCGCGACGACGGTGAGGACAATCGCGACGCCGGCGAACGTGAGCGGATCCCGAGACTGGACGTCGTGCAGCAGACCCGCCATCAGCGTCGTCAGGAACCACGCGCCGACGAGGCCCGAGCCGATGCCCATCAGCGCGAGGACGAGGCCCCGCGCCAGCACCATCCGCAGGACGTTGCGCGAGCTTGCGCCGATCGCCATCCGGATGCCGATCTCGTGCGTCCGCTGACTCACGAGATACGCCAGCACGCCGTAGATGCCGATGCTCGCCAGGACGACCGCCAGCCCAGCGAAGAGCGCCAGCAGCCACCCGGTGAAGCGCGGCGTCGCGATCGACATCGACACGATGTCATCCATCGTCCGGACACTCGCAATCGGCAGGTTCGGATCCAACTGACGGACGAGCGTCCGGATCGGCGCCGCAACGTTCAACGGATCGCCGGTCGTCTTGATGACGAGCGCCAGGCCGCGCACGCTGTTGCCGTTGGCGAGATGGAATTGCGAGTAGGGAACGTAGAACTTCTCCTTCACGATCGCGTCGATGCCGTTGTGACGCTGATCGTGGACGATGCCGACGACGGTGAGCCACGGACGCGCGACGTTCGAGCCCATGCGGATGCGTCCGCCGAGTGCGTTGCCGTTCGGCCAATAGAGCGTCGCCATCGTTTCATTGATCACTGCCACCAGCGGCGCGTCGCTCGTGTCGCTCGACCGGAAGAAGCGTCCCGAGACCAGACGCTCGCCCAGCGCCTCGGCGGCGCCATCCGACGTCACCTGCCAGTCGCCCTTGGCGTTCTGCCCGGGCGGCTCGACGTAGCCCTCGATGTCGAGGCCCCAGTCGCCAATCGTGTTCGCGAGCGGCAGTGCACGCACCAGCCCCGCGTGGCGCACGTCCGGCAGCGTGCGGACGCGTTCCAGCAGACGTGCGTAGAAGCCGACGATCTGCGGAGGCTCGGCGTAGGACGACTCGGGCAGCGACAGCCGCAGCGTGAGGACGCGCTCGGGGTTGAAGCCGAGGTCGATCTGCTGCAGCGCCCACAGGCTGCGGACCATCAGCATCGCGCCGACCGCGAGGATGACCGCGAGCGCCATCTGTACGACGACGAGCGTGCTGCGCACGCGCTGACGCCGGACGCCAATCGTCCCTTGATGACCGCCTTCCTTCAGCGCTTCCACGAGATCGAGCCGGAGCGCGCGCAGCGCGGGCGCGAGGCTGAAGAGCACCGTCGACACGAGCGCGAGCAGCAGCACGAACGCCAGCACGCGGCCGTCCACCGTCAACGCATTCGTGTTCGGAACCATCGTCGGATCGATCGCCAGCAGCAGACGCAGGCCCAGCACCGCCGCCATCAGACCGCCGATGGCACTGACGACCGCGAGGACGAGGCCCTCGGTCAGCACCTGGCGCACCAGGCGCCATTCGCTGGCGCCGAGCGCCGTCCGCAGCGCCATCTCGCGCTGGCGGCCTTCGGCGCGCGCGAGCAGCAGGCTCGCGACGTTCGCGCAGGCAATCAGCAGCAGGAACCCGACCGCGCCGCTGAGCAGCAGGACGGCCGGCCTTACGCCGCCGAGGATCTGCTCTTCCATCGGAACCGCGATCGCCGTGAACTTCATCGCCTGCGGATACAGTCCCTCGTTCGTCATCGCCTGCGTCACGGCGCGCAGCTCTTCGTTCGCCTGCGCGGCGGTCACGCCTGGCTTCAGCCGCGCGGCGGCGTACAGGCTGTGGTTGCCGCGATTGCCGGAGACGGTCGCGGTGTCGATGGGAAGCGGCACCCAGGCCGCAGTCGGCTCGGCAATCGCATCGCTGAAGTCCGTCGGCAGACGGAACCCGGCCGGCATGACGCCGACAATCGTGTTCGTCCGGCCGTTGAGCTGCAGCGTCTTGCCGACGATGGCGGGGTCGGCGGCGTAGCGCTGGCGCCACAGCTCGTGGCTCAGGATGATGACCTGGTCCTGCCCCGGCACGTTCTCGGACACGTGGAACGTGCGGCCGAGGCCTGGCGGCGGCGCGACGCCCAGGACCGCGAAGGTGTTCGCGGTGACGCCGCCCAGACCGATGTGCTGCGGGTCGCCGTCACCCGTCAGATTGCCCGTCGACACGCCCCACGCCGCCACATCCGACAGCGTGGTCGTGCGCGTGCGGTAGTCCAGCACTTCGGCGATCGACACCCACGTCTTGTCGAACCCGGTCCAGCGGCTCCAGATCATCACCTGTGATTCCGGCTGACCGTACGGCAGCGGCTTGAGCAGGACGGCGTTGAGAATCGTGAAGATGGCTGCGTTCGCACCGATGCCCAGGGCGAGTGTCAGAAACGCCGCGGCGGTGAAGCCCGGCGATCGCACGAGCGATCGCAGCGATCGGCGAAGGTCCTGTCCGACGGTTCCGGCGGTATCGGCAAGTGACATGTCCGCGAATGACATTGGGGATCAACCTCGGGTGCGCGAGCGGGGGAATCGGTCCGGCCGGCCATTTATAATGGGCGGCGATCGAACGACGGCGACCTGCCGGCGTCGACGCGCCGACCGTCGACTGTGAGCCTTTGGACCTTGGACGGCGTCAGTGCCGTATTCGTTCACCAGCGATCGTACATCATTCCACGTCCCCGGACCGTTGACTGACGCCTCTCCGCTCCCCGATCCTGCCGCGGCTCACCCCGCGGCGACCGCGCCGCCCCTGACCAGAGCGGTGATCCTCGCGCGCGGCCTCGGCACGCGCATGCGCGCCGCCGAGAGCCGTGCGGAGTTGACGACACAGCAGGCGGACGCGGCGCAGGCCGGGCTGAAGGCGATGATCCCCATCGGCCGGCCCTTCCTGGACTTCGTCCTCAGCGCCCTGGCCGACGCCGGCTATGCGCACGTCTGCCTCGTCATCGGCCCCGAGCACGACAGCGTCCGGCACCACTACGCCGCCCATCCGCCCGCGCGCGTCCACCTGACCTACGCCGTGCAGGACCTGCCGCGCGGCACCGCCGACGCGCTCCTCGCCGCCGAAGGCTTCGCGGACGGAGACAGCGTCCTCGTCCTCAACGGTGACAACTACTATCCCGTGACCGCGCTCAGCGCGCTGCGGACGCTGGGTGAAGCGGGCACGGTGCTGTTCGACGCGGACGCGCTGTCGCGCCTCGGCAACGTCCCGCCGGAGCGGCTGCGCGCGTTCGCGCTCGCGGACGTCGACGCGGACGGCTACATGACCCGCCTCGTGGAAAAGCCGGACGAGCGGACGTTCGCGGCGCGCGGACCGCATGCGCTGATCAGCATGAACATGTGGCGCGTCCCGCCAGCCATCTTCGCCGCCTGCCGCGCCATCGAGCCGTCCAGCCGCGGAGAACTGGAGTTGCCGCATGCCGTCGAGCACCTGCGGCAGCAGGCGGGCGTCCGGTTCCGCGTGCTCCGCAGCGCCGAGCCGGTCTTCGATCTCTCCCGGCAGGGGGACATTGCCCCGGTCGCCGCGGCGCTGCGGCACATCGAGCCGCGGCCATGACGTCCGCGGACTTCGTCCAGCCGCTCGTCCGCGCAGGCATGACGCCGCACGAAGCCGCACACAAGGCCGCGCTGTTCGCGCGCACCGCCGAGGTCCTCGCCGCGCGGACGCAGGGGGATGCGCGGCCGGCGACGGACGCGGTGATGCAGTGGTTCGTGCCGGGACGGATTGAAGTGCTCGGCAAGCACACGGACTACGCGGGCGGACGCAGCCTGCTGTGCGCGGTCGAACGCGGCTTCGCGGTGTCGGCGCGCGCGCGAGCGGACCGCGTCGTGCGCGTGATCGACATCCGCCGCGGCGACGAAAGCCTCTTCGCGCTCGACGCCGATCAGCGGGCCGAGCCCGGCTGGCGGACGTATCCCGCGACCGTCGTCCGCCGCCTCGCCCGCAACTTCCCGCCGCTGCCCACGACCTCCGCCCTGCTGCGCGGCGCGGACATCGTCCTCGCCAGCGATCTGCCGCCAGCCGCGGGCTTGAGCAGTTCGTCCGCGCTGATCATCGCGATCTTTCTCGTGCTCCGCGACGTCAACGGACTCGACGCGCACCCGGCGTACCGCGACGCCATCCAGTCGCGCGAAGACCTCGCCGCATATCTGGGCAGCGTGGAGAACGGCCGCCCGTTCCGGACGCTCGCCGGCGATCACGGCGTCGGCACGAAGGGCGGCAGCCAGGATCACACCGCGATCCTCTGCACGGACGCCGGACACGTCAGCGTCCACGGCTACGCGCCCGCGCGCGTCGAACGGCGCGTGCCCCTGTCGGACGCGCTCACGTTCATCGTCGCCTCCAGCGGCATCGCGGCGGACAAGGCGGGCGCCGTCAAGGAACGCTACAACCACGCGGCGCGGCGCGTGGAAGCGATGCTGGAGTGCTGGAACGCCGCGACGGGACGCCGCGACGAGACGCTGTTCGACGCCGTCCACGCGTCGCCCGGCGGACCGGAGGCGGTACGCGAGGCGATTCGTGCGTCGACGCATCCGCAGTTCGACGCGTCCAGTCTGATGACGCGGCTCGATCAGTTCCTTTTCGAAGCGCTGGAAGCGGTGCCGGCCGGCGCGGAGGCGCTGGCGCGATCCGATCGGCGCGCGTTCGGCGACATCACGGCTCGATCGCAGCGCGCAGCCGAGGCGTGGCTCGACAATCAGATCCCCGAGACCATCGCGCTCGCGCGCCGCGCGCGGATGCTCGGCGCGATCGCGTCGTCCGCCTTCGGGGCGGGCTTCGGCGGCAGCGTGTGGGCACTCGTCTCCACCGGGGACGCGTCCGCGTTCCTCGAACGGTGGCGGGACGCCTACCGTCGCGAGCATCCGGACGCGGCCGCGCGCGCGGAGTTCTTCGCGACGCGGGCCGGGCCGCCAGGGACGAGGATTTACGCGCGGTCCTGATTGCCGCTAGGATGACGTCGCGACACGCGCGGTTCCCACCTGATTGCACCGCGCACCCGGGGACCTCGACTTGGGGAGCTTCGACCTGGGGAACTTCGACATGGGGGGACTCTTCATGATGATGGGACGACACAGACCGATGGCGCTGGCGGCGGTGTTGACGGCAGGCGTGACGGCGGGCGTGTGGACGGTGGGCGTGCGCGCGCAGACGCCGCCCGCACCGACGCCACAGACCGCGCCGGCAGCAGCGGCGGCCAGCGGGCAGGCCCAGGACGACTGGAAGCCGGAGAAGCTCGTCAATCTGAAGGTGCTGCCGAAGACGACGACACCGGATCAGATCGTGGCGATCATGAAGTCGTACACCGAGGCGCTGAACGTCGGCTGCGTTTTCTGTCATAAAGGGCAGGTCGGCGCGGCGTACGCGACCTTCGACTTCGCGGACGACGCCAAGGAGCGCAAGGCGGTGACGCGGAGCATGATCCTCATGACGCGGGACATCAACACGAAATATCCCGACGGTATGGAGGACGCGAGCGAAGAAGCGCCGAAAGTCACCTGTGCCACCTGTCACCGGCGCAACCGGCACCCGGAGCTCGACCTGCCGCCGAAGGCGGCCAAAGCCGTCCCCGAATAACTCCCTCGAAATCGCGAAGTCTGCGCCGCGCCGCTTCGATCCGGCGGTCGGCTGCGGTATGCTTTTGCTGTTGCTGTTTCGAGGCCGGACCGGCACGTCGCCGCGTGCCGGCCTCCATCATCACCAGGATCTGCATATGCCCGCCACGACGATCGAGATCACACGTACGACTACCCCTCGACCTCGGCCTGCTGAATCCGAGCTCGGTTTCGGCAAGTACTTCGCGGATCACATGCTCGTCCTTCGCTACGCCGCCCCGAAGGGGTGGGAAGAGCCGAAGATCGTCCCGTACGGTCCGCTCGCCCTCGACCCGGCCGCGTCCTGCCTGCACTACGGCCAGGCCATGTTCGAAGGCATGAAAGCGTTCCGGCAGGCCGACGGACGCGTGGCGCTGTTCCGCCTCGGCGATCACGCGCGGCGGTTGTCCGCTGGCGCGCCGCGCCTCTCGATGCCCGCGGTCGACCCGGCCCTCTTCCAGGACGCGCTCAGCGCGCTCATCTCGACCGACAAGGACTGGGTCCCTTCGTCGCCCGGCACCGCGCTCTACCTCCGCCCCGTGCTCATCGGCACCGAGCCGTTCCTCGGCGTCCGGCCTTCGTCCCAGTACCTGCTCTACGTCATCACCTGCCCGGTCGGCGCGTACTACGCGGGCGGCCTGAAGCCGGTGAAGATCTGGGTGGAGCTGGACGCGGTCCGCGCGGTGCGCGGCGGCATCGGCGCCGTCAAGGCCGCGGCGAACTACGTCGCCAGCCTCAAGGCCGCCGAGGACGCGCGCGCGCGCGGCTACGAGCAGGTCCTGTGGCTCGACGCGCTCAGCCACCAGTTCGTCGAGGAAGTCGGCACGATGAACCTGTTCGTCCAGATTGGCGACGAGCTGCTGACGCCGTCGCTCGAAGGGACGATCCTGAGCGGCATCACGCGGGATTCCGTGCTCCAGCTCGCGCGCGACTGGGGGCTGCGCGTCACCGAACGTCCGATCGGCTTCGCGGAGATTCTCGAAGCACAGAAGGCGGGCACGCTGCGCGAAGTCTTTGGATCCGGCACCGCGGCGGTGATTTCGTCCGTCGGCGAGCTGGGCTACAGCGACGGCCGTCTCACCGTCAACGGCGGCGAGCCGGGCCCGCTGGCGACGCGGCTCTACAAGGCGATCAGCGACATCCAGCGCGGCAACGCGCCGGACGCGCACAACTGGATGACGCCGGTCGACTAGATCCGGACGCGACGTCTCACGAATCTTTCATCGAACCTTCAGACCACGAAGCGCACGCGGCTCAGGCCCGTGCGCTTTCGTTGTTTTTCGGCCGTGCGCGGGCCGCGCCGCGGCGATCATCACGTCCTGCCGCGCGCCGCGTCCTGCTTCGGCTCGTTGAAACGCGCTCCCCGTCCACGCTAGACTCTGACGCTCTTACGGCGCCTGCGCGTCCTCGCGCGCCTTCCAGGAGACTGCATGCGGTACCCGTTGGGTCTGACAGGCTATCAGTGGACGGTCATCTTCGCCGCCTGGCTTGGATGGGGCTTCGACATCTTCGACGGCCTGCTCTTCAACTTCGTCGCGCCGAACTGCGTGCCGACGCTGCTCGGCCTGCCAATCGGATCGCCGGAAGGCCGCGCGGCGACGCTCTTCTGGACCGGCGTCATGTCCTCGGTGCTGCTGGTCGGCTGGGCGATTGGCGGCGTCCTCTTCGGCAAGCTGGCGGATCGCATCGGCCGCACGCGGACGCTGATGCTGACGATGCTGCTGTATTCGCTGGGGACGGCGCTCTGCGCCTTCGCGCCGAATATCTGGATGCTGGGCGTGTTCCGGTTCATCGCGAGCCTCGGCATCGGCGGGGAATGGGCGGCGGGCGCCGCGATGGTGGCGGAAGTCGTCCCCGAGAAGCGCCGCGTCGAGGCGGGCGCGCTGCTCTACACGTCCGCGCCGGTCGGCCTGGCGCTCGCGACGCTGGTCAACTACCGGATTGCCGGCGTCCTGATGCACGACACGCCGGAAACCTCGTGGCGTTACGTCTTCCTGGCGGGGCTGATCCCCGCGGCGGTGGCGATGCTGGTCCGCGCCTTCGTCAAGGAGCCGGAGCGCTGGGCGCGCGTGGCACAGGACGCGCGGCCGCCGCAGGTCCGCGAGCTGTTCACCCGCGCCAACCGTCCGCTGGTCGTGAGCGGGCTCGTCACGGCCGTCACCGCGCTCATCGCGTGGTGGAGCTGCAATACGTTCATCCCGGTGATTGGCAATGGCCTGGCGGAAGTCGAGGCCGCCGCGCGCGGACTCAATCGCGCCGCGACGCTCGCGCTCAGCGAGAGCTGGAAGGCGCAGGCCACGAACTGGTTCAACGTCGGCGGACTGATCGGCACGCTGCTGACGATTCCCGCCGCAAAGCTCATGGGCCGGCGCGCGATGTTCGGGCTCTACTTCCTCGGATCCGGGCTGTCCATCCTGGCCACGTTCGGCCTCGACCTCGCGCCCGAGACGCGCATCACGATGTACTTCCTGATCGGCCTGACCGTGTTCGGCGTCTTCGGCAGCTTCACCTATTACCTGCCGGAGCTCTTCCCCACGCGGCTGCGCGGCACCGGGTCCGGCTTCTGCTACAACATCGGCCGGGTCGTCGCCGCCGGCGGTCCCTTCCTGGTGGGATCGATTGCGGCGCAAGGGTCGTCCGCGCTCGATTCGGCGATGAACGCGGTCTTCTGGGTCGGCGTCGTGCCGCTGCTCGGCCTGCTCGCGCTGCCGTGGGTGATCGAGACGCGCGGCCGCGCCCTGCCCGACTGACGTCCGGCCGCAGCGATGCTGACGGGCGCGTCTGACGCGCCGGCCTCCTGCGTTCATGCCTTCACTTGTTATGATGCTTGGGCTATGACGATGCTTGGATCCGAACGGCTGCTGGCGTCCGATCGGCTGCGCGGGTTGCGCGTGGGCCTGGTCGCCAATCCTGCGTCCGTCGACCGGACGTTCACCCACGTGGCCGATCGCTTCCGGCGGCAGGGCGGCTTCACGATCAACGCACTCTTCGGTCCGCAGCACGGCTTCCACGCGAACCTGCAGGACAACATGATCGAGACGCCGCACGCGCACGACGCGTGCCGGCGGATTCCCGTCTACTCGCTCTACAGCGAAACGCGCGAGCCGACGCAGGCGATGCTGCAGGACCTCGACGTGCTGGTGATCGATCTCCAGGACGTCGGCACTCGCGTCTACACCTTCATCTACACGATGGCGAACTGTCTGAAGGCCGCCGCCAAGGCCGGCCTCCCCGTCATCGTCTGCGATCGACCGAATCCCATTGCGGGCGTCGCGGTCGAAGGACCGATGCTGCGCGCGGGCTTCGAGTCGTTTGTCGGCCTCTTCCCGATCCCGATGCGGCACGGCATGACGATCGGGGAGCTGGCGCGTCTCTTCAACGACACCTTCGGCCTCGGCGCGACGCTGGAGATCAGCGCGATGTCGGACTGGCGCCGCGACATGTTCTGGGATGAGACAGATCTGCCGTGGGTGCTGCCGTCGCCGAACATGCCGACGCTGGACACCGCGATCGTCTATCCCGGCCAGGTGCTGTTCGAGGGGACGCAGCTCTCGGAAGGACGCGGCACGACGCGTCCGTTCGAGCTGGTGGGCGCGCCGTGGATCAACGCGGAGCGGTTCGCGTCGGTGCTGAACGGCTACGACTTCCCCGGCGTCCACTTCCGGCCGGTCTACTTCGAGCCGACGTTCCACAAATTCGGCCGCGAGACCTGCGGCGGATGTCAGGTCCACGTGACCAACCGCCACGTATTTCGGCCGGTGCTCGCCGCGGCGGCGCTGCTGAAAGAGTTCCACGCCGCCGCGCCGGACCGCTTCAAATGGCGCGAGCCGCCGTACGAATACGAGACGATCAAACAGCCGATCGACATCCTCGCCGGATCGACCGACCTGCGCGAGCAGGTCGAAGCCGGCGTCGATCCGCGGACGATGGCCGAATCATGGGAAGCCGAGACCCGCGCGTTCGACGCCGTCCGCCGCGAGTTCCTGATCTACGACTGAGCGACGTCCGCCGAGCACGTCCCGGCGCTGCGCAGACGCTCGATCGCCCGCGCCCGCAGATGCGCGACGATGGCGTCGCGTTGCGCGGCGTCGAAGTCGCGGCCGTACGTCCGCAGGAAGATCTGCACCGTCAGCTCGGGCTCCACGTAACCCTGCGCCACGAGACTCGCGCGCACGATCGCGCGCGCCGAATCGAACATCCGCAGCGCCATCAGCATGCGCTCGATCCCCGACTTCCGCATCAACAGGTCGTGATAGAGAGCCGCCATCTCCGGCGACGTGTCCCTACTCTGCACGCTCCACCTCGTCCAGCAACGCGTCGACGCCAAGGCGCGCCGCCCATGTGTTCAGATACGCCCGATCCAGCGCGGGCACGCCCGCGAGCACCTGCCGTACATCGTCCAACTGCCGCGACGAATCGCCCTCGCGCGCCCATACGAGCTTCGACAACACAAGGTCCTCTGGCGTGACAATCGACAGCTCCTGGCCTTCCACGAAGGTCACGCGCCGCCTGCGCTCGAATTCTTCCCGGCGGTATGGCTCGGCCTTTCGCACGATGATATCCACCTTGACGACGCGCGCGGCGTGGATGATGTTGAACATCCCCTGCCGCTGAATTGCGCGGCGTATGCCAGCAGGCTCACAGTAGAAATCGTCCGAAAACAACGCGACGAATCGATCGACGTCTGCTTCGTGCAATTCGACGACAAGATCGACGTCGCGCGTCATGCGCGGTTCAGCATAGAAGGTCATCGCCAGAGAGCCGCTGACCATATAGGGGATCGCGGCTCCATCCAACCGTCGCGCGACGAGGCACAACACGTCGATTTCGTCGTTCACCGTCCCGCTCCGATCGCGTCTGCTACCGGCGGGTCTTGGCGATGCCGGGGGTTTTCTGTTCCTGCGGCGTTTCGGGGACGAGGTGGAACTTTGTCAGGTGGTTCCGCAGGTGCTCGAAGGCGGTTTCGGGATCGTTGAAGCGCTTGAGCAGGTCGCGGTCCAGCGGGCCGATCGTGCCCCATTCTTCCATCGGCTCCAGGTTCAGGATCTCGTTCCAGTACTCGTCGCCGTAGAGGATCACGTCCAGCTTCTTCGACAGCTTCTGCGTCTGCGCGAGCGTCAGGATCTCGAACATCTCGTCCATCGTCCCGAAGCCGCCGGGGAAGATCACCAGCGCCTTGGCCAGATAGGCGAACCAGAACTTCCGCATGAAGAAGTAGTGGAACTGGAACCCGAGACCTGGCGTGATGTACCGGTTGAGGCCCTGCTCGAAGGGCAGATGGATGTTCAGGCCGATGCTCTTCCCGCCGGCTTCCGTCGCGCCGCGGTTCGCGGCTTCCATGATGCCCGGCCCGCCGCCCGAACACACCACGAACCGGTGATGCGGCGCGTTCAGCGACAGGCTCCACGTCGTCAGGAGGTGTGCCAGCTTGCGCGCGTCCTCGTAGAAATGCGACAGGTCGACCGCCCGCTTCGCACGGCGCAGGGCCTTCTTGTAGCTGTCCGGTACCGCCGCCGCTCGCGCACCAGACTTGCCGTTCCTGCCGTTCCCCTTGACCGCCAGCGCGGTCTCGTGGCGCCGCTCCAGGCGTTTGACCGCGGATTCGGCCCGCGCGCCGCTGCGGACGCGGGCGGATCCGAAGAACACCACCGTGTCCTGGATGTTCTGAGCCTTGAATCGACGCAGGGGCTCGAAGTACTCGGCGAGGATTCGGATGGGCCGGGCTTCCTCACTTTCAAGAAACTCCGGTAGCATGTAGGCAAGCCTGTGATCGATCATACGTTCAGAACTGTATCATCCCGCCCCGGCCCGACGGTACCTGCGGCGGCCGCCGGCCTGGAGGCTCGGGAGGATGGCGACACAGGCCGACATCATCCACCACGTCAACGGAGGAACCGAATGATGGTCGTTCGATCGATGCTCGTTGTGGCCACCCTGCTCTTTGTGGGAGCCGTGGCTGCTGTCAATGGAGCCAGGCCCACGCCGCAGGACCCCGCCCCGGCCGCCGGCACACGCGGCTGGCAGATTCCCGAAGGCGCGCGGGACGAAGCCAATCCCATCGCCGCTTCGCCCGAAGTCCTGGAGAAGGGGAAGAAGATCTACACCTCGAAGTGCCAGCGCTGCCACGGCCCCGGAGGCAAGGGGGACGGACCGGACGCCGACGGCGATATGCCGCCGGACGATCTCACGGATGCGTCCCGCGCCGCCCGCAATCCTGACGGCGTGATGTTCTACAAGGTCTGGAACGGCCGCCGCTCGCCGAAGATGCCCGCCTTCAAGTCCGAGATCACGAAAGACGAGGCGTGGACGGTCGTCACCTACGCCAAGAGCCTCCGCAAGTAGTTGTCAGTTGTCAGTTGTCAGTTATCAGTTATCAGTTGTCAGTTATCAGTGGGCCACGGCGGCATCGCCGGAACGGTGAGGCCCTGATAACTGATCACTGACGACTGACGACTTTCGAACTACATCCGCAGATCCCGCGCCAGGCGCTCGTAGTCGTCCACGGCCCGTTCGAGATCGGCAATCTCGACATGTTCCTCGGCCGTGTGGGCGACGAGCACCGATCCGGGACCGTAGAGCAGCGGCGCGCCCCACTTCGTCAAAAAGGGAATATCGGTCGTGTAGGGGAAGACTTCCGTGTGGAAGCCCTCGACGACGTGCATGCGGATGGGGGGGACTTCGAGCACTTCCTCGACGCGGACGCGTGGTTCGAGCGGACGCAGCGCTTCGCGGAGCACGTCGTGGGATCCGACGCTGCGGAACAGCACTTCGGCCTCCGCGGCGGGCGGGACGACGTTCGGCGCGACGCCGCCGGCAATCATGCCGACGGTGTAATGCGTCTTGCCGAGCACCGGATCGACCGGCAGATCGATGCCGCGCAATTGCCACAGCGCGTCGATCAGCTTCTCGATCGCGGAATCGCCCAGCTCAGGATGCGACGTATGCGCCGCGCGGCCGGACGCCTTCAGGCGGATGCGCCACACGCCGCGCGTGGCGGCGCCGAGGCGGTTGTCGGTCGGCTCACCGTTGATCAGATACCGGCAGCCGTTCGGCAGCGCGTTCGCGGCGGTCGCGCCGTCGCTGCCGCGCTCCTCGCCGACGACGAAGAGCAGGCCGACGTCGCGGATGCCGGAGGCTTTCAGCCGGTCCGCCGCGACGACCTGCGCGGCGAGGATGCCTTTCGCGTCGCACGATCCGCGGCCGTAGATGCGGTCCGCCTCGCGCCGGCTCGGGAAGAATGGCGGGACGCAGTCGAAATGCGTCGACAGCACCACGCTGGGATCGTCGACCGTCGCGAGGATGTTGAACCGTTCGCGATCGACCGGCTGCCGCGTGACGTGATAGCCGCGGCGTTCGAGGTCCGCCGCCAGCCAGCGGCCCGCGGCGGCTTCGGATCCGGTCGTGGAGTCGATGTCGACGAGGGCCTGCGTGAGGCCGATGAGATCTAGCGAATCCATTTTTCGAGTTCTGTCCGAGCGTCCGTGTGGTCATCACGATACTTCACGATGACCGGCGTCGCCAGCGAGATCCCCCACTTCCTGCCGGGTTCCGCCGTCACTGAGCGCGCGCCGGGCACGACCACCGCGCCTTCGGGGATCACGATCGGATGTCCGGGCTCCGCCTTGATGATCCGATCCTTGACGAGATCGTAGACCGGCGTGGACGCCGTGAGGATCGTCCCCGCGCCGATCACCGCGCGTCGCTTGATCACCGCGCCTTCGTAGATCCCCGTATTCCCGCCGACGAGCACATCGTCTTCGATGATCACCGGCATCGCGCCGACCGGCTCGATGACGCCGCCAATCTGCGCGCCCGCGCTGATGTGGACCTTCTTGCCGATCTGCGCGCACGTGCCGACGAGCGCGTGCGAATCGATCAGCGCGCATTCGTCGACGTAGGCGCCGATGTTGATGTACATCGGCGGCATGCAGATCACGCCGCGCCCGACGAATGCGCCTTCGCGGATGGCCGACCCGCCGGGCACCACGCGGACGTTGCAATCCATCGTGATGCGCTTGAGCGGCAGCGTGTCCTTGTCGAAGAACCCGAAGCGGCCGTGGTCGGCCGAGACGTCGACCATCACGCCGCTGCGGAACCCGAGCAGGATGCCCTGCTTGACCCACGTGTTCACCTTCCAGCCCGTGGGCGACGCGGGGTCGGGCTCCGCGGCGCGGACGTGGCCCGTGGACAGCGCGTGGCGCAGTTCGACGAACACCTGCCGGCATTCGGCGCGGTGCCCCTCCAGGCCCGCTTTGGCGAGATCGGTAATCGTGGTGGCCAGGGTTTCGACTTGATGCGACATCACCGGGCTCCTACGTCAGAGGTCAGTTGCAGATCCTGGAGGACCTGCTCGAGCCGCGCGCGCGTGTCGTCGCGCATCGGCACCATCGGCAGACGATAGACTTCCTCGATCAGGCCCATGCGCGCGAGCGCGGCTTTGACGGGCATCGGGTTCGACTCGACGAAATTCACGGTCATCAGCGCGTGCAGGCGGCGATACAGCGCGCGCGCCGCGCCCCAGTCGTCGCGCTCGGCGGCCTCCACCATGTGCGCCATGTCGCCCGGCACTTCGTTCGCCGCCACCGAGATGACGCCGCGGCCGCCCAGCGACATCACGGGCAGCGTCAGCGCGTCATCGCCGCTGAGGACGATGAACGACTCGGGCACGCGCTGGCACACCTCGGCGATCTGCATGACGTTC